>Ga0114950_10000942_pt1 | contig 21312 bp, 18 predicted proteins | sample N075metaG_FD_83503 | JGI IMG/M metagenome (GOLD analysis project Ga0114950, IMG submission 83503) | Deep subsurface microbial communities from Kermadec Trench to uncover new lineages of life (NeLLi) - N075 metaG | ecosystem: Environmental > Aquatic > Marine > Ocean trench > Sediment | place... | reverse complement strand
GACGCAATTCCTCCACCCTGTTGTCCGGGCCTTTTTTGCGTAAATCATGGATATCAATCGGTTCCATCAGGGCTTCTTTGGCCATCAGTGCAGCTTTTTCGGCGGTGCCGCCAATGCCAATCCCCAACATACCCGGTGGGCACCACCCCGCCCCCATGGTGGGCACGGTCTTGACTACCCAGTCGACAATACTATCGGAGGGATTGAGCATCACGAGTTTGGATTTGTTTTCAGACCCGCCACCCTTGGCGGCAATCTGCACATCCACCGAATCGCCCTCCACGACCTCCATATGGATCACCGCGGGGGTATTGTCCCCGGTATTCTTTCTCCCCCCGGCGGGATCATCGAGAATTGAGGCACGCAGTATATTGTCGGGATTGGTATAGGCGCGGCGCACGCCTTCATTGACCATATCCGCGACCGACATATTGGCATCCCACTGGACGTCCATACCAATTTTCATGAACACCGTAACGATGCCAGTGTCCTGACAAATGGGTCTGTGCCCCTGGGCACACATACGGGAATTGATCAGAATTTGCGCGATCGCGTCTTTTGCCGCGGAATTTTGCTCCCGTTTATAAGCCTCGTGGACCGCCTGAACAAAATCAGCTGGGTGGTAGTAGGAAATAAACTGCAGTGCATCTGCCACGCTGTCGATCAAATCGTCCTGACGGATGATCGTCATGGGTTGGACCCCTTGTACGGATGGACACTGACTTCGGAGGGGCAGTATACACTGAGATTGCATAGGGGCAGGAGGTATGGGTGATCAAATCAGTCCACTGGTGGTATGTGGGAACTGTGCCAGGCCGTGCAGCCCAGTTAAAGGCCGCGGGCAAATTGTCTAGGGAGCCACCTGCAATGCCCGGATATCAGCCTGCATCCTGGTCAAAGCGGAGTTCACCTGGCTGCGAAATGCATTGATCGACCCCAGCCACTCTTCATTGCCCTTGACCCGCTTATCAAGCTTGGCGAAATCCAGATTAATGCGATTGAGGTGATCCGCAACCCGTTCCACCTCGGCTTGATTGGCCTTGGCACTGGTCATCAGTCGCTCGAGGTCGCCGGCGACGCTTTTCAACCGGGCAATATCGCCCGCGGCTGATTTGAGTTGGGCTTGCACAGAAGCCAGGGACTTTTCCGCAGTTGCCAATTTCCTGATGTTCGTTGCACGACTTGCTTCCAAGCTCTCGATCTTGCCTTTGTTCCTGCGCCAGGCAGAGGCCCACAATTTGTCGACCTCAGAGTAGAGTTCTTTAATTTTAACCGCCATGGCAGCGGTATTCTGGCTCAGGCCCTCATCGGTATCGGATAGCCGGTCTTCCAGATCACTGATGCGCAGTTCATAGCGATCCATCAAGTGACCGGACTGCTCCAGTTGTTCCTGTAGTTGCCATGCCCAGGCACACGCCACCGCAGCCACCACTAAAGAGACCGTGATAAACAGCCTGGACCAAATTCCCGCGCCACCCCCGGAAAAAGCGCCACCCGAGGAGGCACCCCCACCTTTGGTGGCCCGGGTACTGCGCCCCGGGCGACTGGCGAAGTGGTTTTCCGTATCACGCGAGGGCACTATCGCCGGAATATGATCCAGGTCGTCGTGAGGCATGCGTTGCGCCTGTTAAACCATTGCCATCAATACACCCAACACAGCAGTCAGGCCCAGGCTGCAGTGGATAACGCCTTTGACCGAAGCCATGGGCCCCATCTTGCCGACCACCGCATTCACTTGCAACAAAACAATGATGGCGATCGCGGCGTAAAAGCCCGTATCGGTACCACCCAGCACCAGGTGCTTGGAACCCAGCATGCCCATCAACATAGGCGCGGAAAACAGTGTGTTAGTGCGCGATGCAAGCCCGGCTTTAGCTGCTGAAGTCGGGCCATCGCCCTCTTTCAAACCCAGCACAACTTGTTGGTGAGGCCAGATTATCAGCCAGACATTGAGGAACATAAAAATACCGGCCAGAGCGCCCATCCAGATAAGCGGCATGGCAGTGACGCTGGCTGTCGCTCCCACCTTGTGCAGCAAATACAACCCCGTCAGGAAGGTGAACATCGCCCCCCAGCGGAACCACCACAGGGCGCGCGGTGCCAATTTCTTCAGGGCGTCGGCCTTGGCGTCGGCTTCCGCTTCTTTAAAGTATTCGCCTTGAATGAAATTGAAGTAATACAGCAGTCCGATCCAGGTAATGCCGAACAGGACGTGTGCCCACCTAAATATAAATTCGATAATCATGAATCTCACCCTTCTTGTTATGAAAAAACCCGCGTTATTGTACACCGTCTAGTAAATAACGGGACAAAAAAAACCCCGCAAAGCGGGGTTCTTATTCCATCAGTGACCCTGAGGACATGAGGCGAGAAACTTATTTCGCCTCTGAGGGTTTCGTATGTCGAGTGCCTGTGAGGCGAGGAGCCGATCCGGAGCGCAATGTACACGTCAGTACATGAGCACCGGAAGCGGCTCATCAACGAAACGGGCGCCGACAGAAGGAAGCCTCATAGGCGTAATTACATCATGCCGCCCATGCCGCCCATACCGCCGCCCATATCCGGCATACCAGATCCGCCCGCTGAGCTTTCTTCAACGGCGTCGCAGACCATCACCTCGGTGGTAATCATCAGGCTGGCAATTGAACCGGCAGCCTGCAGCGCAGTGCGCGTTACTTTGGCGGGGTCCAAAATACCCATTTCTATCATGTCGCCGTATTCGCCGGTGGCCGCATTGTAACCAAAGTTACCTTCGCCCTGGCGAACCTTATCCAACACAACAGATGCCTCGTCTCCGGCATTGAGTACGATCTGGCGGAAAGGCATTTCCATCGCACGCAGTGCCACCTTGATGCCGTGAGTCTGGTCTTCATTTTCGCCTTTCAACTCACTCAGGGACGTTATCGCGCGAATCAGGGCGACACCGCCGCCGGCAACCACGCCTTCTTCCACTGCAGCGCGGGTTGAATGCAGCGCATCTTCAACACGGGCTTTCTTCTCTTTCATTTCAATTTCGGTGGCTGCGCCAACCTTGATCACGGCAACACCGCCTGCCAGCTTGGCAACACGCTCTTGCAATTTTTCGCGATCGTAATCGGAAGAGGTGTTCTCAATTTGAACACGCACTTCGGCAACGCGTGCTTGAATGGCCGCGGCTTCACCGCCACCATCGATGATAGTGGTGTCGTCCTTGTCCATGGCCACGCGCTTGGCGCTGCCAAGATGCTCCAGGGTGGCAGACTCCAGATCCAGGCCAACTTCCTCGGAGATCACAGTACCGCCGGTCAATATCGCGAGGTCCTGCAACATTGCCTTGCGTCTATCGCCAAAGCCAGGTGCCTTACAGGCAGTAACTTTAACGATGCCGCGCATATTGTTAACGACGAGTGTTGCAAGCGCCTCACCTTCAACATCTTCAGCCACAATAACCAGCGGCTTGGAGGCCTTGGCTACCTGCTCCAGCAGGGGCAGCAATTCGCGTATATTGGAGATTTTCTTATCCACCAACAGGATATAGGGCTCTTCAACATCGGCACTCATATTTTCCTGGTTGTTGATAAAGTAGGGAGAGAGGTAGCCGCGATCAAACTGCATGCCTTCAACCACGTCCAATTCGTTCTCAAGACCGGTGCCTTCCTCTACGGTGATGACGCCTTCCTTGCCAACTTTGTCCATCGCGTCGGCGATAATGTCGCCGATCTGGCTGTCGCTATTGGCAGAGAGGCTGCCCACTTGGGCGATGGCCTTGGTGTCTTCACAGGGGATAGAGTCACCAATTACGATCTTAACGGCGGCGGCGATAGCCTTATCAATTCCGCGCTTCAGATCCATGGGGTTCATGCCAGCGGCCACAGACTTGAGGCCTTCACTGACAATGGCCTGGGCCAATACAGTCGCTGTCGTGGTTCCGTCACCGGCGGAGTCGGAGGCCTGGGAGGCGACTTCCTTGATCATTTGCGCGCCCATGTTCTCGATCTTGTCCTTCAATTCAATATCTTTCGCGACCGACACACCGTCTTTAGTGACAGTGGGGGCACCGAAAGACTTGTCGATAATGACGTTGCGGCCCTTGGGTCCCAGCGTTGCCTTGACGGCATCAGCCAGAATGTTCACGCCAATCAGCATGCGCTGGCGAGCGCTATCACCGAAAATTACATCTTTAGCCATGATTGTGTTCCTTAGGTTTAATTCTTTGTGTTTACTATCTGCGTCTTACTAGTGATTTGTAAGTGCCTGAAATCTATTGCAAATTACTTATTCAATGACACCGAAAATTTCGCTCTCACTCATGATGATCAACTCTTCGTCATCGATGTCGATGGTGTTGCTACCGGCGTACTGACCAAATACAACATTGTCGCCAACTTTGAGGGCCAGCGGGCGAACTTCGCCACTGTCGAGCAATTTGCCTTCACCAACAGCAATCACCTCGCCTTGATTGGGTTTTTCCTTGGCGGAGCCGGATAAAATAATGCCACCGGCAGTGGTTTCTTCTTCTTCGTTGCGACGAACGACCACGCGGTCGTACAGCGGACGGATTTTCATGTGTGTAACTCTCCAATAGAAGGATGTTATGAAGGCCCCAATCGGGGGGTTAGCTTGTAAATTGGGGCGTGAACCAAAAATTCAAGCCCGTTTCGAACATTTTTAGCACTCTTTTCAAGAGAGTGCTAATTCTAGTCGGGAAATCGTACTAGTCAAGTACATAGAGCCAGTGTGTGCGGTTCTTGCGGAGGGAAAATATCGGGGGCTGGAGCCTAACAGCTAGTCGTCAATACGCCGGAAATCACCTTCTATGGTCTGGTGGAGTGCACTGTCTCTAGTCGGCGCGTAGGGCTCAACCCGGGGGCCGCCCAACCAGCGTGCAAGGCGTCGCCGCAGCGGGCCTATCATCACTATCAGGGCGAACAAATCCGAAATCATGCCGGGGAAAATCAGCAACAACCCTGCAAGTCCAAGTGCCATATCGTCGAGCAGCAGTTCGGGCCCGATAATGTGCCCCTCCTGGGACTGCCTGAGCTTCTCGAACATTCCCATGCCCTGGCGTCTAATCACCGCCACGCCCAGTATAAAGGTCGCCAACACATACAATATGGCCGTGAGAGCACTGGTTTCCACGCCCAATTGTATGAGGGTGAAAAGCTCCAGCCAGGGGAGAGCTAACAAAAATAGGCGCATGATGAGTCTCCGTATAGGGAGATTATGGGGTCATATGAAAGATTTACAAGCGTGTGCGCGGCCAACCGGCGCCTTACCAACTGTAATCGATGCCCAGGGACCACTTCTCGTCTTTCTTATGTATCAGATCATCAGCGGGCAAGTTGTCGTAGTCGTATTCCATCTGAATAACGGAACTGAAATGACCGTTGATGGGGTACAGAAACCCAGTTGTAGTGGTTATTTCGAAATCGTCGGCGCCGTCAAAAGCCTGCAGCATGGCATGGCGATGGAAAAACTCCGTGCCTCGGTCACCAAACTTCCAGACGAAGTCGAGATTCCATAAAAATGCCGGTGCGGTACGGGTCACCCCGTTGCCAAACTGTTCATCCAGGTAGTTCACGGTGCCCTTGCCGCGCAAATTCAGGTAGTTGGTCTCCAGAAATTGATATCCGACACCCAGACCAACCGAGGTGCGCTGATCGATATCCTTGAACTCGTCCTCCTCGTAAAACCCGATACCCGTGGTAAACCATTGCCGGGTAAAAAATTGGTCGTACTGATAAGAGGCGCGCCACATATTACGGGTGGTAGTATTCTCGGCCGATTCCTCGTTGTAGCGCATATCGATCGTGTGGCGAGACTCGAGGAAGCGCACCTCCGAGTGGGCATCGATATTGTATTTGGTGATTTTGTTGTTGCCGGAAGAGTGTTCCGCGGCAACTTTGAGATTGCCCTGTTGCGCCAATATCGGCACCGGTTCTGCAAGGGTCGCCCCCGCGGCGATTACCAGCTTCCAATTACTGAGCGATTCTATGCCCTGGTCACATTGCAGCTGCTGCTCCTGCTCCACAGACACCTGGCAGTTGCTTAACTCCTGGCCGCTGGTGGTCAAGTCGAAGCGATCATCGGATTGAATTAATTCCACATGATGCAACTCGACCAGCAATTCGCCCAGTATCGAAGATGCCCACTTGACCTTGCCGTTTTCTACCCCCAACAAGGTACCGTTTATGGATTCCCCGTCGGTGAAATAAAGCCGATCAGCCTGCGCGGGCAAGCTCAGCAGGCTACAAATGACAGCCGGGGCGAGCAATCTGTAGATTAGGGCGGGATTAGGGCTATACTTTTTCATCTCAAACTTTCGCATGACACCTGAATACTTGAATGCTTATGCTGAACCATGACCCCGATATCAATCACCGTATCTGGCAGGTTATCGCCTTGATCCCCAGTGGCAAAGTCGCCACCTACGGCGATATCGCTCACCAGGCGGGGCTGGCGAAAGCCGCTCGCAGAGTTGGCCGGGCGCTGCGCCAACTTCCCCCGGGCACTAAAATTCCCTGGCACAGGGTGATTAACTCACAGGGCCGTATTTCGCTGCCCGAAGGATCTGCTTCGCAGTATACCCAAAGGGACCGGCTGGAGGCAGAGGGGATTGTGTTTCGGGCGAATAAAAGTGTGGACATGAAAAAATTTCGCTGGGATCCCGCCACCCAGGCCAGCTGATTATTCCAACGGATGTTCGCCCCTGGCCTGCAGCCATTTGCCGGATGAAAAATGGAGAAATTTCTTTGCCTGCTCGGGAAATTGCCCAAGGTAAACGGGGGTGGTCACAGGGCTGTGATACTCCTCACCGCGGAGTTCCCGGTACTGCCGCTCGCTGGCTTCAATATAGGCCGCTCGCACCCCAGGGTCTTCCCCGCCGGTAGTAACCCCACCATGGAACTGGTGAAACGTTCCCTCGCCGGGAACAATCACATGCTGCATACCCGGGTATTCACACGCCCTCTTATAAAAATCCAGGTTTATTAGCCCTCCGGCCCGCAAATTGAACTGGGCATCGCAGCCACCCAATTCATGCCAAATATCCCGCGGCATGCTAATGCAGTTACTCTCACTGTTGGGGAGGAAGAATCCCGGCTCGGACGATGCACTGAAACAGGCGATGTCAAACAATCGATAGCCTTCCTGGGGCCAGTCGATGGAGCGCATCAACTCCCGCTCGGCCTCCAGGCCATAGCCGGTGATAACATTTTCCTGCTGGACCTTGTCGCCAAGATGATAACCGGGAATTGAAACCACCGCCCGATCGCTGATTCTATGTCCCAATAGCAAATTTTTCACCACGCCCGGTGTCAGTACACGCGCACCGTCTATCATCAGGCAGATGTTCTCGCCCTTCGCCTTGGACGCTCCGAAGTTAATGGCGTGGACAGGAGTTGACTCAGTTTCATTACGTTTATAGTAATGAACGTTTCGCGGCAGAGACGCGATAAATTGATCGTCAATCAAATTGGGGGATTCGTTTTCCACGATGATGACTTCGAAATCATCCATCCGGACATCTAGCTGATAGCTGGTGCTCAGGGAGATCAGGGTGTTCTTCGCCTGGGTCGGCATGTCGTAAACAATGACAATGATACTGACGATCGGTGGGCCGCCGGTATCACCCGTCTTCGAAAACACCTGTTTGACTCGCTCTAGCATCTAGCCATTCACTCTACAGGCAAAGCTGGCAAAGCTGTTCATAAAGGCGCTTAACCTTTCTGGGCAGTATTCGCCACCTTGCTCGCTTGGTTTCATTTGAGGTTCTGAGTTGCTCATCATAAAACCGCGTGCCCGCATCACCCGCATCTAAACCCAGGGTGCCGATTACCCTATCCAGTTTTTCATGAAAAACATCTTCGTCCTCATCAAAACATAGAATGGGAAAGGGGCTCTTGTGATACTCCTCTATCAGTACCCGATTGTAGGCGTACCACAAGGACAACGCGCGCCTTCTGGGCATCCCGCTGCGGTTGTGCAGGGATAGTGCCACCGCATCCGGGTGTCGAACAACCCCAACAAACTGAATTTCCGGGAAGACTTGCTTCCAACCATCGACAACCAAAAGCGTTCTGGGATCTTTAAATCCCAGCAATGATTCGCTGAAATTACTTTCCAGTAGCACCCTTGCTCGCTCCAGGTGCTCGGGGCTCCATATTGCTTGCGGTGGCGGCTTATCCCAGGCACCGTCATTTGCCGCCAGCACGGCGTCGTTCAAATCAACAAAATCCTGATTCTCACGATTTCCTTTCTGGTTAAAAGGATTCCAGGTATGACAGTTGCCCAGAAATAACCCCGCTTGCTGCAGGGAACCGGTAAGGCAGCTGGTGCCACTTCGGTGCATACCAAGAATACAAATCAGTCGATTTGTGTCGCCCATATTCTAATTACACTTCATAGTAATTGGCAAAACCGGCAAACACACAGTAACCACCTACGCCCGAGCCTGCGCCAGTATATCGTTCCAACCAATGATTGACTAGAATCACCCGGCGCGCAGGGCGTTGTCTGACGGACCCCGTCACGAGCGGCGCCCATTCCAGGGAGCCACCCAAAACAGTAACAACATGCCTGGCAGGGCAAGTACAGCACACAGGAAGAAGAAATCCACATAGCCGATCTTGTCCACGATGAACCCGGTACTCGCGTTGGCAAAGGTTCGCGGCACGGCAGCCAGGGACGTAAATAGCGCGAATTGGGTGGCGGCGTAGGTTCGGCTGGTTTCCCGGGCAATAAACGCCGTGAAGGCCGCTGTACCCAGCCCCACACCGAGATACTCGAAACCAATTACCAGGGCGAGCAACCAGAGCACGGGGCCACTGGATGCCAACAGGGCATAACCCAAAATACTCACCACCTGCACGACGCCAAACAACCACAGGGAGCGATTAATGCCCAATTTGATCATAATCAGACCGCCCAGCAGTCCACCGGCAACCGCCGGCCAGAGCGCGGCATTTTTGGCCACCAGACCTATCTGGGTCATGCTGAAGCCCAAATCAATGTAAAAGGGGGTAGCCAAGGCGGTGGCCATATTATCGCCAATCTTATAGAGAAACATGAAGGTCAGGACGAGCAGTAATCTGCGCCACCCAACGCGGACCAGGTACTCGCGAAATGGCGCCACCACCACATTGCGCAAACCCCTATCCTCCGGCAACCTGGAATCGGGTTCACTCACCAGCAATGTCATGCCCAGCCCAATGACCATAAACGCGCCAATAATGATAAACACGCTGGACCAGGGCAATATATCCGCCAGAATAAGACCCAAAGATCCGGGTATGAGGCTGGAAATACGGTAGGCCTGCACATGAATGGAGTTGCCCAGGCCCAATTCTTCATCGGGCAGTATCTCCCGCCGGTAGGCATCGATTGCCACATCCTGAGTAGCACTAAAGAACGCCACCGCCACCGCGATCCAGGCGATTATCCCTATTGATTGCTCCGGCTGATACAGACCCAATGTACCAATCGAGACTAACAGCGCCAATTGACACGGCAGCAACCATCCCCGCCTGCGCCCCAAAAAGGGGGGAACATAGCGGTCCATGAAAGGCGCCCACAAAAATTTCGTGGTATAGGGAATGCCGACCAGGGCAAACAACCCAATTTCGGTCAGGGAAACACCGCCCTCTCGCAACCAGGCCGGAACCAATTGAAACAGAACATACAAGGGCATACCCGAAGACAGCCCGGTGAATATGCAAATGAGCATACGGCGATTAAGAATGGCCTCACGCCAATGAACTTCCCTCGCGGCTATCACCCGACGGTCTCTGCCCCCAACCCAAACACCCGATTCTCCCGCATTTCAAGCGCCTGCCGGTATAGCATGACGTCTGCCTCGTGATAATCCTGAATTTCGAGGCGAAAGTCGGGATGCTCTACATAGGGATGCTCAACGGGCTCGGGGTTAACATTTACCTTCAGGTTCTCCAACGGCGCCTTCAGGATGTTTTCCGAAAAACTCTTAATTTCCGCATCATAAAACTCAGTAATGCCGACAAAATCAAACCATTCCAACGGAAACCCCCAAAAGAACTTGCTGTATAGGTTCCTCATTTCCGGGCCCAGGCAAAAACGTCGCAGCGACCACTTTTCCTCCACGACTCGACGGTGTAAGTTACCGGCATCGATCGGATTGTAGTTCCGCACCCAATACAGATAGTGAGAGGCAAGACGCTCGACAGGGTCACGCATCCATACCACATAACGCTTCGGGTGAGGTGTCTTCAAAAAGCGGTATTTCAGCGGCATGAAATGGCCGTGGATACAGTCAATATTCCGCAGACGAGATTTCGAACCCATATTCAACAGACAGCCTTGCACCGCCTGCGCATTACGGGCAAACGTACGCTTGTTTACCGGGCGGTCGCCATAATCCTGTACCAGGCATCCGTCGTAGTGCTGCTCAATAGCGCTGAGGAAGCTGGAGCCTGCAGTTTTTGGTAAATGGACCGAGATCAGCATAAAAAAGGAATGTATGTCCCAGGGGGTGGCACAAAAAAGTTGATTGTAGAGACTATGTTTCAAATATACTATGCCCCCACCCTCACAGCCAAAGCATCGCATGTCCGAACCTGCAAAGTATCAACGCCATATCGATGGTTTACGGGCCGTGGCTGTACTCAGTGTCGTATTGTATCACTATGGCCAACAGTCTTTTTCCGGCGGATTTGTCGGTGTAGACGTTTTCTTCGTCATCAGTGGCTATCTGATCTCCAATTTAATATTGGGTGAAATCTCCGCCACGGGAGATTTCAGTTTCAGTCGATTTTATATTCGCCGCATACGCCGCCTGTTACCCGCACTTGCGGTCACCCTGGCGGCCAGCCTGCTGTGTGCGGTGGCGTTGTTCTCGCCAGCGCAGTTTCAAAGCTATGGCCGCTCGCTGGCCGCTGCGGTTTTTTCCGTGTCCAACATTCAATTTTGGCTGGAGAGCGGTTACTTCGATGCCGATTCGCACCTAAAACCACTGCTACACACTTGGTCACTGAGCGTCGAGGAGCAGTTTTACCTGTTCTGGCCAGCATTGCTGTGGGTATTTGCCCGCCACTCCGGCCCCCGGCGTCAGTTCGCGGTACTGGCGATTATGGGCGCGCTAAGCTTCGCGTTAAACTATTTCTGGGTCAGCGGAAAGTTTGACGCAGAATATGCCTCTACCATTTTTTATCTCACGCCCTTTCGAATCTTTGAGTTGGTGATTGGGGCAATGGCGGTGTTTTCTACGCACCTTCTGCCCACTAACAAATGGTTGCACGAACTGACGATGGCGTTGGGGCTCGCGTTGATTGCCTACTCGGTTCTCAGCTATACCGACAACATCGTATTTCCCTACCTATTGGCGCTGGCACCCTGTCTGGGAGCCCTATTGGTCATTGTCAGTCGCGAGTCGCAATTTGTAGGCTGGCTATTGACCAATCGCGTGGCCGTGGGCATTGGGCTGATCAGCTACTCACTGTACCTGGTTCACTGGCCCGTGCTGGTATTTTACGAGTATTACACGTTCTCGCCACTTGGCCAGGTCGAGTATTTCGCCTTGTTCGTGTTGAGCCTGGTGCTGTCAGTACTGATGTATTTTTACGTGGAAAAACCCTTTAGGAAAAATTCTCCAACGCGAACTGTCGCAGTACCCCAAAGGCAATTTGTTGTGTCCAGCGTTGGCGCCATGATGATCATCGGCCTGATCGGCTTCCAGATTGGTCAATCGGATGGCCAAACCTGGCGCAACGGGCACGCCCTGAGCGCTGACCAAATCGCAACCGGCAAGCAACGGCGATATCGGATGGTGATGTCCGGCTGTAACCTCCACCGCCTGGATCAACCCCAATACTGTAAAAGAGATCGAGCCCATCAAATTCTCGTCATTGGAAACTCGCACGAGGCTGACGGTTATAATATTTTTTCCCAGGTTTACGGCAATAATCCCGCGGTCAATCTAATCACTTTTGGATCTTTTAATTCCTGCCAGGTAACCCTGAACCAGGGGGTCCCGGCATCCCCGGTAAAAGACCTGGGTTGCGACAAACGGGTTGCCTTGCTCAGCGACAAAACGTTTCTGGCCTCGCTGGACGGAATTATCTTCAGCTCCAATAGACCGTTCGTCCAAAAGAGAACCAAGACCTGGCAGATTCTCGGGCATATACGGCAGCTGTACCCCGACATACCCATCATCGTATTGGGGGGATACCTCAACACCCATCGAGAATGCACTGAACTGTACAATCGGTACGGCTCGTTTTCCGCGTGCAAGGCGCCACAGCACGTGTCCTACAATCCATTTGGCGAACGCGAGTTGTCTGAGGTGGAGGAATTCAGCACGTTTGAGTATCATTATATCGATAAAACCCGATTGCTCTGCCCCAGGGAGACGCTGACCTCCTGCACTGTAGAGGTCAATGGTGAACCGGCATTTTATGACAAGCATCACCTTTCGATTAGTTTAGCTCGCCACCTGGGACGGCGAGTTGCGAAGGTGTATAACAGCGATCTGCTCACCTGGGGCTTCCCTGCCGTGGTACCGCGAGATCCAAAACACAAGGCAAACCGGAAGACGATGTGAAAGCTCTCGATATAGCCAGGGCGTCAATCGAACATTTTTCGCTGAATGAAGCCGACTACAGTTTGTGCGATCAAGGTGCTCACTTTTCTGTAAAAGGCACGGCAGCTAAAAATCAGATATTTGTAAAAGACCGGGACTACGCTGCTAACTTCCAGATAAATTTCAATAATTGCAAGGGTTGCAAGGTGTTCATAGGGAGCATGACCAAAGGCGATATTACCGTTAATTTCAATGGCGACAACTCCACGCTTTACATCGGCGATAATTGCGACCTGAAACAGCTCCAAATTCGGTCCCGCCAAAGCAATGACTTCATCGCCATCGGCGAGGAGGTGAGTGTCGCCGGCGACAATATATGGGTGTCGGGTTACGGCGCGGGAAACAGCACCCCCGCAATTATCGTAGGTGATGACTGCATGTTCTCCTACGACATAATCATCAGAAATTCCGACGCCCACCCGGTGTTTGATAGAGAGTCTGATTTACAAGTAAACGAACCCGATGGCCTGGTACATCTGGAACCCCATGTGTGGATTGGCGAGCGAGCCTGCATCTTAAAAGATACCACCGTCGGAGCCTGCTCGATTATTGGCCTGGGTAGCACAGTCACCAAAGACGTGCCCAGATTTTCCATGGTCAAGGGGGTACCAGCGATCGCGAGTGCGCAACAAAATACCTACTGGTCCAGGGATCATTCAGATTTCGCTATCCGTCAGGCGAAATACTATATGGCCAAGTACGCCGAATGCTAGGCAATCCTGAAGCCGAGCCGTGCGACGTACCCGACATCCTCCTCATCAAACATAGAATTGTCGTGGAGCTTGAACCGGCCAATAGACGCGGGGGGGCTAATTAACTGCAAAAGTCGGTTATGAGCCTCATCATCGTCATCTACCGCAAGAAAATCACACAATTTTTTTATACCGGCTTCACTCTCGGTGCAAAAATCATCGTAATTGAGAAATAGAAAGTCGGCGCCCATGGACTGGCCAATCTCGAGCACTCGTCTGTGTACGGCACACCAGTATCTGAGTGAAGATTGCGGATCGACCTCGGCGTCCCGGTGCAAAAAGTGCTTGCCCCACAGTCTCAACTGACTCTGGTTAGCGCTAAATGCCATGTCCAGGCCATTGCGTGCCACGTGGATATACTTCAGCTTAACAATCGACCCTCGCAAGCGGTCCAGCACCACATGCGTGCTGGGTTCCTTCCATCCCCAGTTGGCATGGGTCAAGCCGCCATTTCCGCTACTGGCTTGCCCATGCCGCAACGCTTCAACTCTCTCCCGCAACCAGCGGGTAGTCAACTTACCTCGCGCCGATGTTGCCAGGGTCTGCAATAGATCCATTTGACGGCGGGTAAACCGCTTATCGCCCACCATGCTTTGGAGAAATAGTTCCAGGAATTCCTGAAATTGTTGATCACTCTGATCCAACACTTCGATCCGTTTAAACAGCAGCGTGAATAGCAAATTATCGTTGGATTCGTTCAAGTCAGAACCCATGAAGAAGTCCAGTTCCCTCAGGCACTGCGCGATCAATCGCGTGCCGCTACCCCCCAGCCCGCCAATCACTACCGGCGCCCGGGGGCTCGAGGCGAGCTCTTGTGGTTTCAACTACCAATACCCAACTGACGGCACATAAAGTCGGCCAGGAGTTCAGCCACTTCGCTTGCGTCTACCGTTTGTTCTTCGGCCGGGTACTCGGAAAACTCCGCCTCGAACAGCGAATCTCTGCCGAACCAGCGTTTGGCCACGGCACTGTTGGAGTGCTCAAAGACGCGGTAAAATGCCACAGCCTGAGAGACTGTAGGCTGCCGACTTTTACCGGGGGCATGCGCTTCCAAATACTCCACCAGTGGGGCCCGGATATCCCTGGCGCTGTGCCAATCACACTCGCTCAGTCTCTTGTTTACCCCGAACAACACCGTCTGTGCCGCTGCCGACATGGCGATATTTTTTTTCCGGGACGGTGTTTCCCGAGGACTTGCGACCCCGATGGCGACCAGAAAATCGCTGACAATATCACCCTCGTCCAGGGCTGCCCTTGAGTACACTCGTGGCTTTATGCTCTGTTCGCCAAATGCATCGGCCCACCGATTCAACAGAGATTCAAAGTCAAAATAATGTGGCATACGATGCGCTTTTTTACCCATTCGCCGGGGCAGCGGTGATGCCGGTGTGTAGCCGGCTCGCAGAGCCTGACTGTAACGACTCAGGGCCATTTGGTCCTGGCGGCGCAAATAACAAATAATCTCGAACTCATCGAAAAGCGTTGCAAGAAAGGAATGCAGTTCCACAACCTCTTCGGGGCTGGTCAGCCTGGACTGGAAATGTTCAGAAGACAACAGAAATGCATCCGCATGTGCGCTCGCGCCCTGCACCTCCTTAGAGAACGTGTGCAGCAACTTGGCCTTCCAGGTTGCACGGGGGGCCTGGGCTTCGATTTTTTGTGACCGTAAGTAATCGTCTGTCTTGTCGGGCGACATAAAGGCGGCAGGCAGGGCCCGATTGTTACTTTTGCCGGCGGACGTACAAACATGTATACCGGAATCGCATAATTTTTCCCTGGCGCCGTACAAATATTCCTGGATGGCGGTTGAACCTGTTTTCTCCGTCCCTATATGTATAATGCACCGCATGTTCTAATAACGTCTCTCAAAAAAACCAGGCTCACCCAGAAAACCTCGGGAAATTCATTTTCGCAGCCTGAAACTCGAAACTGAAGTGCTAGAGGATATAGTTCAACCCAATGATACACAATGAATCAATCGCCGCCATTGTTACCGATATAAACAAACTCAATGCTTTATATCGTGTCAGGGTCGATCTTATAGAGAAAGCACAGTGGAGCCAGCACTTTCACCACCTCTCCCTGAACCTGCACAATAACAGCCAATTTTCCCTTATTTCGGCTAATACCTTCGTCCTTGGCGGTTCAGCGCTACCCAGGCAGTCCAAGGTTCGAGAGATATTTGTGCAGGCTGAGCGCACGACGCCGAAAACCTATGGCAAATCCAATTTGGCCTCCCCTCGGCTGCACACTAAATTTCCCGATGAGCAGGGTAGCAGCCACGCCCGCTGGCGCTGCGCCATCTCTTTTAAGGACCGTGAGAAATACAATTTACTTATCGTGCTGGAAGATGGCAGCGAACATACTGTTGCCGGCATCCAATTTGAACCGGAAACTGTTAGCAATCTGCCGGAACACCCACCAGCGCTTCAACGGATGATCGAACGTATCGAAAGCAGCAGAACTATCATGGAAAAAAACCTCGCCGTTGGTCGAGGCTATTTGTTTGTGATCGGAAACGCACGCTCGGGCACGACTGCCCTGGCCCGACTACTGAACGCGAGTAGCGAGATATGCATCGGCATTGAACGCTACGACAAGTTCAATATTACGGCAAACGCTTTTGAGAAAGAGGCGTTTTTCAATCCCCAGAGCCCAGGCTTTAAGTTAAGGGCGGACCTCTACAACGAACTGGAAGGAAAGTTTGACAGCGCCAGGTATATCGGAGATAAGCGCCCGGGATTTACCGCCGATTGGAAAAACACACTACTGAATATCCCCGCGATAAAAATACTCTATATATTTCGAAATATTTACGATGTTTCCGCTTCTTACAATCAACGGGCCAGCAACGCCGCACGTGGCAAAGACGGAGCCTGGCCCCGGGACCGCAATTTTATCGCTGCAGTTGAAGATTGGAATTTTGAAATTCAACAGGCCCTGCTGATCGCGGAGCACGCTAACCTTGTATGTGTAAAGTATGAAGATATATTCCGCAGTGAAAAGCGCATACACGAAATGTTTGAATCGCTGGCCATTGATAGCAACGAACCCCATCTAAAGGCGACCATCACAAACATCTTAAGCAGAGGCAAATCCCTGGAGGGTAAGGATCGTGTACTGGATGCCCAGGCCCGAGCCTATATTGACGACCATGCAGATTTCCACAGCTATAGACGATTGCTCGAATTATACCAACGGCAATCGACCACAACGCCACGCGCCACTACTTCGCCTGTTGCACCATAAATCCGGCCAGGATATCCACCACTTTTTCGGTGCTGACATCCTGGGCTTTTTCGGGGTACTCAGAGAAATCAGTCTCGAATAAAGACTCCCGGTTAAACCAGCGTCTGGCAATCACATCATTGGCAGCTTCAAAACACTGATAGAACTCTCGCGCCTGTGAAGCAGACGGCTGGTGGCTCTTGCCCGGCGCGTTTTCCTGAAGGTATTGAACCAGTTTGTTTCTAATGCGGGCGGTTGAATCCATGTCCCCTTGCCCGAGATTTTTATTCACGCCCAACAGAATCGCCTGCGCCTCGGCAGACAGGGCTATATTGGCCTTTTCCTGGGTAATCTGCGCGGTATGGGGAAATTCGATGCCCACCGCAGCGAGGAAGTCCGTCACGATATCGCCATCCAGTAGCGATTTTTTCGAGTAGATGTGCGGCTCAATGTTGTCCTGGCCAAAGACATCTGCCCAGCGCTCCAACAGTGCCAACAGGTCAAAATACGGTAGCAAGCGGTGTTTCTTTTTGGCCATATCCTTGGGCAGCGGTGATGGGGGCACATGGCCGGCGCGCAGGGCCTCGCTGTAACGACTGAGCGCCAACTGGTCCTGTCTGCGCAAATAGCAAATAACAGAAATACTATCGAATAGCGGCGCGAGAAAGGAATGGAGTTCACTGACTTCTTCCCGGGAGAATAATCGGGAGTGGAAGTGTTCAGAGGATATGACGAATGTGTCGGCGTTTTCCCTCGCCTCTTCAACCTCTTCTGAGAAGGCCTGTAGAAACTCTGACTTCCAGGCACGGCGATCACTGGCGCTTTGGTGATTCATAGTGAGCAGAAAGTCATCCGTTCTCTTCTCCGCCATGAAAGCGGCTGGCAATGCCCGATTGTTGGCCCGGCCGGCGGAGGTGCAGACGTGCAGCCGAAGATCCCGTAGCTCAATTCGATTGTGATACAGAAATTCCTGAATGGCCGTCGAGCCGGTTTTCTCCGTACCAATGTGTAAAATGCACCGCATGTTGTCAATAAAATCTCTGTTGGTGTTTTCGTGTTTGAACTCAGATCGGTTCGCGTAACGGGGCGCCAAAATCTTCCAGAATAATGTTTGCGGCGTTTTCCCTGCTAAAATTATCACCTAACCAGGATCCGTACAGCGCCAGTTTTACCAGCGCATCAGAGTCGCCCAAATCCAGGGAAATAACGCTGGCGGCAAAGTCCTCAGCACTGTCGGCAATATTCATCACCTGATCCGCCCCTGGAATCCCCTCTGCGCCGATAGAGGTCGTTACCAACGGAAGGTTCTTTTGAATTGCTTCCAATACCTTGCCTTTGACACCTGCCCCAAACCGCAGCGGAACAATCACCTGCCGCACACGTCGGTACAGCGCATTCAGCTCTTCATCGCAGAGATAGCCATAGACCGCCACCGTCTCACTTTGTAAATCCTGCACTGAATCCGTGGGGTTGGAACCGACAATATGCAGCTTTATATCCGGGCGTTTCGCCCGTACCAGCGGCAAAACCTCCTTCACGAACCAACAGATGCCATCCACGTTGGGGGGATGATTGAAACCACCTACGAACAATATGTCGCTGGAGGATTCGAATTCATAGTCCGCCTCAACGGATTCCTCCAGTATATACAACGGTATAGCCCGAACATCCAGGTCGGGCCGCTGAGCGTGAATTTCGTCTACCTCAATCTGTGATGGATAGTATATTTTATCCACCCGATCGAAGACGGCGTACTCCCTTTTTTTCCACTTTTGGGCGCTCTTAGCCAGGGCCGGATCCCCGACGATTCGCTCCTCGCGACTGATACGCAAATAATGTAAATCATGGCCAAAGAAGATAATCGGGGGGCGGGGTTTCATCTTCTCCAAACTGCCCAGAAGTTGCTCGGCGATGTGGGGTCTGTGCAGATATATTCTATCGATATACGGGGCGTTTTCCTTAAACCAGCGATCCTGATTTCGCGCCATGGATTCGCCCACCAGCACCTCGACACCTAACTGCTGAAGCGCCTCGGTATACGGTTTGTGGGGGAAATAGTTGGCCCCCAGAAATATGACCTTGTAGCCCATCTCCACCATCAGTTGGACATACATGAAAGTGGAGCGGGAACCGGCATCTTTATCATAATGGGGTACGTAGTGATCGATAAACAATACACAGCGCCGGTGACGTGATCTGTCACGGGCTTGAAAAACGTTCTCGGCGTTGGGGAAGTGAAACGATTGTAATTCCCGCTGCCATTTTTCCAGGAATTTCTGCTGGTTTTGTATCTGATACTGCTTGAGCCCAGAATCCAGATCAGTTCCGTGGCTAACACCCTCAAAATGAAATATCTCCGACTGTGGCTGGTAGACCACTTTATACCCCGCCGAGCGCGCCGCAAAGGCAATGTCGGTATCCTCGTAGTAGGCCGGTTTATAGCGGCTGTCAAAACCCCCTAGCTGGCGCCACAATTTTCCACGCAGCAACAGGGCCGCACCGGAAACATAATCGACCTCCCGCAAATAGTTGTACTCGGGCTTGCCGGGGTCATCCATTCGACCGAAATTCCAGGCTGAACCGTCTTGCCAAACAATCCCGCCTGCCTCCTGCAGCTTGCCGTCGCCAAATAATAGCTTGGGGCCGACGATGCCCACCTTTTCATCTTGCTGGAACACCTTCACCAGCGGCTTCAACCAGTTCTTGCAGACCCCGGTATCGTTATTCAGGAACAGCAGGTATTCGCCCCTGGCCGTTTCCGCCGCGGAGTTACAATTGACCAGAAAACCCTGATTTTGTTCGCCCCTGACGCTGGTGATATTGGCGACTCGCTTACCTATGCTTGCGGTCAGGTCGGTGGAACAATCATCCGCAATGATGACCTCGTAGGTCACATCCAGGGTATTTTTCAGCAGAGCCCGAAGGCAATACATCGTCATCCGATAACTGTTGTACACCGGTATGATAATGGAGACTGTCGGCTTATCGACAGTGGGAAAGGCCAGCTCAAGCCTATCCAGCGCTTCATCCAGGTTGGCCGGATCGAGAATCGCCCCGCCACTTCCGTTATTTTTCCCCTTGGGAAATCGGCTGTTTATCCACACATCCAGGTCATCGGGGTTCGATTTCAGAAACACAGAAGTTGCACGCTTTAATCGGGGTAAGCTAAAGCTGCGAGCTGATCCCGCCGGATTCCTGACGACGTATTTTAGTACGTCACCCAACATCGATAATTTGCCCTGGGGCTGCGCCGTGGGTTTTTGTCGCCCCGTTTGTCCCTGTGGCAATTCGAGCCCATGTCGTTCGAAGTGTACCCGGCTATCGCCCAGCGCATCGTCATAGCTGGTGCGCGTGCCCCTGCGGCCGGTCAACACTTTATAGGTGCGCCGGATAAAACGTAAAATTGCGCCCAAAAATGACTGCTCAAAGTCGAGTAAGCGGGCATAGGTAGTACTGAGCTCAGTGAATAAATACTCGGCTTTGCCGGTGACTACCTCGTGCTCTTGTTCGAGCTTGCCGTGCTCTTGTTCGAGCTTGCCGTGCTCTTGTTCGAGCTTGCCATATTGGCGTAATTGCTCTTTATGGGCGTTGTACAACTCGCGGTGCTGGTCTACCTCTTTGCGGTGGGCGTCAGCCAGGGCAGAATATTGGGCCTCCACATCGCTCAACTGGGCCAGGCTATTATCTCTTTCCCGGGTGCGCTCCAGCACCAGGCTGGACATCTCTTCCAGCTCATTTTGCGTTTCGAGTATCTCGGCCAGCGGTGCCAGGGCGGTGGCCATATCCTCGATATGAAGCCACACGTTATCGTCCGGGAGAGGCAGCGGGGGTAAGCGACTGTCTCCCGCGCACAGCGCTTCACAGTAGGCCGCCAATTCCCGCTGGGAGTCGCTTAGCAGTGACCTCACAAGGTCTTGATTGGCAGAGGCGATAGAGGCCAACGAAGTATCAAATGTTGCGGACTCGTGTGTCTCGTTACAGGCGACCCCCATAGCATCCAGTTGTCGATAGAGCGACGAGAGCTCCACAGCGGGATCACCGGAAATGGTATCAAAGGAGACGCTGATGGTGTCGCGCCCGTCTAAAACCTGTAGTGCCATCTGGTTGTAGTATTGCCACAGGGCCAGACCCAACGCCAGGGGGAAGCCATTGCGGCGATTCAGGGAAAGGGCTACCGCGCAGGGGTCTCGATAGACGTATAACAGCACGGCGTCACCTAACCCACGCTCCCAGCAAGGCCAGGTCATAAGCATCCGGGGATCTTTTATCAACCAGCTGCCGTCGGCTGCCTTGCTTTTCTCAAGGTGTGCCAGGATAGTACCTATCCCAGGCTGCCCCGAGCCGGTAGCAATACTCTCGTGTTTGGGGGGCTTGAACCACGCCCCATCGGCTGCTTCAAGAATCTGATCATTGAGAGAGACTACATCCCGCCGCTCCCAAAAACCGCTGGGGTTGTCATCCTGATCGGACAACAACTCGGCGTTTGCTCCTACATAAATGCCGGCGGACGCGAGCGCCCCAGCCACCATTGATGTACCGGAACGGTGCATGCCGAGTATGACGACATTGCGCATTGATGAGTCCTACTGATCAGTCTTGTACTGATCGGTCTTGTACTGATCAAATATGGCTTCCATGGCGGCACCGTCAATATAGGCATCATCTGTAATTTGGAACTTGGCGTTAAATTCCTTGGCAGACAACATTTTGAATTCATTTTCCAGTCTTTGGATGATGCCGGCT
>Ga0114950_10000941_pt1 | contig 21331 bp, 14 predicted proteins | sample N075metaG_FD_83503 | JGI IMG/M metagenome (GOLD analysis project Ga0114950, IMG submission 83503) | Deep subsurface microbial communities from Kermadec Trench to uncover new lineages of life (NeLLi) - N075 metaG | ecosystem: Environmental > Aquatic > Marine > Ocean trench > Sediment | place... | reverse complement strand
GAAGGCACCACCGAGGAGCCGGATGCGTCAATCGCGCACGTCCGGATCTGACGGGGGGCCCGGGCCAGCCACGGCCGGGTCTACCCGACTGCTATGTCTTTTTCTGGTCAGGCATGGGTGGCCCGCCCATGCCTGACCAGAAAAAGACATAGCAGGAAGACAGGAAGGGAACGGAACGGAGGGGGGGGGCAAAGACGGGCGACAGACCCAGGCGCGATCAGCTTCGTGCTAGCGCGCCAGCTCGATGGCGCGCTCGTACTCCTCGAGGTACTCGTCCGTCAGCCGTTCGATCGTGAACCGCTCCAGCATGCGCGCGTGGCCCGCCGCCCCCATCGTGCGGCGCAGGCCCTCGTCGCGCAGGAGCTGCGCGATCTTCTCCGCGTACGCCGGCACGTCGAACGGGTTCGCGATGAAGCCGCTCACCCCGTCCGCGACCACCTCGGGGCTGCCGCCGAACTCCGTCGCCACGACGGGCTTCTTGTGCTCCATCGCCTCCAAGTTCACGAGCCCGAACGTGTCGAAGCAGATCGAGGGCGTCACGAAGACGTCCGTCGCCGCGTAGGCGCACTGCAGTTCCTCGCCCGACAGCCAATCCGTGGACACGACCGCGTCCGCCACCCCGAGCGCCCGGGCCTCCGCGGCGAAGCTGCCCTCGTAGATCTCGCGCCGCCCCATCACGAGCAGGCGCAGGTCGGGAAATTCGCTCCGCAAGTGCGCGAGCATCGCCAGGAGCTTGCTGACGCCCTTCTGCTCGTGCAGACGGCCGCCGATCGCGAGCACGCGCTTCCCCCTGAGGCCGAAGCGCTCGCGGAACGCGGCGACGGCCCCCGCGTCGGGCAGCGCCGCCTGCGGCCGGATCGCGTTGTACACGGTCCGGTCCACGCGGATGCCGTTCGCGCGGATGACCTCGCCCAGCTCGTCCGAGACGACGGTGAACCGGTGCACGTCGCGCTCGAGGATCTTGCGGATCGCCGCGTTGCGTCCGGGTCGGAACCGGAACCGTTGACACGGGACGCACTTGGAGAGCCGGGCCTCGTAGTCGCGCAGCGTGCCGCCGTGGGCTTCGCCCCCGTGGAAACACGTCAGTTTCTGGTAGCAGAACACCATCACGTCGTGGGCCGTGAACACCACCCCCGCACCCGCGCGACGCGCCTGGGTCAGCGCGTGGTAGCCGATGTGCGTGTGGATGAGGTGCGCGTGGACCACGTCCGGTCGCCACTCTGCGATGACCGCCTCGATCGGCGCCGTCACGCGCTTGTTGTGGAGCGACACCCAAGCTCGGAACCGGACCGGATAATCGGAATGGATGCGAAACACGAGCGTCCCGTCGACCTTCGTCGGTCGCGCCTCGCTCGGATCCTGCGTGCAGCCCACGACCGCGACGGCGTGGCCGAGCTCGCGGAGGCGCGTCGCCTCCTGATACATCTGGCGCGTCGAAGAGCCGACCTTGGGGTCCCAGACCTCCGTGTAGAAGAGGACGCGCATCTAGCAGCCCGTGTTGGAACGCGCGTCGCGCTCGGGAGCAAGGGGGCGCGGACCGGCGCGGCGCATCGGCGACGCGGATTCCGTGGGCACCCGGAGTCGGCGCACCGCAGCCGGCCCGGATCCCGTCGATTCAGAACGTGTCGTGAGTCTCACAGGGGGCTGCTACGTGGAGGGTTTCGGCCCTGGCTCCGGCGTCGCCGGCTGCCACGTCGACTCGCCGTGCCGGGTCGCGAAGAAGAACGTGGCGTACCCGAGGTGGACCAGGATCCAGGACTGATAGAGGGACAGGCCCCAGGCCGTACCAGTGTAGGGGATGTGCATGATGAGCCACACGTTGACCGGGATCGTGATGCTCGCGCCGACGACCGTCAACCAGAGCCAGGCCTTGATCTGGTTCGTAGCAATATAGAACGACTCGATCCCGGTCGCGAATGCCACGGGGATGTAGCCGAGCGACAGGATCCAATAGAACGTCCACACGGGACGCGCGTACCCGTCCGGGAAGAGCGCCGCGACGAGCGGCCGGATGAAGGGCATCGCGCCGATGAGCCCGAGCGTGTGGATGCCCCCCGTGATCAGGGTGATCTTCCAGAACATGCGCTGGAACCGGCGCACGTCCTTCAAGCCCGCGAGCTCGGAGAGGGCCGGCAGCGCCGTGCGCTTCACCCCCTGCGCGAAGACGAGGAACACGTCCATGAACCGCTGGGCGATGTGGAAGTACGCCACCCAATCGAGCCCGACGACTCCGCCGATGATCAGACGCGGAAACACGTTGATAAAGAGCACGTGCCCGTTCTTGAGCAGTGCGACCCGGAATCCGAGCCGGATTCCGCGCATCATCGGCACGTCGCGCATCCCGCGCACGACCTCGCCCACCGTCGGCAGCAGCCCGGGGTCCTCGCGCCGGGCGCGACGGTACACGTCGATCGCCACGACCGAGCCGATGGCGCAGGCGACGAGGTGTCCGACGATCGCGCCCAGGGGGCTGCCGGTGATCGTCGCCCCCAGGACGACGAGGAACAGGCGCACGACCTCCTGCCCGTTCTCGATCTGCCCGAGCGCCAGCATGCGCCGCGTGCCCTGGAACGCGACGCCGGCCGTGACGCGCGGGAGGTCGAGCAGCGGCTGCAGGCAGAGCAGCCAGGCCCACTGTCCGATCTCGCGCCCGTGTCCCGCGGCGCCGGTATCGAAGGTGTCGTAGATCAGCTCACCGACGGCGGGGAGCACGAAGTACCCGAGCGCGAGGATCCCGAGGCCGAAGAGCAGCATCGTCTTGGCCATGAAGGCGATCCAGCCCGCGGTCTTGATCCGATTTCCGCGCGCGCCCGCGGCGGCAACCTGGCTGACCGTGGCCTGGGTCACGCCGACGGTGACGAGGAAGTACGCGAGCGCCTGCAGCGCGATGGCCGAGACGTAGAGGCCCTGGCCCTCCGCGCCGAGGAGGTACGCGATCGCCACGGTGGAGATGAGCTGCGAGGACTGGTTCAGGAGGCTCGCCAACTGGAGCGTGGCGGTGTCCCGCATGAACTTGCTCTTCAGGCCGGAGACGAGCGCGCGCAGGATCATGCGAGTACGTCCTCGTACAGCCCGATCACGCGCCGCGCGTTGTCACTCCACGACGAGCGCCGCGCGCGCTCCCGGCCCGCGGCCCCCATGCGCGCCCGCAGGTCCTCGTCCGCGAGCAATCGCTCGAGCACCTCCGCGACGGCCGGGACGTCCTGGGCGGCGAGGAAGCCCGTGACGCCGTGCTCGATCGCGTCCTCCGCGCCGCAGTCCTCGGTGCCGATCGCCGGTGTGCCGGCGGCGGCGGCCTCGAGGTACACGATGCCGAAGCCCTCGAACCCGCCGTCGGCGGCCGTCACCGGGGTGTGCACGAACACCTCCGCCCGCTGGAGGAGGTCGATCTTCTCGTCTTCCGTGATGTTCCCGAGGAGGTGCACGCGATCCTGAACGCCGGCCTCCCGCGCGATCGCGAGCAGCCGGGCCTCGTACTCGTCGGCCGATCGCTTGCCCACGATGAAGTGGTGCAGGTCGGGACGTCCGCGCGCCGCCCGGCACCAGGCCTCCAGGGCGAGGTGATGGCCCTTGCGCTCCTTCAGCTCGCCGATGCCGAGGGTGAACGGCACGTCGTGCCAGGGGCGGGGGCCCAGCTCACGGGGCGCCTCGTAGTGCTCCGCGGAGACCGCGTTCGGGATCACCACGACGTGCTCCGGGTCGAGCTCGTCCGGGCCGAGGAGCGCGAGCAGGCGCGTGCGGGTGTAGTGGCTGACCGAGATCATGCGCGCGAACTGGCGGTAGGTACGGCGCGCGCGCCGCCCGTGGCGGCGCGAGAGCACGGGCAGGATCGTGTACGTGCCGTGCGCCGTCGCGATGCACGGCTTGCCCGCGAGGTCGGCCGCGAGCTGCCCGATGAGGTTGTGCGGGTAGTCCTTGATCGCGTGCACGAGATCCGCGCGGCGCGCGGCGCGCCAGGTCCGAAACGTGCCGATCGCGAGCCAGATCCAGAACCGCACGCGGGGCATGTAGAAGAAGTAGTCCGGCGGCAGGGCCACGGACACCTTCCAGCGCGCGGGCACCTGGTCGGAGGTCGGGCGGTGTTTGCGCGCGAGCAGCACCTCGACCTCGAGGCCGGGCTGCTGCTCCTCCAGGGCCGCGATGAGCCGCATCGCGTAGCGGCCGACGCCATCGAGGTCGGAGAGCGAATCCGTGAGGAAGAGCACCCTCACGCTCGGGCCCTCACGCGGACGGTGGACGCAGCGCGCCGCTCATCCATCCAGTGCAGGATGCGCTCGGTCCGGGCGTCCCACGTGTGCTCCGCGGCACGGGCGCGCATGGCGCCGGCCAGGCGCTCGCGCAGCCCGTCGTCCCCGAGGAGTCGCGTCAGGCCCGCGGCGAGCGCGCCCGGCTCGTCCGGCGCGACGAATACGGCTTCCTCGTCCGAGAGGATCGCGCGCAGGCTCGGGAGGTCGGAAGCGACGAGTGGCAGCCCGGCGGCCATGGCCTCGAACACCTTGAGCGGTGACGTGTAACGCGCGCTGATCGCGGGCCGTGAGCGGTTCGGCACGACGCCGACGTTCGCCGCCGCGAGGTAGAGCGCCACCCGCGCGGGCGGCTGAAAACCATCGATGCGGACGTTGGCGAGACCGCGCGCGCGCGCGCGCAGTCGCGCGACGTCGGCGTCCATGCCGCCCGCGATCGCGAACTGGACCTCCGGCAGCCCGCGCGCGGCCTCGACGAGGACGTCGACACCCTTCCACGCGAGCAGCCCGCCCGTGTACACGACGATCTTCGCGTCCGCGGGGAGCTCGAGCTCGCGTCGCGCGTCGGCGCGTCCCGGCGCCGCGTCGAAGCGGCCCGGCTCGAAGGCATCGTGCTCCACCCGGATCGCGTCCTCGCAGAGGCCCAGGGCGACGAGGTCCGCGCGCACGCCGCCGGAGATCGCGAGCGTGCCGGCCGCGGTCTCGGCGGCCGCCAGGAGCCATCGCCGACGCAGCCGGCCGCCGGGGACGCGGTGGAGCTCGAGGAACACACCGGGGCGCCCGCGCAGGGCGCGCGCCGTCTCGAGCTCGCGCGTGAGCACGACCGCGTCCGCGAACTCGCGCCGCACGATCCGCGCCGCGTTGCGCGCGAACGTGAGCTCCTGCAGCCGCGCCGGAAGGTACTGCAGCGCGCGGGGCGCGCGGTCGATCCAGTCGGAGCACGGCACGCCGCGCGCCTGCGGCCGCACTTGCGCCGGGACCGAGTAGTAGCTCCAGAGGTCCTCGCCCGCCGGGAGCGCGGGCGTGTCGCGCCGGTCGGCGTAGAGCAGGGTCACGCGCTCCAGCTTGCGCGCGAACGCCGCGGCGGCCTGGGCGACTTGCAGGGACTGCGCGCGTTCCGACGGCATGCGCGCGTTGGCGACGAGCACCAACTCGGTGACGCGCTCCCCGCTCACGCCACCACCGTCTCAGTCGTCATCGAGCCCCTCGCCGATGCCGCCCCCGTAGCCGAGCGCGTTGAAGAGCTCGGTCTGCCGATCGCGCGCGGACTGGATCAACATGTGCTCACCAATCGGCATGGACGCGCTCCATTCCGCGAGGGCGGTGAAGAGCTCCAACGCGTCCTCGGCCCGCTCGCCGTACACGTTCCGCATCTCGCCCGGATCGGCCGCGAGGTCGAACAGCCGCGGCTGCTCCAACTCGCCCGCCAGGACCTTGTCCCAACCACCCGGCTCGAGCACGGCGCGGCGTACGATCAACTTCCGACCCGCGTCCTGGATGGAGAGGAAGCGCCCGTTCTCCGCGAACGAGAACTCGCGCACGGCTTCTACGTCGCCGCGCACGAGCGGCAGGAGGCTCCGGCCGTCGACGAGCCCGCGCTCGCCCAACTGGGGATCGCTCGGCGGCCCCACCCCGATCAGGTCGCAGAGCGTGGGCACGATGTCGATCGAATCGACGAGGGCGGAGACGCGCCGGCCCGCGGGCAACCGACCCGGTGCCGCGATGATCAGGGGAATCCGCAGGTTCGTCTGGTACATGAAGTTGTGCTCCCACAGACCGTGGTCGCCCAGCTCCTCGCCATGGTCGGACGTCACGACGACGATCGTGTCATCGAGCACACCCTGCCGCTCGAGCTCATCGAGCACTTCGCCGATCATGGCGTCGGCCTGGGCGACGCCGGCGTAGTACAGCTCCCGGATCCGGCGCTCGTCCGCGGGCGTCGGGGCGTACGCGCCGCTCTCGATCGCCTGACGATGTTCCGCCCGAAACGAAGTCACCGGGCCGTCGTAGGCCGGATCGACGTAGTCGCCGCGAAACGGTTCCGGCGGATCGTAAGGCGTGTGCGTCGAGTAGTAGTGCACCAGCGCCACGAACCGGCGGTCCGCATTCGACGCGAACCACTTCCGCGCCGTGCTCGCCACGATCTGGTTGTCGAAGCGCTGGGACACCTTGTTGGTGATCTGCCAGAGCACGAGCCGGGATCGAAACTCGCTCCAGGGGTTGTGGACGTCGGCGAGCGCCCGCCCCTCCTGCGCTCCGGAGTACACGTCGAATCCGCGCAGGAGGCCCGACTCGCGGGAGAGCGTCCCCGTCATGAACGCGACGGCGACGTAGTCCCCGTCCTCGAGCCGGACACCGTCCGCGCGCGTCGCGCCCTTCAGGTGGAACGGCAGGGTCACGTTCGGAGCCATGCGCACGTCCGGCGCCATCCGCACGAGCCCGTGGCGGCGCGGGTACTTCCCGGTGAGGATCGAGCCGAAGCTCGTCCACGTGAACGGCGCCTGCACGTAGGCGTCCTCGAACACGACGCCGCGCTCCGCGAGGGAATCCATGACGGGTGTGCGCACATGCTCCGCTCCATAGCACCCCAGCACGTCCTGCCGCAGGGCGTCGACGACGAAGATCACGACGTTGGGGAGCTCGCGGTTGCGCTCGTTGAGCGTGCCGCGCCAGCGGCTGCCGGCCGACGTCGCGAGCAGGAACAGGCCGCCCACGAGCATCAGCCCGAGGATGACGAAGGGCATCGCCTGTCTCACGCCGCGCGGGACCCGTCTGCCCTGGCGCGCGACGAAGAACCCCGCCGCGAGCCCGCCCACCAACATCGCTCCGGCGGAAGCGAGCCGGCGCGGATCCGTGGCGGGTAGCCCGGAGAAGACCACCGCTCGAGTCCACCAATACACCTCGCCGAAGATCCAGGCTCCGAAGGCGAGCCCGAGCAGCGTCCGGGAGCGCCAGGCGAGGCCCGTGCGCCGCATGAACGGATGGAGGACGAGCCCGGAAGCGAGACCGAGACCGATCCCCAGTGCGCCGTACGCGAGCGCGCTGCCCGCGATGCAGCCGAACAGGGTCAGGCACCAGCCGAACCCGCCCCAGCGCGGGAGCCCGCCGAACAGCGCGTCCACCCAGCCGTTGGCCTGGGCGCGGAGGAGGAAGGACGCGGCGTCGATACCGAAAGCGTTGACCAGGCCGTCGAGCAGGCCCGCCAGCGTCCCCACCAGAGCCCCCGCGTTCACGCCGGCACGCAGGCTCGCAGCGACGCCGGGCCGGTCCTGCGGGGGATCACTCGGGGGGTCACTCGGAGGCATGGAGGGAGAGCGCGGGTGGTGGCGGGGAGACCGGGAAAGGGTACTCCACGGGAGCGCTCAGGCCAGCCGGTAGGTGATGCGCAGGCCGTCCCGCTCGACCTCGGTCGCGCGGGCGGGGACCGTGTACGTGAGGTTCCGCACGCCGCCGCGTGCGAGCACCTCGTCGACGACGACGAGCCCGTCCCCGTCCAGGCGATAGGTCCGCGCGATCCGCGTGTCCTCGAGCGACGTGCCGTCGCGGCGCGCGAGCCGGCTCGCCAGGGTGACGCCGGGGCCATCGATCCGGGTCTCCGGCGCGAGGTGGAAGGCGCTGCCGACCCGCGGTCCGGCGAACGCGAGCACGCCACGGGCGAAGACTCGCGCCGGGGCGAGCAGCGCGTCCTGCACGCGTCCGCCCCGCCAATGAATGCGGGCGAGCCAGAGCGCGAACCGCACCTCCTTGCCGCCGCTCCGCCAGCCCCGTGCCGGGGCGAAGCCGCCGAGCGCCCCCGACCACTCCGCCTCGTTCGCGCCACCGAGCCGGCAGCGCTCGAGCACGTCCGCGCCGCGCGCCTTCGACCAGACGCGCAGGAGCCCCGCGCCGTGCGGGCTGCCGTGGTGCACGTTGAAACCGGGGCGCGCACCCCGCACCCAGGCTGTGACCGCGCCGTCCTCGAGACGCACGAGCGAGGCGTCGGGCCAGGCCGCGACGGAGAGCTCCAGCCCGTCTCCGGTGGAAGCTTCCGCGGCATCGGCCAGCGTGAGGATGCGCTCGAGATCGACCATCGAGCGCGCGAGCCACGAGCAGTGCCCCGCCCAGAACGTCGCGCACTGGTAGCTCTTCGTCCGCCCGGGCCCTGGCATGTGGCTGCACGGCTCGCCGCTCGGACCCAGGTGGCGGACGAAGGCCCGGAACGCGCGCTCGGCACCCGCGGCGAGACGCGCGTGCCCGAAGTGCCGCCAGCCGGCTGAGAGCGCGTAGACGTCGAACGGATTCGAGGCGACCTCGTACGTCGCGCCCCAGTACCACGGCTTCGCTTCGACGAGGCCGCACTTCGTTCCATCGGGGCCCTGGAGCGCGAGCAGGAAGTCGAGCCCGCGCTCGATCGGACCGCGGAAGATCGGGTCCGCCGGGTCGCGCCCCAGTCGCTCCAGGCTGAAGAGCAGAAAGCCCGTGACCCGCGATTGGTAGAACGCCGACACGTCGCTCGCCCCGACGTGGGGCGCGCCCCATTCGAGCGGATGGTAGGGGTAGCTGCCGTCCCCGTGCTGGATCCCTTCCAGGATCCCGGCGCCCTCGGTCGTGGTGAGTGACAGCACCTCGTGCCCCGCGAGCTTCCACGCGCCGGCGACGCCCGTCATGGCCCATGCGCGCTGCGCCGGCACACCCTTGTCCAGCACGGCATATCGCAAATAGGTCTGGGCGTGCAGGACCGCGGCGTCCGCGAATGCCGCGCGCTCGCGCGGGTCGAGCCGGTCGCCGAAGGTGAGCACGAGCTCCGCGAGCGCGTCGCTGCAAGCGCCGCCGTCGATGACGTTGTTCGAGCAGTTGTAGGGGTCGTGGCGGCCGGGGCGGAAGGTGTGGCACGCGCTGTCCTCCTCGCGCACGAGGTTCGCGACCAGCCGGTGCGCCTGCTCGACCGCGGCGTCGAGCAGGGCGTCCCTGTCCTCCCCCTGCGCGTGGCGCGCCAGCTCGCACGCCATGACGATGACGCCCGCGCTCTTGCCCGTGTGCTCGATCCGGTGCTCGGGGCACACGATGCGGCCATCCGCATCGCGCAGGGACAAGAGCCAACCGAGCACGCGCCGGACGGGCTCGACGATCTCCGGGCGGGGAGTGACGGACGCGGCGCTCACCCGCCACCACCCATCTCGGCGACGAGCCGCGCCATGAGCGCGTCGACCTCGTGGTCGCGCGCCACGATCCCGCGCAGCCGCCCGCCGAGCGCCGCGCGCTCTTGCCCATCGAGGTCCAGGAGCCCCTCGATGCGCTGCGCGAGCTCCGCGGCGTCGCCTTGCTGGAACGCGAGCCGCGCCGCGTCCTCGCCCAGCTCGGCGAAGAGCGGTGGAAAGGACTCGTTGCACGTCACGACCGGGCGCGCGGCGGCCATGGCCTCGAGCACGACCTTGTCGACGCTGCCCGTGAGGCTCGTCGAGACGAACACGGTCGCGCGGCGGTACGCGGCCGGGACGTCGCGGTAGGGCACGGCGCCGTGCAGGGTGACGCGGCCGGAGAGCCCCTCCTCCGCGATGCGCGCGCGCACTTCGTCCCCGAAGGCGGAGTCGCCGGCTGCGAGTCCCCCACCGACGAGATCCAGGTGAACGTCACGGCCGCGCGCGACGAGCAGCGCGAGCGCCGCGAGCAGGGTGTGCGGGTCCTTCGCCGGCGTGAGCCGCCCCACGGCGAGCAACCGCGGAGGGCCGTCCGGCGGCGCCCCGTCCATGGCGAAGTGCTCGAGGTCGATGCCGTGCCCGGTCACGACCTTCTTCGGCGTCTCGACGCGCATGGACTCGGGGCTTGCGGTGAACACCTTGTCCACCACGGTGACGGCCTTCCGCAGGCGCGCGTCCACACCCTTGTGCGTGTACCAGAGGAAGTGTCCGACGCCGTGGCGCGCCGCGCTGCGCGCCGCCGCCGTCGAGTAGCGCGGCACCATGTGCGACAGCAGCGTGTCGAAGCCCTCCGCCTCGAACGCCTCCGAGAGGAATCGCTGGTAACGGAAGTACCGGCCGAGGCGCCCCTTCCGGCCTAGGACGCGCACGTCGACGTTCGACGGCAGCGCCGACAGGTCGCCGACCTCCAGCGCGATCACGCGCACGCGCTCACACCGTGCCGCGAGGCCCTGGACCCACCGCACGACGAACCCGAGCACGGCGTCGCCGCCGTCGAGGACCTGCGTGACGAAGAGCAGCTTCACAGCGTGAGCTCCGTCTCGCCGGCCAGACGGCGCAGGCCGTTCGCGTACACGCCGAGGGCGCGGGCGTACTCGAAGTTCCGGGCGAGCTCGGCGGCGTGCCGCCCCTTCGCTGCGAGCCCCGCCTCGTCGGCGAGGACGCGCTCGAGTCCGTCCGCGAGCCCCTTCGCGTCGAACCCCGCCAGCCCGCCGGCCCGGCCGTCGCCCAGCAGGTCCCCCATCACGCCCACCGCCGTGCTGACGACCGGCGTGCCGCACGCCATCGCTTCGACGGTGAACCGCGGTCCACCCTCGCACGTCGAAGCGCACACGCACACCCGGCTCGCCCGATAGAGCTGCGCCAGATCCGCGGGGGAGTCGACCCACTCCACGAACCGCACGACGTCCGCGAGGCCGCGCTTCACGCTCCGCCGCATGAGCGCGGGCCGGAGGGGGCCCTTGCCCACGAAGAGCGCCGTGAGGCGCATGCCGCGCCGCGCGAGGATCGCCATGGCATCGATGATCCGATCGACGCCCTTGTTGTTCACCATGCGCCCGACGAACAGGAGGTCCTGCTCCGGCTCACCCGGCTCTCGCGGTTCGCCCGACACCTCCTGCCGCTCGTGGAACACGTCCTGATCGATGTAGAGGGAGGGCAGGACGAGGATCCGCGCGAGCGGCACGCCCCAACTGTGCAGGAGGCTCGGCAGCTCCTCCTTGTTGACGACGCGGAAGGCGATGGCGCGAGACCGCGCCCAGCCCACGTACTTGCGCGCAACATAGCGGTCGAACCGATCGCGCAGGTTGACGGCCACGGGGATGCCCGGGATGTGATGCAGCTCGGAGAGATAGGGCACGCCCGTGGCGCGGGCGATGCGCGCGCTCCCGAAGCCGTTGTAGAACCAGCCGTAGTCGTGGCTCGTGACGAGCCGGTGCCCGTGCTGGCGGATGAGGTGCGTCCCGCAGCCCTCGATGTAGTTCACCATGCCCACCCGTCCGCACGGCGCGGGGTGAAAATGGACGTTGCCGTGGATGACGCGCGTCGTGATGGGGCCGTCCGCACGGGGGCAGATCACGTCGATGCGCTCGAAGTAGCGCGAGAACTCGCGCTGCATCGAGTGGAAGGGACCCTTCTCCCCGATCACGACCTGGCGGTCGCCACTGACCATCAGCAGCTTCATCCGGCTTCTTCCGTGACCACTCGATACAGTTCCTCGAGCTTGTCCGCCAGCACCGCGGCCGAGTGCCGGTCCTGGACGCGAAGCCGCGCGCGGTGGCCGACCTCCCGCCGCAGCCGGGGATCGGCGAGGAGCGCCGCGAGATGGAAGGCGAGCTCGTCGGTCGTCTCTCCGAGGAAACCCGTCCGCTCGTGGACGACGAGCTCGGGCACGCCGCCGACCGGCGCGGCCACGACGGGCAGGCCGGCCGCGGCGGCCTCGATGAGCGCCACGGGCATCCCTTCGGCACGCGACGTCAGGAGCAGCACGTCGAGCTCGGCGAGGACCACCGGCATGTCCGGCCGCGCCCCCACCACGTGGACGCGCTCCCGCACCGCAGCCCCTCCGCGCCGGATACGCCGCTCGAGACGCCGGCGCTCCGTTCCGTCCCCGACGAACACGAGCTGGAGCTCCGGGTGGCGCTGGGCGAGCAACTCGAAGACGTCGACGGCGCGCTCGGGTCGCTTCACCTCGGCCAGGCGGCCGACCACGCCGACGAGCACGGTGCCCGCATCCGCGCCGACGATGCTGCGCAGGGCGCCCGTGCGGCCCGCGGGAGCGGTCGGAAGCGCGAGCAGAGCGTCCAGGTCGACACCGGGCGGGACGACGACGAGCCGGTCCTCGCCCGTGACCCCGAGCCGCACGAGGTCGTCGGCCGTCGCGTGGGAGACGGCGATGATCCGTCGCGTGCGCCGCGCGAGTCGGCGCTCGGCCGCGATGAGGCCCTGCGAGATCGTGGGCGGAAAGTAGCCCTCGAGCACGTGGCCGTGGAACGTGTGCACGCACGCCGTCTCAGGGATTTTCAGGGCCGCCCAGCGCCCGAGCAGCCCGGCCTTCGAGGCGTGGGTGTGCACGACGTCGGGCGCGAACTCCTTGAATGCCCGCGTGAGAAAACGGTGCGCCCGAAGGTCCCCCACGAGTGTGAGCTTGCGCGCGAGTCCCGGGACCCGGACGACGTCCAGCCCGCGCTCCTCGAACGTCGCGAACAAGTCGCCCTCGCCTGGCTCGGGCCGGCCCGTGAACAGCCGAACCGTGTGGCCGCGCTCGCGCAGCAGTGGGTCGGAGGCGAGCGCCTGACGCGCGGGTCCGCCTAGGTTCAGTCGCGTCAGGACGCGGGCGATGCGCACACGCTCCTCCCGGAGCCCGCGCGGGGACAAGTCTCCGCGCGCGGGTGCCGCAGGTCTTCGTGTCGTTCGATCGTATCGGCGACGATCGCCGCGAGGGCGCGGGCGGGGATGCGCACACCGAGCGAGCGCGCGCGCCCGAAGGACGGAACCCGGTATGTCACCGCCTCGAAGCTAGGCGAGAGCACGCGCCGCGGATCCACCGTAGCGACCGGGGCCCGCACGCCCGTGCGCGCGCGGCACGCGCGGGAGACTTCCTCCGCGAGCGCGAGCACGGTGGTGCGCGCGGTCCCGCCGAGGTTCAACGCCCCGGCCGGGAATCCGGGCTCGCGCACGATCGCCGCGAGCGCCCGGGCCACGTCGTCGACATGGCCCAACGTGCGCACCTGCGTGCCGTCGCCGTGGACCGTGAGCGGCCGGCCGGCGAGCGCCTGCTCGACGAACGTCGGCAGCACCATGCCCGACTCCGCGTCCTGGCCCGGTCCGACGACGTTGAAGAAGCGCAGGTGCACGGGTCCCGCACCATCGGGCCACAGGTGTCGTGCGGCGTCGAGGGCGCGCTCGCCCGCGAGCTTGGAGCCCGCATAGGCCCAACGGCCCACGCCGCGCTCGTCGCGCACAGCGTCGCACTCTTCGAGCGGTCCGCGCTTCTCCCGGTACACTTCACTCGTCGAAGCGGCGAACACGCGCGGGCGCTTCCCCGCCGGCAGGGACTCCAGCGCGCAGAGGAGTGCTCGCACGCCGGCCAGGTTCTCGTGCCGGCACGCCTCGGGGGCCGCGAGCACGCGCCGCACGCCGACGCGCGCCGCGAGGTGCAGTACGGCGTCGAACGGCCCGGCCCCGGTGAGGAGCGCCGTGAGGCGCGCGGGATCGGAGACGTCGACTCGGTGGAGCTCGCACTCGCCCGGCACCCGGGCCGCGAACCCGCTCGACAGGTCGTCCGCGACCACCACGCGGGTACCACCGGCCAGGAGCTCGCGCGCCACGCACCCGCCGATGAACCCGGCGCCGCCCGTGACGAGGATGCTGCCGGGCGCGCGGCGCACAGGGGTCGGCAGATAGTACGGATGGGACGGACTCATGCGTGCGTGCGGACGATCGGGACCGCTGCGTATTCCCGGCCGATCGCCTGAGTGACCACCGGGGCATCGAGTCTAGACCCCCGGACTGGGCCGCTCCACCTCAGATCTTGAACAGCACGAGATGGTAGGAGACCAACAGCGTGTACGACGCCGCCGCAACCCAGATCCCGATCCGGGCGAGCCGGAAGTTCTTGTGGAGGGCGAGCACGAAGAGCGCCAACCCAATCAGCAGGCACTTCCAGAACACGAACCCGAAGCGACCCGTCTGGAGCAGGCGCTCCGCGATCGGGTTGAGCTCGATCCCGCCCGCCTGGAGGTGAACGAGCGTGAAGAAACTGCCGCCCACGTTCATGAGCGCGACCCAGAGGAGAGCGATCAAGAGATAGGGTCCGTAGAGGTCGACGTACGTGCCCTCCGCCTCGTGGCCGCGCCGGATCTCGCGCCGGCGACCGCCCACGAAGGAGTACCGCGAGAAGCGCGGGGTCGCCCGCCGCCGGCGATCGGGGCCGCGGGGAGGGTGATCGCTCGCGAGGGGGGGCGGCGGCGGGCAGGGCTCGGAGGGTTCGCTCGTCATGCGCGGCTCGGCCCCCCACGGGACCGTGTGGTTCATCGTCCACCGCAGAGGCGCCAGCTTAGGGCCCGTCCGGGAATAAACGTCACATTTCGGCGAGGCATCGGTGCTCGTGGCAAGGCGCGCCGACGCAGGCAACCTAGCGGGTTTCCGAGGAGGCGCAACGCAGCCACGGGCGCCGAGGGCCGGCGAAATGTGACGTTTACTTCCGGACGGGCCCTGAGGGCCCGTCCGAGAATAACGGCAACGTTTCGGCGCGCCCTCGTCGCCCCTGGCCAGGCGCATCGATCCGTCCGCGCCGCATACATTGGAGAGGTAAGCCCCGGTCTGCCAGAGGCCGATCGAGACGACCCCCGCGGGTCGTTCGAAGGGGACCCGCGACGCAGCCAGGGGCGCGAGGGCCGCCCAGCATGGGAAGTTCCTCCTGCGCGGACCCGCGGCAGGGGCCGGCGCAATCGCCCCATGCGGGACGGGGCCCCCCGGGACCGCCCCGGCGCCTCACTCCGGGCGTCGCTCCTTCCGGAGCTCCTCGAGCACCACCGTCGCGAAGGCGCCCTTCGGGAGCGTGAAGGCGAGCGTCGTGACATCGTCCTCCCAGGCCGCGGACAGGTCTCGGATGCGGGCGCGGAGCGGGCGGCGCGCGCCCCCCTGGTTGACGCGCGGCCCGATGCGTCCGAAGTCCTCGAGCTGGAGCCCCTCCGGCAGGAGCGCCGCTGACTCGACCGCCGCGGTCCAGCCTGTCGCCGCGGCCATCCGCGCACCGGGGATCGGTCCCGTCGGGCTGATCTCGAAGCGCGCGGCGCGGGCCTCGAGCTCGACCGGATCCTCGGTGTCGGTCACGGAGAACACGGCGCCGCTCTCCGCGATGAGCGCGACGTCGCCTGGGACGACGCGACCGATGCCCGGGGCGCCCTCTCCGCCGCCTGCCTCCGAGGCTTCCGCGAGCCGGTGCGCGAGCACGCGGTTGAAGACGAGCGACTGGAGCGCGGAGATGTGGAGCTGGCGGGTCCGGGGCAGCACGGCGCGCACGGCCGACGCCATGTCCCCCGGCCGGCGCGCGAGCTGACGCGCGATCACGGCGAGGTCGGGGTCCAGATGGCGCGCGAGGCGCGCGAGACCGCGGTGGGCACTGCGCGTGCCGCTCCCGATCGCGGCCGCCAGCTCGCGCGATGCGGGCGTGTCCGGGGCATGCTCCGGCGAGGCGAGCGCGAGAACGTAGGCCGCGTGTTCGTGGCGCAAGAGCAGGAGACCCAGGTGGTGGGTCAGGCCTGCGCGCCCGAAGCGTTGGGCGCCGTAGTAGTTGGGCACGCCCGTGGTCTCGAGCAACGCGAGCACCTCGAGCAACCGCTCGTGGCCCGCGCGCGAAATCCCGCGCAGCAGGAGCTCGAAGCGGTTGCCGGCGAGCTGACCGACCCGCAGCTTGCTCGGGTGGCGCGCGATGCGCCCAATCTTGATCCGGGGCAGGGCGAGCGCCCGCAGCGCATCCGGTTCGACGTGCTCGACCGAGAGCGTCTGGCGCGTGACCGCCTGCGCGTCCTTGCGTCCGGCGTAGCCGACGTCCGACTCCCGCCTGCCCGTCGCGGCCGCGATGCGGCGGATGGCGGCGCGTGTCGAGAGCCCGCGCTTCTCGAGCTCGAAGAAGAGGTGCGTGCCCTCACCCGCCGGCTCGAAGAGCGGAAGCTCGGTCACGCGGAAGTCCTCGGGCGCCTCCTTGAACCGGAACTCGATCGGCGCGAACGCGGTGGAAAGGTGCCGGAAGCCGGGCGCCCAGACCGGGCCGCCCGCGGCGAAGCGCACTGTGGAGGGGGACTGCATGGTGGGTGCAAGACTTGTTGCGGTACCGTATTGCACTGGCTCGATCACGCGCCCGTGCACGTCCGTCAGCCGGGTCGCGGCCGCTCGCGCCCTTCGGAACGTCGGCATGCTGCCGAACTCCATCGCTACTCGACGATCATTTCGGCGGGGGCCATGTGAGCGCCGACCCCCATTGTAGTCCCGTGTAGTCCCGCGAGCTGTCGTCGTTCCGCGGCACACGGCTCGGGGCGGCGGGCCCCCCGATCCCCGGAGCCCGAGCAGTCGAACCCTCCCAACCCGTTCGACTGCCAGCTCATCGAGTACGCGCGGCGGAGCCCGAACCGATTCGAACTGCGAGCCTCGACGAGGTGAGCTGCGCCTACTGCCAATCGACGTTCAAGGCGTTCGATAGGTTGAAGCTCGAGACCCCGGCACCCGGGTCGCGGTACCAGAACTGGAAGTTGAGGTCGGCCCCCGAGATGATGTTGCCGGCGGCGGGCGATGCCGTCAGGTCGAGTGTGAGCTGGGCTACACCGAAGCCATTCGACAAGAGCGGCGGTTCGATGCGAACCGTGAACCCGCCCACGCAGCGGAATCCGTCGCCGAAGGGAATCTGAATCTGGTTCGACCCGAAGTAGTAGAGCCCGAACTGACCGGCCGGCAAGTTCTCCGTGATGAGCGTGAAGTCGTTGCCGGCAACGACATCGCTTCCAGTGGCGTGAATCGAGGCCCCGGCCCCCGTGGAGTTCGGCGCGCCCACGCAGTACTGGGTTCCCACATTGGGATCGTCACATAGGACGGCGAGCACGCGGAGGTAGTCGATTGCGGCTTCCGTGATCGAAGGGGATCCCGAGTCCGCGACCGAGAAACGAAGGCGCACCTGGGCTGAAGGCACGACGTGGTCGGCCACGCGGAAGGTGGCGACCTCCCAGCCCGAGGCTCCTGCCCAAGACTCGACGAGCGTCCAACTGCCTCCGTTGTCGTTCGAGATATGCACATTCATGACGTCGTCGCCGCTGGTCACGAGCCAGCGCGCGTAACTCATGTACGGGTCGGGCGTGATGGTCAGGTCGAAGGCCTTCGAGATCAGGCGCGTCGGACCCCCATCGACATCGGTGTTGCCGGGCGCGTTCTCCGTGAGGAAGCACTTCCCGGAACCGTCGTAGTCATCGGGCGGGTCATTGCGCACGCCACCGCCGATCGGGACCTCCGGCGGCACGGTCCAGGCACCGGTCTGCAGCGACTGATTGACCACGCTCCAGTCGACGCCACTCTCGGCATTGTCGACGAGCAGGACGCTGACGGCACAGGCACTGAAGGTACGCGTCCAGGAATCACCGGGGATCCCGTCGGCATTCCCATCCAGGGCCGTGCCGAACGGATTGGCCAGCACCGAGCCGTCCGCTGTGAAGCGATAGAAGCCCGATCCGGGGAGCGACCCGGTGGGAGTGAAGGTGATCTTGTTCCCCCCGATCAGGTACTCGTCCCAGGTGATCGCCACGGGTGCGTCATCGCCGGTGCCGAACGAATCGTCGGCGCCCGCAAAGAGCAAGGAGAACCCGCTCGGCGAGTTGACCGTCCCCGGATCCATGATCTGGTCGAAACGCAGCTCGAAGCTGGTCAGCTCTCCGGCGACGGCACCCCCCTCGTCCGGTAGACCATCCGACGAGACCAGCTTGGGGGCGGGCAAGGTCATGGTGAGCGCTCTGAACGGATTGACCCGTCTACCGAGCAGGTCCTCGAAGCCCGGGTTCAGGGCATCGATGTTGTCGCCCGTGAAGTAGATCTGAGCTCCGACCTGATCCCGCGTCCAGGTCGGATTCGCGGACCATATGAGCGCCGCGACTCCCGCCGCGATGGGCGCCGCCATGCTCGTCCCGGACTTGGTGCCGTACGCGTCATTCAAGACGCACGACAGGATGCTCGAGCCCGGGGCGGATACCTCGACACCGTCGCCGTAGTTGCTGAACGAGCTCTTGTGGTCGCTCGAGTCCGTGCTCACGACCAGGAAGCTCTGATGGAACGCCTGCCGGGGCGGGTTCAACGCGCCGCCGTTGCCAGCCGAGTTGAAGTGGATTGCGCCTTGATCATAGATGTAGTCGAAGGCCGCCATGACGGTGGGATCGCCGACCCAGCCGTCCATGTTGTAGCTCGTGCTGAGGATCCGAGCGCCGTTGTCGACGCCGTAGCCGAAGGCTTCTGCGATGGTGGAGGCCAACCAGGGCTGGCCGCTGGAGTAGAACTGCAGCGGCATGATCGTCGCATCGCCGGCGACGCCCGCGACACCGATGCCGTTGTCGGTCTTCGCGGCCGCAATGCCGGCCACGTGGGTTCCGTGGTCGTCCGTTCCGTTCGGGTTCGGGTCGTTGTTGTTGAACACGAAGTCGAAGCCGTTGACGTCGTCGACGTAGCCGTTCGAGTCGTTGTCGATACCGTCGCCAGGAGTCTCGCCGGCATTGATCCAGATGTTCGCGGCCAGGTCCTCGTGATCGAGATCGACACCGTCGTCGGTGACCCCGATGATGACGCTGGAATCGCCGAGCGTGATGTCCCACGCGTCGTCGCTCTGAATCAACGGATGGTGGTACTGCGAGCCGTAGAGGGGATCGTTTGGAATCAGCTCCTTGACGTCGCCCGTCAGCCCGACGTTGGGGGCTGCCCAGCGGAAGCCCGGCACTCCGACGAGATGCTCCCGCACGACGAGGTGATCGAGCCCGGGCGGCGAGTAGTCGATGAGCACGACGTTCGTGATCACCGTCTCACCGCGCCGCTGCCACTGCAAGAGCGACCGGGCATCGTCGACCCGGAACGAGGCGTCGACGCCTTGCAGTCCCTGCTGGAGGTCCCATGTGGCCACGAGGGTGGCCACATCGAAGGACGTGTCGTCCGTCGTGAAGCAGACGATAACCTGGCCCGGCATTTCGATCCGGTCGTCTTCAGTGAGCTGGGCTCGGAGCTGGGGGGCGAGAGCCGCGGTCGTCAGGAGGAGAGCTAGAGGTCTCTGCATGCGTGCAACCCTACGGTCCCGCACCCTACTTCGTACACCTGGGCGTCGGTCCCACCCTGCGCCGCTGCAGTGGCGCAGGGTGGGACCGACGCCCAGGTGTACGAAGTAGGGTGCGGGACCGTAGGGCTAGCGCGCGGCCGCGAGCACCTCTTCGTAGATCGCGAGCGTCTCCTCGACCATGCGGTCGACGGCGAAGACCTCGCGCACGCGCGCCCGACCGGCCGCGCCCATCCGCGCGCGCGTCTCCGCGTCCCCGGCAAGCGCGAGCATCCCCTCCGCGAGCGCCTCGTCGTCGGCCGGCGGGACGAGCACCCCCGTCACCCCGTCCACCACGACCTCCGGGATGGCCGAGACGTTCGTCGACAGGATGGGCAGCCCCGTCGCCATCGCCTCGAGGAACACGAGCCCCAGTCCCTCCCAGAGGGAGCTCATCACGAAGACGTCGGTAGCGGCGAGGAGCGCGGGGACGTCGCGCCGGATGCCTGCGAACCGGACCGCGTTCCCCGCGAGCAGCCCGAGCTCACGCGCGACGGCCTCGGCCTTCACGCGGCCGTCGCCGAAAGGATCGTCGCCCACGAGGAGGAGTCGAAGCACTGTCCCGCCCTCCGTCCGTTCACGAGCATTCGCGAACGCGCGCAACAGCACGTCGTGCGCCTTCTGAGCGGCAAAGCGGGCCACGCACACCAACACGACGTCGTCCGCGCCGAAGCCGAGCTCGGCGCGCAGGGCGGCGCGTTCCGCAGGCAGAGCCTCGGCCGCCCGCTCGAACGGTGCCGGGTCGATTCCGTAGTACACGCGCGTCAGCCGGTCGGCCTTGACGCGCCCGTGGCGCTCGATGAAACGCCCCACGTGGTCCGACAGCACGATCGTTCGCGCGGGCAGGTTGCCCACGAGGCCGTGCACGAACGACACGAGGGGACGGCGCAGGACCTGTTCGTCGTTGTGCTTGCCGGACAACAGGCGGTCGCGCCGCCCCATGAGAGTCGCGACCAGCGCCGTCGCCATGTCGGCCTTGAGGAGGTGCGAGTGGACGAGGTCGCACCAGGCGACGTGCCGCCGCAGCCGGAGCGGGAGCCCGAGGCCCGACCCGACGCGCCCCACCCACTCGGCGCCCGCGGCGCGGAAGTCGTCCGCGAGCGTGCCCGCGCCCTTCAGCCAGGCGACGCGCACGGCGCTGCCGCGCGCGGTCTGACCGCGCACCTGCGCGAGCAGGTGCATCTCCGCGCCCCCGACGTCGAGCGTCGTGATGACGTGCAGCAGCTTCATGCGAGCTCAGCGTAGACGTCCAACAGACCCGAGACCATGCGGTCGATGCTGTAGGTGTCCGTGAGCCGCGCGCGCCCGCGCGCGCCCAGGGCCTTGCGCGCATCGGGCGCGAGCGCGAGCATGCGCCTGACCGACCCGTGCAGCGCTTCGGCCGTGATCGCCTCGGCCACGAAGCCGGACTCGCCGTCGACCAGGAGGTCGCGCGCGCCGTCGACGGGCGTGGCGACGACGGGCACGCCGCTCGCCATCGCCTCGAGCACGATGTACGGCATGCCCTCCCAGCGCGACGGCAGGATGAGGAAGTCGAGCCCGGCGAGGATCGCGGGCACGTCGCGCCGCGGGCCCAGGAAGCGGACGCGGGAGTCGACGCCGAGCCGGTGCGCCTGCGCCTCGAGCAGCCCGGCGTCCCCCGGGCCGACGACGAGCAGTTGCAGGTCCTCGCAGCCGCTCCGCGCGAGGACCTCGAGCGCGAGGTCCTGGCCCTTCGCCGGGTAGACGAGCCCGATCACAGCCGCGGTCGGACGCGCGGGATCGAGGCCCAGGGCCCCGAAGTCGAGTGCCGCCAAGTCCGCGAACCGCGCCGGGTCGATGCCGTTCGGGACGACGCGGATGCGCCCCGGAGGCACGACCCCCGACGCTTCGAAGGTCTCGGCCTCGGTCGGGCTGACGGCGATGATCCGGTCGGTGCGCCGGGCGAGGAAGGTCTCGACCGTGCGAAAGAGCCGGCGCTTGCCGGCACCGAAGAGCGCCTCGAACAGGAACGCGAACGTGTGCGGGGTGTGCACCCGGCGCCCGATTCCGGTGGAGAGCGACGCGACGCGCCCGAGCACCCCGGCCTTGGAGCTGTG
>Ga0114950_10000939_pt1 | contig 21335 bp, 21 predicted proteins | sample N075metaG_FD_83503 | JGI IMG/M metagenome (GOLD analysis project Ga0114950, IMG submission 83503) | Deep subsurface microbial communities from Kermadec Trench to uncover new lineages of life (NeLLi) - N075 metaG | ecosystem: Environmental > Aquatic > Marine > Ocean trench > Sediment | place... | reverse complement strand
GCCTCGGACATCCACCTCAAGTCCGGGCTGCCGCCCATGTTCCGGGTCGATGGTGCCCTGGTGCCGCTCAAGAACGGCGAACGCCTGACGCCGGATGAGATCCAGAAGACGGCGATCTCGATCATGAACCCCCTTCAGAAGGAGCGTTTCGAGGAAACCCGCGAGGTCGACCTGGCCTACGGAATCGCCGGCCTCGGCCGCTTCCGTGTCAACTGCTTTCAGCAGCGCGGCAGCGTTGGTGTCGTCTTCCGGGTGATTCCGTTCGGCGTGAAGTCGATCGAGAACCTTTTCCTACCAAAGGTGATCGAGCGCATCGCCCTCGAGAATCGCGGACTCGTCCTCGTCACGGGCACGACGGGTTCGGGCAAGTCGACGACGCTCGCGGCGATGATCGAGTACATCAACGCGAACCGCACCTGCCACATCATGACGATCGAGGACCCGATCGAGTTCCTGATTCGCGACCGTCGGTCGATCGTGAACCAGCGCGAGATTGGCGTGGATACCCAGAGCTTCTCGACCGCACTGCGCTCGGCTCTGCGGCAGGATCCTGACGTGATTCTCGTCGGCGAGATGCGCGACTTCGAGACCATCGAGACCGCCATCACTGCGGCCGAGACGGGTCACCTGGTCATGAGCACGCTGCACACGCTGGACGCTACCGAGACGATCAACCGCATCATCTCCGTCTTCCCGCCGTACCAGCAGAAGCAGGTGCGGCTCCAGCTGGCGGCGATTCTTCGAGCCGTCGTTTCCCAGCGATTGGTTCCGCGCGCCGACGGCAAGGGTCGCGTGCCCGCCCTGGAGGTGATGATCACGACGTCGCTGATCCGCGAGTGCATTAGCGACAAGGACCGCACCAAGGAGATCGCCGACGCGATCGCCAAAGGCTTCACAACCTACAGCATGCAGAGCTTCGACCAGTCGCTCATGCAGCTGGTGAAGCAGGAGCTGGTGACCTACGAAGAAGCGCTGAAGCACGTGTCCAACCCCGACGACTTCGCGCTGCGCTTCCGCGGCATTGGCGGCACGTCGGACGGAACCTGGGACGACTTCGAGACCAACGACGAGGAGAAGGAAGACGACATCCTCGGCGGCGACCCCGGCGACAACAAAGACGCGGCCGCGGGCGGCGGTGGCAAGGACGACGACTTCATCCAGCGCTTCTAGTCTTGTCAGGCGCCGACCCGTCCCACTGAGGCGCCGTCCTCGCCTTTGAGGCGCCGTCTTCGCCTTTGAGGCGCCGTCTTCGCCTTTGAGGCGCCGTCTTCGCCTTGCAGGCGCCGTACCACGCTGAGCTGAAGATCTCGTGCAGCCTGCGCGCGCCCAGCGCGGGCTGCCTGGGTGTCGTGCGAGTTCGGTTACATCTCGGGCAGGTCGGCCCCGGCGCAGAAGGCCCGACCGGAGCCGGTGGCGACGACGGCCCGGATCTCGTCGTCCGGGTCGGATTCCTGCATCGCGTCGGTCAATTCTCGCGCCATGCGGCCAGTCCAGGGATTCATGGCCTCGGGACGGTTGAAAGTCGGGGTCGCGACGCCGTCCTTGACGTCGAGCAGAATCGTCTGGTAGCTCATGGCTGCCTCCGCGGTGGCGTCGCCCATTTTTCGTCAGAACCTGCCCTGTCAGGCATCTATCCAGGCAGCCCAGGTAACCCTCCGTTATAGTTGGGCTTCCCAGCCCCCAGGAGATCCGGGCACATGCGGGCGAGTGAGATCCGCGAGACCTTTCTTCGCTTCTTCGAGGAGCGCGGCCACCGCCGCGTCGCCAGCTCGTCGCTGGTGCCCGAGGGCGATCCGACGCTGCTGTTCACCAACTCCGGCATGGTCCAGTTCAAGCGGACCTTCCTCGGTGAACAGACGCGGGCCTATAAGACGGCGACCACGTCACAGAAGTGCATGCGCGTCTCCGGCAAGCACAACGATCTGGAGAACGTCGGCCGCACAGCGCGTCACCACACCTTCTTCGAAATGCTCGGCAACTTCTCCTTCGGCGACTACTTCAAGGAGAAGGCGATTGAGTACGCCTGGGAGCTCATGACCCAGGCGTACGGGTTGGCGCCCGAACGGCTGGCGGTCTCGGTCTTCCGCGACGATGAGCAGGCGGCCGCGATCTGGCGAGACGAGATCGGAATCCCAGCAGAGAAGCTGTATCGGCTCGATGCGGATGAGAACTTCTGGGCCATGGGCGACACGGGCCCCTGCGGCCCGTGCTCGGAAATCCACGTCGACTTCGGCCGTCCCGACAGCTGCACGAGTGAGGTCTGCGATCCCTCTTGTGAGTGCGGCCGCTGGCTCGAGATCTGGAACCTGGTCTTCATGCAGTTTAATCGCGACGCGTCGGGCGAGATGAAGGAGCTCCCGAACCCGTCCGTCGACACGGGCGCGGGTCTCGAGCGGTTGACGGCCGTGCTTCAGGGCGTCAGCACGACCTACGAAACCGACCTCTTCCTGCCGATCATCGCCTGCGCCGAGGAGATCTCGGGCGTCGGGAAGGGCGCCGATCCGGAAAAGGATGTCTCCCTCAACGTGATCGCCGACCATTGCCGCGCGCTCGCGTTCCTGATCGGTGACGGCGTGTTGCCATCGAACGCAGGTCGCGGCTACGTGCTGCGCCGCGTGCTGCGCCGCGCGGCGCGACACGGTTGGCTGCTTGGGCTCGAGCGGCCCTTCTTGTACAAAGTCGCCAATCGGGTGATCGACGAGATGTCACCGGCCTATCCCGAGCTTGCGGAACGTCGCGCCTTCATCACCGGCCGCATCGAACGGGAAGAGCAACGGTTCCTCGAGACCCTGTCCAAGGGCATGGGTCTGCTGGGCGACGAGATTGCCCGGATGCGCGAGCAGGACGAATCCACGCTGGCCGGAGAAACCGTCTTCAAGCTTTACGACACCTTTGGCTTCCCGGTCGACCTGACTGCTGACATCCTGGTGGGGCACGATCTGAAGCTCGACCAGGCTGGCTTCGACACGGCCATGCAGGTCCAGCGTGAGCGCGCGCGGGCGGCCTGGAAGGGATCGGGCGACGAGAAGATCGACGAGGTCTACGGGCGCATGGCCAGCGATCTCTCCAGTGGATTCGTCGGCTACGACACTCTCGATGTGTCCTCCCCGATCCAGGCCATCCTCGTCGGGGGCGAGAACCGCGACTCGGCGAGTCGGGGAGACGGGGTTGAAGTCGTGGTCGAGGAGACTTCCTTCTACGCCGAGAGTGGTGGGCAGGTCGGCGACCGCGGCACGCTCACGACGGAGACCGGTCAGGTCGACGTCACCGATACACAGAATCCGAGTGGCAACCTCATCGTTCACCGCGGCAAGGTGATCCGCGGCGAGATCCGGCTCGAGCAGGGCGCCGATCTGTCGGTGAATGCCGAAGCCCGGGCGGCGACGGTTCGCAACCACTCGGGAACGCATCTGCTTCATGCGGCGCTTCGCGAGGTGCTGGGTCCCCAGGCCATGCAGAAGGGTTCTCTGGTCGCGCCCGACCGGCTCCGCTTCGACTTCACCCACGATTCACCACTCAGCTCCGACGAGATCCACCGGATCGAGGATCTGGCCAACCGGTGGATCGAGGCCAACGCACCGGCGCGAACCGAACAGATGGCCTACGACCAGGCGATCGGGTCTGGTGCCGTGGCGATCTTCGAGGAGAAGTACAGCGACCAGGTGCGGGTCGTGTCCTTCGGCGAGTTCTCGACCGAGCTCTGCGGTGGGACCCACGCCCGCGCGACCGGCGACATTGGCCTGCTCAAGGTGGTGGGTGAGTCGGGCATCGCCGCCGGCGTGCGCCGCATCGAGGCGCTCACCGGGCTCGGTGCGCTGGAGTACCTGCGAAGCCAGGCGGCGACGCTCGATCGGCTTTCGGAGACCCTGAAGTGTCCGGTGAGCGATCTCCCGGCACGGGTGGAGAAGCTTCTCGACGAGCGCCGCGAGCTGGTACGCCAAGTCGAGGCATTCCGTGCCGAACAGCGCGGTGCCGCGTCGGCGGACCTCACCCGTGAGGCCAAGGACATCGGTGGCGTGAAGCTCGTGATGGCGCGGGTCGAAGGCGTCGAAGGCAAGCAGCTACGATCGATGGTCGACGACCTGCGGGGCAAGCTCGGCAGTGGCATCGTGATGTTGGCTGTCCGCAAGGACGACGGCGTCAGCCTGGCCCTCGGCGTCACCAAGGATTTGACTTCCCGCTTCAAGGCCGGTGACCTGGTGCGTGAAGTTTCCCAGATCGTGGGTGGCAAGGGCGGCGGGCGTCCCGACTTTGCCCAGGCGGGGGGCCGCGACGCCTCGAAGCTCGACGAGGCCTTCGTGCGTCTTGAGGCGCTGGTGGCAGAAGGCTAGTCGTCATGTCCGCCCCCTTCATCAAAAGTCCCTACGCTCCGCGACGCCGTCGGACCCGGGAGGTTGCCGTTGGCGAGGTTCGTCTTGGCGGATCCCAGCCGATCCGCATCCAGTCCATGACGACGACGGACACGCTGGATACCGTGGGTACCGCGGACCAGATCGAACAGCTCGCCGACGCGGGTTGCGAGATCGCGCGAGTTACCGCGCCCTCGCTGCGCGAGGCGGAGAATCTGGCCGCGATCCGGGCCGAGCTCGACCGTCGTGGTGTGCGAATTCCGATGGTGGCCGACATCCACTTTACGCCGAATGCGGCCATGCTCGCGGCCGAACACGTCGAGAAGGTCCGGATCAATCCGGGCAATTACGCCGACAAGAAGAAATTTGCAGTGCGCGAGTACACCGACGCCCAGTATGCCGAGGAGGTCGAGCGGGTGGCCGAGCGGTTCCGCCCGCTGGTGCGGCGCTGCAAGGAGCTCGGACGGGCCATCCGGATCGGCACGAACCATGGCTCGCTCTCGGATCGGATCATGAACCGCCATGGCGATACGCCGCAGGGAATGGTGCAGAGTGCTCTCGAATTTCTCGATGTCTGCGAGCACGAGGGATTCTACGACGTCGTCTTCAGCATGAAGGCCAGCAATACCCAGGTGGCGATCGCTGCCTATCGATTGCTGGCGTCCAGCCTGAACGACCGATGCATCCGCCGGGACGGTGACATCGAGTACGAGGAGCGCAGCTATCCGTTCCATGTGGGCGTTACCGAGGCGGGCGATGGCGAGGACGGCCGCGTGAAGAGCGCGATCGGGATCGGTTCGCTGCTCGCCGACGGGATTGGAGACACGATCCGCGTGTCCCTCACCGAGAATCCAATCAAGGAAATTCCGGTGGCCCGGGCCCTCGCTGATCAGGCCGAGCGTCTCTGGTCGTGCGGTGCTTTGGCACCCTCGGGATTCAACGCGGCCTTCGTCGATGACCCGTACACGCACCGACGGCGCGAGACGTGTCGGGTCGAGACCGTCGGCCCCGCGCTCGGCGGCGAGGAACCGGTGCGCGTGGAGCTCGAGCTGGGTCCGGTGCCCGACGACCCGGAGGCCGCCGTCGATTCCCTGGTCGCGGCCCTGGCTCGCGCCAAGGACATCGAATGCGAAGGACTGGTAGTCGACAGCCTCGATCCCACCGCCGTGGATCAGCTGAAGACGTTCGTTCGTGCCCTGGAATCGCGGGACGTGAAGATTCCCCTGGCGATTCGCGTGGAGGCCATTTGGATCGATCACTGTCTAGCGTTGGCGAGCCGCCTGGTCGTCATGGTGGGAGCCCTGGTGCCCGACGAATGGATGGCCGATGCGGCCGCCAAGGTCGCCAAGGCCAAGCTCGTGCTCGAGTGGGAGCTTCGCGCGCCGAGCGACGAGATCCCGGTGCTGGTCGATCGGGTGATCGCGGCATCGGCTCGATCGAAGCTGGAGACCTGGCTCATCTCGGTCGATGCCGACCTGCCAATTCATGCCAACCGGCTGGCGGCGGCGCGCCTACGCGAACGCGGCGTGAAGGTTCCTCTGGTTCTGCGCTACCGCCGAAATGCCGACGAAACCGACGAAGACGCGTTGCTGCGTGCCAGTGTCGAGCTCGGCGCTCCGCTCTGCGACGGGCTCGGCGACGCCGTGAGCATGGGTCTCCAAGGCTGGGATCCGCCCGAACGAGCCCTCGAGCTGGGCTACCGCATCCTTCAGGGAGCGCGGCTGCGCACGACCTGGACCGAGTTCATTTCCTGCCCGTCCTGCGGGCGCACGCTCTTCGACCTGGAAGAGACGACAGCGCGGATCAAGGCGCGCACTCAACATCTCTCCGGTGTCAAGATTGCCATCATGGGCTGCATCGTGAACGGCCCCGGCGAGATGGCCGACGCGGACTTCGGCTACGTGGGCTCGGGACCTGGCGTCGTGAACCTCTACGTCGGCAAGGAATGCGTCTCACGCCAGATCCCTTCCGCCGAAGCCGACGACCGCCTCGTCGCCCTGATCCGCCAACACGGGATGTGGCGTGATGCGCCCTGAAGACGGGCGCCTTTGAAGCGAATGGGGCAGAGGAGCCGCCTTTTGATGGGGCCTGTCTCTAGTCGGATTCTGTGTCGGGAGGGGCGGCGGCGACGGAGGGAAGGTTGAACTGATCCAGGTCGATCTCGCCGGAGCGGGCGAATTCTTCGAGCTGGTCCATGGCCTCGAGGCTGCGTGAGTTCGCCAGGAGCTCGTGGCTTCGTCCGAAGAAATAGATGCCGACTGACAGGATGATGCCCGCCACGAGCACGCCTTCCGCCGTGCCCATCAGCAGGCCGCCCGCGCGGTCGGCCCAGCCCAGGCCTGCGGCCTTGGCGCTGCGCCGCAGCAGGCGGCCGGCGGCCGTGGTGATCCCGATGGCCGCGAGCACCACCAGGAAGCCGGCAATCCAGGGAGCGGCCAGCTCGCCGACGTCACCGTCGCTGATCTGCATCAGCCAACGGGCGACGCCGTCGGAGAAGAGCATCACCGAGATGACGGCGGCGGCCAGAGAAGCAATGGAGAAGGCTTCGCGGAGCAGACCGCGCAGGAGCCCCCGAGTCACGGCAAGTGCCAGAATCGCCATGACCAGGAAGTCGACGGGCGCGAACTCCATCCCCCCCACGTCCGGAAGTCTACAATGGCTCTCCATGAGATGCGACACCGTGGTGATCGGGGGAGGCCACAATGGATTGGTCACGGCGGCCTATCTGGCCCGCCGGGGTCTCGAGACGGTGGTCGTTGAACGACGTCCGCTGTTGGGCGGCACTTGTGTCACCGAGGAGTTGTGGCCCGGCTACAAGGTGTCGCGGGCGGCCTATGTCGCCGGTCTGCTACGACCGGCCGTGATTCGAGAGCTCGAACTCGAGCGTCACGGCCTGCAGCTCCTGCGCCGCGACCCTTCGTCCTATACACCGCTCGCAGATGGTCGCGGTCTTCTGATGGGGAGTGATCCCCAGGCGACCCAGCGGGAGATCTCCCGGTTCTCCCCGCGCGACGCCGCGCGCTTTCCCGAGTACGAAGCCCTGCTCGACCGCACGGCACGCATGCTGGAGCCGCTGCTCGACGTTCCGCCGCCCGATCCTGCGCACCCGCTGCTGTCTGACCTCTGGCCCCTGCTGCGAACGGCCCGCGCTGCCCTGGGTATGCGCCGGGACCTGGCGCGAGTGTTCCAGCTGCTGCTCGGCCCTGCGCGCAACGCGCTGGAAGGCTGGTTCGAGAGCGAGCCACTGCGCGGGACGCTGGCGACCGACGCCGTAATCGGTGCCTGGGCAGCGCCCTCGACCCCGGGTACGGGCTATGTGCTCTTTCACCATGTGATGGGCGAGACCGGCGGTGCGCGGGGCGTGTGGGCCTACGTCCGGGGCGGCATGGGCGCTCTCTCCGAAGCGATCGCGAAGGCGGCGCGCACGGCCGGCGCCAAGATCCACATCGATGCACCGGTGAGGCGAATCGTCGTAGACCAGGGCCGCGCCAAGGGCGTCGAGCTCGAGGACGGACGTGTGATCGAGGCGCGTATCGTGGTATCGGGTGTCGACCCGCGACGGACGTTTCTCGGTCTGGTAGGCGCCGATCAGCTTTCGGCCCAGCTGGTGGCCGACGTGGAGGCGATCGACTTCCGCAGCCCGTGCATCAAGATCAACCTGGCTCTCGATGGCTTGCCGCGCTTCAAGGGGAGCGCCGATGGCGAAGCCGGACCCGAGCACCGCGGCACGATCCACGTTGGCGCCCAGACCCTGGACGAGCTCGAGGCCGCGTTCGCAGTCGCCTGTCGCGGCGAGCTGCCCGAGCGACCGATGGTGGAGCTGACCCTGCCATCGGTGCTCGACGACAGCCTGGCTCCCGATGGACATCACGTGGGTTCCATGTTCGTCCAATATGCGCCCCACGATCTCGACGCGGCAGCCTGGGACAGCCAGCGCGACCGTTTCGCCGATCGGGTCTTCGCGATGGTGGACGAGGTGGCGCCCGGCTTCAGTGACCGTGTCGTCCACCGCGAAGTGCTGGCGCCCCCGGATCTCGAGCGCATCTTCGGCCTGACTGGAGGCAACATCTTTCACGGCGCCATGGGGCTCGACCGCCTGGCCTTCATGCGTCCCTTCGCGGGTTGGGCTCGATATCGAACGCCCATCGATGGACTCTACCTGTGCGGCGCTGGCACTCATCCGGGCGGAGGTGTGATGGGAGCGTGTGGTCGGAACGCCGCCGCAGCGATTCTGCACGACCGCAAACGGGGACGTTGGTGAACGTTCACCCCTTCGCGGTGCGGCGATCGTTGTCCCCGGGGTCAGGGGTGAACGTTCAACGACGTCCCCCCCGAAAGCCCCGGAGCTAGATCGGCGTCTGGTGCATGTAGGCCTTGAGGCTGCGGATCTCGTAGTCTTGCTCTTGGAGCTCGTCGTGCAGCAGGTCGCGCATGGACAGCATGCCGATGACGCGCCCTCCGGCCAGCACCGGCAGGTGACGACAGCCGATGGCCTTCATCTTGTCGATGCAGCCGTCCACGTGCTCGTCGAGCGACGCGGTGACGACCTCGTTCGTCATCACCTCCGAAACCAGCGTCGTCTGGGGATCCAGCTGAGATGCGACGACCCGCGTCATCAGGTCTCGCTCGGAGAAGATGCCGATCAGGCGCTCGTCATCGAGAATCGGGACAGCGCCCACCCGGGAACGGGCCATCAGTGTGGCGACCTCATAGACGGTCGCCGTGGGTCCGGCGCTCACGATGGTTTCTTGCTGCAGGACAGTTCGAAGGCGGTGCATCGTGCACTCCTCGTCTCCCGGCCGCATGCGATCTGACGGTGCCGCCCGGGGGTGCAGGTACCGCCGGCTCCTCCATCCAATCACGAATCCACGAGAAAGCCAATCCGGCTTTTTCCGAACAAGAAACATCAACAAAATCAAACTGTTATAAAGTCGTCAAGGGTGTCGACGCAGATCAGCGGACCAACCGCAGGTACATCTGCGCCTGCCGGTGCTCGGGGTCGCGCTGCAGTACGCCCTCCCACTCGCGGTGGGCATCGTCGGCCCGGCCGAGGGTGTAGAGCGTGAGACCGGCCTGGACCGCGGCATCCAGGTAGTCCCCGTGGCCGCGCTGCACGCGACGGAACTCCGCCAGGGCCCGGTTCGGGAGCCCCGCCTCGCGCAGGGCGATGCCGAGACGCTGACGGATGTCGTAAAAGTCCGGACACCGATCCAACGCCTTTCGATAGGCCTCGATGGCTTCGCCCGACTCGCCGGCCTCGCGGAACGCGTCCCCCAGGTCGGCCTGGAGGTTCGCGAGCTTGCCCCGCGTGGTGGGATCGAGCGTACCGGCCCGAGGCACTCCTCGCGCACCGATCTGTTCCGTGATCTCGCGCGAGCGCTGGAAGTCGCCCTCGCGCTCGCAGATGCTGGCGAGGCCGAGCCGCGCCTCGGCGTAGTCCGGATTGATCCGCAGCGCTTGAACGAAGCTGCGCGCTGCGGCGCGGACCTCGTCCTGTCGCTCCAGCGACACGCCCATCATATAGTGGACGTCAGCGAAGCCCTGGCGTGTCTCCAGCAACCTGCGGAATTCAGTGAGTGCCGTGGCATCGTCACCGCGTTCGAAGCTGCGTCGCCCGAGCAGGTAGCTGCGCCGTTCGTTGGAACTCAGCGAGGCGGGCGATTCGGGCATAGCTGGGCTCCTCAGTTCTGGGCCGCCAGCCGTTCGGCGGCATCCTGAGCCAGGTCGGTGTCTCGATAGTTCTGAACGATGGCCTGATAGATACTCTCGGCTTCTTCGACCCGGTTCATCTCGTCGTAGCAGACGCCCAGCTGGTAGAGCGCCTGCGCGTCCAGACCGAGTCCAGGATACTCGTTCAGGATCGAGCGGTAGCGTTCGGCAGCGCTCTCCCATTCGTCACGCTTCATGTAGAAGTCGCCGATTCCCTTCACCTGTTGGGCCATTCGCATTCGCAGCTCGCGCCACTTCGTTTCTGCCGGCCCGGCATAGTCGGAATAGGGGAACTTCGAAAGCAGGCGATCGAGAAAGATCAGTGCGTCGCGGGTCGGAGTCTGATCGCGGTTTGGTGAGCGCGCGTGGTGCTCGTGGCAAAGAGCCGACTGGTACAGCGCGTAGGGAACCTTCTCGTTATCGGGATGCAGGTCGGTGAAATCGCGGTAGTAGGAGAGCGCCTCTTCGAACCTCCCGCCGTCGAAATAGGCGTCGGCAATGGCGAGCTCGGCCAATACTGCGTATTCGCTGTACGGATAGTTGTCGATGATCGCCTGGAAGGTCTCGATGGCGTTGGAATAGTCGACCCAGGGAAGGAAGCTGAAGAATGTCTCGCGGGAAAGATCGGACTGGCCCTGGGCGTAGAGCTCGTCGGCCGGGGCCACCTCCTCGAAGGTCGGCGGGGGCTTCGCGCAGCCGACGACGAAACTGGCGCCCCCCGCGAAAAACGCGAGGGCGGCTGCGGATATACCGGACTGGAGGCGGTTCACGGAAACCCCGACGGAGGCGTCGAAGCAACCTACAGGGCCGTCGTAGGTGTGTCAATTTGCTAAGGTTTTGCCCGTTCCACCGGCCTCGCCCGGATGGCTGCGGAGCCACGCGGCGGTGTGACCGGACCTTTTACACGGTTATTCGTGCAGGGAGAAATGAGAATGGATCTCAAGTCGATGACCCAGCTGAAGTTCGACAAGCGTCTCGTGCATCGTCGCGGCTGGATCAAGCAGGAAGAGCTCAAGACCGAACTCGCGGGGCTGCCCGACGTCACCGACAAGATCGCGCCCGACGAGCCCGAGGAGCCGGAGTCCGCGGCGCCTCAGTCCGATCCCGAGCCACCCTCGTTCGGCTAGCTGTCGGGAGCCGGGTCGGTGATCAAGGCGAGGTTCGGGGATCGGCTGGACGGCTGGATCAAGGCCGCCGTGCCATTTCTGTTTCGTCGCCCCGTCAACCCGAACCTTTTGACAGTGACCGGGACGCTGGTGTCCCTGGTCGCGGCCGCCTTGCTTCCGTTTGGCTGGTTCGTATCCGGCGGCCTGCTGATCCTGGTGGGTGGAGTCTTCGACCTGGTCGACGGCGTCGTTGCCCGCCATCATGGAATCTCGACGCGATTCGGGGCTTTTCTCGACTCGACTCTCGACCGTTTCGTCGACATGGTGCTGTTCATCGGGCTGGCCCTCTACTTCGCCATCGAAGGCCAGCCGGGTCTGGTGCTGCTGACCGGGGTTGCCCTGGTCGCGACGGTGCTGGTGTCCTACGCCCAGGCCAAGGCTGAACAGGTCGTGCCGGGATTCAATGTGGGCTTGTTCGAGAGGGGAGAGCGGATCGTGGTGCTGGCGGCGGGTGTCCTCAGCGGATGGATCGTTCCGGCCCTCTGGATCATCGCGGTCGGGAGTAGCATCACGCTTGTGCAACGCATCGCGCGTGCCTACCGGGAGATGTCGAGAATGGACGCCGACGAAGGCAGAGCCGATGACGCTGGAGGAGGAGCCTGATGGCGAAAAAGGGAAGCAGCGAGCAGCGCGGATTCACCATCGTCGAGGAAACGGGCGGAGCCGACGCCAGCCAAGGCACTACTGGGTCGCAGAATTCGGAAGGCCTGCCGCCGATTGACTTTTCGACCTTCTGCCTCTCGCTGGGAACGTCGGCCCTGTATCATCTGGGCGTGATCGGTGACCCGGAGACGGGCAAGCCGGTGGCGCAGCCCAATCTCGACGCCGCCCGGCACACCATCGACACGCTCGAGATGCTCCGGGACAAGTCGCAGGGCAACCTCGACGAGGAGGAGACGAAGCTCCTCGACGGCCTTCTCTACGAGTTGCGCATGCGTTACGTCGAGGCGGGGAAAGCCAAGCATTGAGTGCCCTCCGCCTGGCCGCTCCGGCCAAGGTGAATTTTGGTCTCCGCGTCGTCGGTCGCAGGGAAGACGGCTACCACGAGCTGGAGAGCGTCTTCCTGCCGCTGGATCTGGCCGATGAGCTGGAGATCGAGCTGGATTCGAGTGGCCCGCGCAGCGTCGAGCTGACGTTGGAGGGTGCGTCGGACGATGTGCCCGCGGGTGGCGACAACCTGGCCACACGGGCCGCGCTGGGATTCCTGGCTGCCGCCAGTCTGGACCACAGGGTCCGACTGCGGCTCCGCAAGAACGTTCCCAGTGGGGCGGGGCTCGGCGGCGGCTCGAGTGACGCCGCCACGGTGCTTCGGGGTCTCGATTCGTTGCTGCCCGGGGCCGTGGGACCGCATCTGCTCCAGGACCTGGCGGTTTCACTGGGCGCGGATGTGCCCTTTTTCCTCGATCCTCGGCCGGCGCTGGTCACGGGCATCGGGGAGCGTCTGGAGCCCCTGTCGGGGCCGTGTCCGAGCCTGATCCTGGTGCTGGCCAATCCGGGGCAGCCCCTGTCCACCGGCCAGGTCTTTGCGGCCTTCGATGCGTTGACGGAGACGCGGCCCGCGCCCACTTTGCGCCCGCTTCTCAGCGGCCTGCGGGAGGCTCCCGGCGACAGCCGTGCCCTCGGCGTCCTGCTGCAGAACGATCTGGAACTCGTGGCCCAGCAGCTCTGTCCAGCCATCGGAAGGCTCCGTTCGGCTCTCCTCGAGGGGGGCGCTCGGGCCGTCGGAATGTCCGGCAGCGGCGCCACCGTCTTCGGGGTGTTCGGGAGTGAAGCGGAGGCCCGGCAGGCTGCCGGGCGCTTCGAGGCGCCGGTCTGGTCCCGGGTCGCGAGGACACAGGAATCCCGATAGCTTAGGTGCCTGCCGAACCGGCCTGGGTCCCAATGGGGGGAAGGGCCGGGGGTTCTGGGGCGTCGCCAAATGGTAAGGCAGCGGCCTTTGGAGCCGCCATTTGCAGGTTCGAGTCCTGCCGCCCCAACCATCTGTCGTGCAGCAGCTCGGACGGTCGAACCCTTCGCAAGCTGCACCGGAACATCCACCCGAACGAGGCCTGGCCATGTCGAACCTGAAGATCTTCACCGGGAACGCGAATCCCGAACTCGCCCACTCGTTGGCCCGCCATCTCGACGCCCCTCTCGGCAATATCAATGTGGGCACGTTCTCGGATGGTGAAGTAGCGGTCGAGATCCGTGAGAACGTGCGCGGCAGCGATTGCTTCGTGGTCCAGCCGACGAGTCAGCCGGCCAACAATCACCTCATGGAGCTTCTGATCATGGTGGACGCGTTGCGCCGGTCGTCGGCGCGCCGCATCACCGCCGTGATTCCCTACTACGGATATGCCCGGCAGGACCGCAAGGTGAACTCGCGTGTCCCCATCACGGCGAAGCTGGTCGCCGACCTGATCGTCACCGCGGGAACCGACCGCGTGCTTTGCGTGGATCTTCACGCGGGCCAGATCCAGGGCTTCTTCAACATTCCGGTGGACAACCTATACGCGACGCCGGTGCTGCTCGGAGCGATTCGCCAGCGCTACGAGGGACCGCTCTGTATCGTCTCGCCGGACGCGGGCGGCGTGGAGCGTTCACGCGCCTACGCGAAGCGACTCGATGCCACCCTGGCCATCGTCGACAAGCGGCGCGAGTCGCCCAACGTGTCCAAGGTGATGAACATCGTCGGCGACGTGAAGGACCGGATCTGCGTGGTCGTCGACGACATGGTCGACACCGCCGGTACGCTGACCGAAGCTGCCAAGGCGCTCAAGCGAGAAGGCGCCAGCGTGGTTTTCGCGGCCATTACCCATGGGGTGCTGTCGGGCCCCGCGATCAAGCGGATCGTCGAGTCTCCGCTCCAGGAGCTCGTGATCACCGACACGATCGCGCTCACCGACGAGGCACGGAATTGTGAAAAGCTTCAGGTGGTGACGATCGCCCCACTCTTGGGGGATGCCATCCGTCGCATCAACAATGAAGAGAGCGTGAGTTCGCTCTTCGTTTGAATTTTCTTCTTCCTGGACTCCACAAAGAGTCCGGGCCGCAGAATTCGCAGGAGTTTCAAGTGGCCGAGAATGCACTGAGCATTTCCATCCGAGAGAACAAGGGCAAGGGAGCTGCGCGAAAGCTTCGCGCTGTCGGTCGCATCCCGGGTGTCTGTTACGGCAAGAAGGACGCACCGATCTCGATCGACCTGGATCCCAATCAGCTCCGCGGGCTGCTCGAGCGCAGCGATGCCGGCATGAACACGCTGTTCGACCTCGAGGTCGAGGGCGGCGGTGCGCTGGACGGCAAAAAAGTGCTGGTGCGTGAGCTCCAGAAGGACCCGGTTCGCGGCCGCTACCTGCACGCCGACCTCTACACGGTGGACATGAAACAGGCCATCGAAGTTTCGGTACCCCTTCACATCAGCGGCAAGGCTGCCGGCATCGAGCAGGGCGGCATCCTCGACCAGGCGCTCCGCGAGATCAATATCGAATGCCGCCCCGACGCGATCCCGAACGAGATCCTGGTCGACGTGTCTGCGCTCGAGCTCGGCCAGTCGCTCCACGTGCGTGACATCGAGCTCCCGGCTGGCGTGAAGTTGCTTAGCGACCCCGAGCTCTCGGTGCTCTCTGTGGTCGCACCGCAGAAGGAAGAGGAAGTCGCGGTCGAAGAAGAGGTCGAAGGCGAAGAGGCTGGAGTCGTGGAAGGCGAGGCGGCAGAAGACGGCAAGGAAGCGGCAGCTGGGGCTGGCGACCCCGAAAAGGGCAAGGACAGCGACTGAGGCTTTGGGTCGCCGTGAAGCTGGTCGTCGGACTCGGAAACCCGGGCCGTCGCTATCTTTCCTCCCGCCACAACGTGGGCTTCCGGGCCGTCGAGCGCTTCGCCCGGCGCTGCGGGATCGTTCTGGACAGACAGCGCTTCGAAGGCCGATTCGGCCGCGGGCGGATGCTGAGTGCCGACGGCGAGAGCCTCGATGTCGGTGTCCTCGAGCCCCAGACCTTCATGAACCTTTCGGGCAACTCGGTGGCCGAAGCCCTGCGCTCGCTGCCCGTCGAAGAGCCCTCCCGCGACCTGCTCGTGATCTTCGACGACGTCGACCTCCCGTTCGGACGGATGCGGCTCCGGCCGTCGGGAGGCGCCGCGGGTCACAAGGGCCTCGCCCATATCATCGAGCGACTGGGGACGAAGCAGATCCCGCGCCTGCGCTTCGGAGTGGGGCGGCCCGACGTGCCGATGGAGACAGCCGACTGGGTTTTGCAGCCGTTCTCCGACGAGCAGGAGACGAAGCTCGACGAGCGTCTCGACGAGGCGGCCGCCGCCGTCGAACTGGCACTGACCCAGGGCGTCGCGGTTGCCATGAACCGCTTCAATCCTGACCCAGCGGCAAACGACGCCTGAACGCGGTACCCAACAGTCGAGACCTGAATCGATGGAGCCCAGCCCCTTGAAACAGCGCATCCCTCGATTCGTGAGCGTCCTCCAGGAGTTCTCCATCCCGCTTCTCGGTGGCGTGGTCGTGGCGATGCTGGCCGCCAACCTGGCACCAGAGTGGTACGAGCACGCCATCCACTGGGCGCCCTTCGGCGACGTGTCCTTGTTGGGACACAAGCTAACGCTCCACTTGATCGTGAACGACCTGTTCATGGTGCTCTTCTTCGGGATCGCGGCGAAGGAAATCACCGAATCCTGTCTGCCCGGCGGCAATCTGAATCCGCTGGCCAAGGCCGTGAATCCCCTGCTGGCCACCCTCGGCGGCGTCGTCGGCCCGGTGACCGTCTTCTTCTGCGGATTGGCTCTGCTGTTCGCGTTCGACGTGTACGACCCGGCCGTCGACGACCGTGCCATGCTCGTGCGTGGCTGGGGCGTACCGACCGCCACCGACATCGCGCTGGCCTGGCTGGTGGCCCGGACGGTGTTCGGCCGGGGTCACCCAGCCGTCAACTTCCTGCTGCTGCTGGCGGTCGCCGACGACGCCATCGGCCTGGGCATCATCGCCGTCTTCTACGGTGACCCGGTGAATCCGGTGCGTCCCGAATTTCTGCTGCTCGTGGGAGCCGCCATGGGTGTCGCCTTCGCCATGCGCAGGCTGAAGGTCAACCATTGGCTGCCCTACATCACGGTCGCCGGTCCGCTGTCGTGGGTGGGGCTCGTGATGGCCCACCTGCATCCTGCGCTGGCCCTTGTTTTCATCGTGCCATTCCTGCCACCGCCCCAGCGCGATGTCGGCATGTTCGCCGCGGGGGACGAAGTCGATCTGATGGGCGAGGAGATGGCCGATGAGCTCCACATCGGTCATTCGCCCCTTCACCAATTCGAGCACCAGCTGAAGGCCGTTGTCGATTTCGGGCTCTTCTTCTTCGCCTTCACCAACGCGGGTGTCGCCCTGAGTGGCATCGGACCCATGACCTGGCTGATTCTGAGCTCGCTGGTGATCGGAAAAGTGGTCGGCGTGACCGCGCTCGGATTGATCGCCATCAAGCTGGGCTTCCCGTTACCGGACCGGATGGGGCTGCGGGAGCTGGTGATGGCCGGATTCGTGGCGGCCCTGGGGCTCACGGTGGCCCTGTTCGTGGCGGGCGCCGCCTTCATCGATCCGGTGCTGCTGGGGCAGGCCAAGATGGGCGCCCTGTTCTCGGGCTTCGTCGGCTTGGCCGCCATCCTGCTCGGGCGCCTGCTGAACTTCGGGCATGAACGGGTCGAAGCGGATCGGGGTCCGGCCAAGGCCACCCCGCTGGATCAAATGACCCGGCCGTCGGACTGATTGTCCCCTATTTGTCTGGTATTAAACTCCTTATTTTACCTGATATTGTCCGTTATATTTCTCATTGACCCCCTCTTGTCCCAGAAATAGACTGAGTTGCCATGGAGATTACACTCGAGCGCAAGACGCATCGGGACGGTCGCCCGGTCTATCAACAAATTGCCGACCAGATCCGCGAGGCCGTGGCGGCCCGGCGACTCGAGGTCGGCACGCGGTTGCCGCCGATCCGCGAGCTGGCGAAACGTCTCGGTGTGAACCGGGACACCGTGGCGGTGGCCTACGAGGCACTCGCCCGGTCGGGCCTGGTGAAGTCCACGGTGGGCCGCGGGACCTTCGTGACCGACCCGCCGCTGCCGGCGTTGCCGCCGCCGCCCTTCGAGCCGGTGCTCTCGAGCCTGACCGAGCGCCTGTTGGTGCTCGAGCGCTCGCGGCCGCGCTTCGGGAGCGCCGTCGACGCGGTACCGATGCATGCGTTGATTCCCGATCCGTCCCTGTACCCGGCTGACGCGTTCCGCAAGTCGCTCAACCGGGCCCTGCTGGCGGGCGGCCCCGAACTCTTCCTGTATGGCGGACCGCAGGGTCATCCGCGCATGCGGGAGGTGCTGGCGAAGCGGCTGTGCTCTTCGGGGGTCCAGATCAGTCCCGACGAGCTGGTGCTGTGTCACGGCGCCAGCCAGGGGATCGGTCTGGCGCTGCGCCTCTTTGCCGAGCCGGGCGACGTGATCGCCGTCGAGGAGCCGACCTACAACAACGTGCTGGCGGCGGCTTCGGGTCTCGGACTGCAGACCGTTCCGGTACCGATGCGGGACGACGGTCCCGACCTGGTCGCCCTCGAACGCGCGCTCAAGCGACCGGAAGTGAAGCTCCTGTACACGATTCCCACTTTCCACAATCCGCTCGGAACCACGACCTCGGTGAGCCATCGGCGGGCGCTACTGGCCGTTGCGACGCGCTGCGGCAAGCCCGTCATCGAGGACGCGTACGAGGCGGACCTGGGGTTCGAAGGCACACCGGTTCCGCCGCTGGCCGCTTTCGATGACGCAGGCATCGTCGTCCATCTCTCCTCCTTCTCGAAGTCGCTGTTCCCGGGCGTCCGGGTGGGGGCCGTGGCCGCCCACGGTCGACTCGTGGATGCGTTGACAGCGCTCAAGCAGGCCACGGATCTCTCGGACGCCATGCCGTTGCAGGCAGCCCTGGCCGAGTTCATCGAATGCGGCGAGTACGATCGCCACCTCGGGCGGATGCGCCGGCTGCTGCGGGGACGCCGCGACGCGTTGTTGGAGGCGCTGGATGAGCACTTGCCCGAGGGCAGTCGCTGGACGCGACCCGATGGTGGCTATCAGGTCTGGGTCGAGCTGCCGCCGGGGATCGACACCAGCGAGCTGCTGCCCGACGCCGTAGCGGCGGGCGTGCTGTTCGCGCCGGGGGCGCAGTTCCATCACGACGGACGCCCGTCGAATGCACTGCGGCTGACCTTCGCCCAGGCCGACGAGGCTGCGTTGCGGCACGGCGTAGAGATCCTGGGTGAAGTGATTCGGCGCCGGGGTGCGGGAGCACCGCGACGTATAGATCGAGTTCACATCTAGCTCCGCTGCGAAATGGGTGACGGACACGCTCCGTCGCGAGCCACGGCGGACCGGAACAAGAAGAAGGAGACACGAAAACGATGTCCAAGAACATCAGCAATAACGGGAATGGGAGTGGCGAAGGTCGCAGCTCGGCCGAGTCCTTCGAGATCAAGGTCGGGCTGGCCGAGATGATGAAAGGGGGTGTGATCATGGACGTCACGAATCCCGAGCAGGCAAAGATCGCCGAGCAAGCCGGGGCGTGCGCCGTGATGGCGCTCGAGCGTGTGCCAGCCGACATCCGGAAGGAGGGCGGCGTCGCACGCATGTGCTCGATCGAAATCATCGAGGGCATTCAGCGCACGGTCTCGATTCCCGTGATGGCCAAGGTCCGGATCGGGCACTTCGCCGAGGCCCGTGTGCTCGAGCAGCTCGGCGTCGACTTCATCGACGAGAGCGAGGTGTTGACGCCGGCCGACGACACCCACCACATCGACAAGTACGCCTACCGGTCGCCCTTCGTGTGTGGCTGTCGCGATCTCGGCGAGGCGCTGCGGCGCATCGGTGAAGGGGCGGCCATGATTCGCACCAAGGGTGAGGCCGGCAGTGGCAACATCGTCGAGGCCGTGCGCCATCTGCGGCAGGTCAATGGTGACATCCGGGCGCTGGCTGCCCTACGGCCCGAAGAGCTCGCAAGCCGGGCCAAGCAGCTGCGCGCACCGCTCGACCTGGTGCAGCGTGTCGCCGAAGCGGGTCGCCTGCCGGTGCCGAACTTCGCGGCCGGCGGCATCGCGACACCGGCCGATGCCGTGCTCTGCATGTCGCTGGGCGCCGAGGCCGTCTTCGTCGGCTCGGGGATCTTCAAGAGCGAGGATCCGGCGCTCCGAGCGGCCGCCGTCGTGCGTGCCACGACCCACTGGGACGAGCCGGAAGAGGTGCTCGCGGCGTCTCGCGGCCTGGGCAGCGCCATGCCCGGGATCGAGATGGAGACCCTGGGCGAACATGAACGGCTGGCGAACCGGGGCTGGTAGACCCCATCAACGCACACAGGGGCCGCCGGGCCCCGGTCAACGGACGAGATGCATCGAGTGAAAGTCGGGATCCTGGCAATCCAGGGGGACGTGGAGGCCCACGCCAAGGCCGTCGAACGGCTGGGAGCCGAGTCGGTCTGGGTGCGTCGGGAGAAGGATCTCGACGGAATCGACGCCCTGATCTTGCCTGGCGGCGAGACCACGACGATCTCGAAGGGCCTCGAGCGGGTCGGTCTCTACGAGCCGCTCGAGGCGTTTGCCCACAGCGGAAAACCCGTGCTTGGGACCTGTGCGGGCGCGCTGCTGCTGGCGCGCGAGATCGAGAACCACCCCGTACGATCGTTGGGGCTGTTGGACGTGGTCGCGGTTCGGAACGCCTACGGGACCCAGGTGGACTCGTTCGCGGCCCACCCGGACGTGATCGAGGGGCGGCCCGGCGCTCTGGAGGGCCTGCGCTGCGTCTTCATTCGCGCTCCCCGGCTGCGCCGGCCGGGGCCCGAGGTCGAGGTCCTGGCCCGGGTCGACGGCTGGCCTGTCTGCGTCCGCCAGGCCAACGTGCTGGCCACCACCTTCCACCCCGAGCTCACCGAGGACGCCCGCATCCACCGGTTGCTGCTGGATCAGGTCGCGTCTTTTGAGGCGCCCTGGAAGCCGTTGTGATATACCCAGCGGCTCCTCCGGGTCGACCTGCGACCCGCTGGAGAAACCTCTCAGTCCCCGACGGCGTGGCCCTTCCGCAGGGCCGCCATCGAGAACGGGGGCTCGGGGCCGTGCCCCGACCACGAGGAGGATCGATGCGGGAATACGAAACCACATTCATCATCCAGCCCGAGATCACCGACGAGGGGATCCAGGCGATCTGCCAGCGGATCGAGGAAGTCCTCGAGAAGCAGGGTGGCACGAAGCTGTTCTACGACGACATGGGTCGTCGCCGTCTCTCCTACGAGATCCGCAACTTCCAGAAGGGCCAGTACCTGACGCTCTTCTATCTCGACGAAGGCAAGGCCATCCCTGAGATCGAACGCGCCCTGCGGCTGGATGACTCGATCCTTCGCTACCTCACCGTGCTGGCCAATGACGACGTGACCGACGTCGAGGCGCGCAAGGCCGAGGCGGCGGAGCTCGAGAGTATTCGCGCCCAGAAGGCGGCCGAGAAGGCCGAGCGCGAGGCGGAAGACGCCGCACGCGCCGCGGAGGAAGCTGAGAAGGCCGAGGCTGCCGCGAAAGAAGCTGAGAAGGCCGAGGCTGCTGCGAAAGAAGCTGAGAAGGCCGAGGCTGCCGCGGAGGAGAGCCAGCACGGGGACAGCGACGACAGCGCTTCGGACGACACCGACGTTGCGAAAAACGACGATGACGGAAAGAAGGAGGACTGACCCATGAGCGCTGACGATCGACCGATGGGCGGCGACCGCGGTGGCTACCGCGGACGCGACCGCGATGAGCGTCCCTCCGGGCCCCAGACCGTCAAGTCACTGCTGCGGGCCAAGGCCCGCAAGAAGGCCCGCAAGCAGCGCAAGCGCGGCTTCGTGCGGCGCAAGGTCTGCCGCTTCTGCGCGGACTCCACGCTCACCGTCGACTACCGCGATCCGAAGAGCCTGCGGATCTTCATCACCGAGACCGGCAAGATGATTCCCCGGCGGATCTCGGGCAACTGTGCCCGACATCAGCGCCCGCTGGCCACCGCCATCAAGCGCGCGCGCCAGCTGGCCCTCTTGCCCACCTCCATCAACTACCTCTGATCCGGGAGATTTGGATGAGTCAGGTGAAGCTCATTCTCACGG
>Ga0114950_10000938_pt1 | contig 21344 bp, 21 predicted proteins | sample N075metaG_FD_83503 | JGI IMG/M metagenome (GOLD analysis project Ga0114950, IMG submission 83503) | Deep subsurface microbial communities from Kermadec Trench to uncover new lineages of life (NeLLi) - N075 metaG | ecosystem: Environmental > Aquatic > Marine > Ocean trench > Sediment | place... | reverse complement strand
CTTGATCCGACCCTTGTCGTCGACAGTCGCCGGTTGATTCCCGCGAAGCATTGCAGCCCGTTCTCCATCGTTTTATGCATGATTTCTGGGACGGTCAACCACTTCGGTCCACTTCCAACCACCAGCAATATACGGATTTTCTGGTCCGGGTGTCAAGCACGAAGTGAAAAAAACCCCAAAAGCTGCTTCGCCCGCATATCTCAACGCCCTTCGTCGCGAGGGTGCGGAGAAGGGCGTGGATACAAGGCGCGCGCTTCTCCGCGCCCGCAGCAGGAGGGCGTTGAGATATGCGGGCTAGCTGATGATGGGTGTGCGCCCCTGGTTACCGACGAGGCGCGCGACACGCTTTTCAACCGGTGGGTGCGTCGAGAACAGGTTCCCGAGGCCGCCGGCGAAAGGCTTGACGATATACATATGGGCCGTGGCCGTCGAAGCAGGAGACGCTTCGGGGGGCACTCTCCGGTTGACCTCGTCGAGACGCCGCAGGGCCCTCGCCAGGCCCTGTGGGTGGCCGACGAAACCGGCGCCGGTGGCGTCGGCCGTGTACTCGCGGGTGCGGGAGATCGCCATCTGGACCATTATCGCCGCGACCGGGGCCAGGATCGCCATCGCCAGAACGCCGAAGATGTTGCCGCCGCGGCTCCGGTCGCCGCCGACCCCGCCGAGTAACGCGCTCCAGCGGGCCATGTAGCCCACCATCATGATGGCGCCGGCAATCGTCGCTGCGACCGAGGAGATCAGGATGTCACGATTCTTGACGTGGGCGAGCTCGTGGGCGATGACCCCTTCGAGCTCCTGCTCGTTGAGCATGCCGAGCAGACCCTCCGTCACCGCGACCGCAGCGTGCGACGGGTTGCGCCCGGTCGCGAAGGCGTTCGGCGCCGGCGACGGGATGACGTACAGGCCGGGCTTCGGCAGGCCGGCGTTGGCCACCAGGCGGTTGGTGATGCGGTGCAGGTCCGGGTACTGCTGCTCGCTGGCCTCGCGCGCCCCGGAAGTGCGCAGCACGATCGCCGCCGAGAACCAATAGCTGCCGATGTTCATTACGACGGCGAAGACGAAGGCGATGATGATCCCGTTCTGGCCCCAAAAGCTGCCGATCGCGACCAAGATCCCAGTCAGCGCACCCAACAACAACGTCGTCTTGATCGTGCTCATACCCCGATTCTACCAGCTCGCCGCGTGGGCGATGCTGTTCGGGCAGTTCATCCGTCTGGATTCCCCGCCGGCCATGGTGAACGCGTGATGGTCGCGGCGTCGAAGTCGACCAGTAGCGGCGGCTGGGCGTCGCCGATCTCGAAAAGCCGCAGAGCCGCTTCGAGGACGGCGTGCTGGCGCCGCGCGTCTCCCGGCGTGTCGAGGGGGTAACCGTGGGCGAAGGGCACGAAGAGGGCGCGCGGCGGCCGCACACGCTCGGCAACGTGGCGCAGAAGCTGCAGGCACACGGTAGCAATGCCTTGCCGTTCGAGTTCGGCAGCCGCCAGACCCACGGTCTGGTTGCACACCGGTCAGACGGGTACCAGCAACGCGATGTCGACGCCGTCGGCGCGCAGCCGGGAGGCGGCTTCCGGCGCGGTGTCACGCACGAAGCGGCCGGGCGCGGTCAACGATCCCATCAGAGAGATATGCTCGGCCGCCAGGGAGCCGATGTGCCCCGATGCGACCAGCTCGCGGGCACGGTCGAGCGGGAACGCCAGGTTGGCATCGCGCTGCAGCCCTGAGTGGTCGTACGAGCGGCTGCGGTGGGTGTCGATAAAATCGGCGACATGTGCATCGTCGGGAACCATCCGCATGGTGTGGTCGCCGCCCTTTGCCGTCTTGTCGAAGGGTTTGTGCCCCGGCAATACGAGTCCCGCCGTGGAGACCAGCGCCAATCGGCACGTGCTGAGCGGTTTGTCGAGCGATACCCACGGCACGGGGTCGATGCGACGCCACGGGTAGCTCCGGATGAAGATGCGGTCCTTGAGGGAAAACTCGCTGATGTCGCCCATCACACGTTTACCACGGCTTGCTAGGGGAGCAACACGATGAAGCCCGATGCCAGCACCGCACCGGTCAACGCGGCCAGCGCCCCGGGCGCCCAGCGGGCCCCGGGGGACGATTTCCAGATGCCCGCGAGCCAGCGTTCGAACAGCATCGCGAAGAAGGCGGCGAAGGCGATCAACCCGGCGTCGGAGGGGCCGATCATGCGTACCTGAAAGGCGAGGGCAGCGGTCGCCAGAGCGCCGGTGGCGGCGGCCAACGCGGCCGCGGCGGACATCGAGCCTGGGGCGTCGGATTCGGTGATCGACAGCGTTGGGAGCGCGTATGCGGGTTCGCCGAAGGCGGTACCGATCTCCCGCGCCAGCCCGACGGCCGCTGCCGTGGACAACGCGGCGACCGCCGCCGCAGCCCAATACATCGGTTGTCCCATAGCCGGGGCCGTCAAGGCGAGCGCCACGCCGACCAGCGCCGCCGCGGCGGTTTGCGACGTGGCTCCCGAGGCAGGCCGCAGGGCGCCCGGGTCGGCTGCTGTGCGAACGATGAGGCGGGCGCAGCCGCACAGAACGACCAGCCCGCCCAGCACTACCGCGACGGAACTCGCTCCGGGCACATCAGCCCTCCTTGGCGCTAGCCGCCTGTTTTCTCCAGAACTCGAGGACCGAATCAAGCGTCTCTTCGAACCCGAAGCGCGGCTTCCAGCCGAGTTCCTCGCGTGCCCGCGTCGCGTCGCCACGCAGGGCTGCGAGATCGATCGAACGTTTGCGGTCGGCGTCCTCGTGGACGTCGATGTCGATATCAACCGCGCCCCGCAGGTGCTCGAGCACCGCGGCGATGGGAACCGCTTCACCGCTGGCGAGATTGTACGCTTCGCCCGGCCGGCCGTCCTGGGCCGCCAACAGGTAGCCGTCGATAATGTCGCGCACGTCGCTGAAGTCGCGCCGTGCCTCCAGGTTGCCGACGCTCATGTGGGGCTCGGACAGCCCGGCTTCGGCCCATGCCACCTGGCGCGCGAAGTCGCTACAGACGAAGCTCGGGGATTGCCAAGGGCCGGTGTAGTTGAACGTCCTGAGGATCACGGTGGGGACGCCCTCGGCCTCCCACGCCTGGCGGGCGAGCACCTCAGCGCACAGCTTGCTCACCGCGTAAGGGCTTTGCGGATGCGTCGGGTCGTTCTCGGTCAATGGACGCGAGTCCGGCGGGGCCGGCCCGTAAACCTGGCCGGTCGAGGCCAGGACCACCGTCGGCTTGGGATTCAACTCCGCCGCCACCTCGAGCACGGCGGACGTCCCGACGACGTTGATCTCCAGGGTCTCGCGCCGTTGCGTCCATGCCCGGCCGACGTGGGACATGGCGGCCAAGTGAAAGATCACCTCGGGGTCGAATCCCGCAGCGGCGGTGCGGACGGCGTCGGCGTCGCGGATATCGCCGGCGGTGAACGCGACGCGGTCACGGATGGCCTCGAGCCGCGGTCCGGCGACCTGGTCGATTCCCGCGACCTCGTCGCCGCGCTCGAGAAGCGCGTTGGCCAGATGACCGCCGGCAAAGCCGCCGATCCCGGTAATGAGGCTACGCATGCTTCCGTGGCCATTCGCTCAAGCGCGAACCCGTTCCCGCCAGTAGTCGAGTAAATCTTTCGCTGTTTGTTCGAAGGGAATCTCGGGGGTCCATCCGGTGGCCTCGCAGAAGCGCGAGCTATCCCCCAGCAGGAGCGGCACGTCCGACACCCGCAGGCGCGCCGGATCCTCTCGCACCTCGATGTCGCGGTCGGTGTTGCCGAGAAGGATGTCGAGGATCTCCTGGATCCGGTATGCCTTGCCGCTGGCGATGTTGTACACCTCTCCCGGCTCGCAGTGCTCGAGGCTGAGCCAATAGGCTCGGACGATGTCGCGAACGTCGGTAAAGTCACGTCGTGGGCTCAGGTCGCCGACGTGGATAACCGGCTCGCGGCGGCCGGCTTCGATCTCGGCGATCTGCCGGGCGAAGTTGCTGGTCACGAACACTTCGCCGCGCCGTGGCCCGGTGTGGTTGAACGCTCGAGTCCGAACCGCCTTGAGACCGTACGACTGAAAGTACTGGTAGGCGAGCATGTCCTGGGCGACTTTCGAAACCGCGTACGGCGACAGCGGTCGCAGCGGGCTGTCCTCCGTGATGGGAACTTCGTCGGGATGGACGAGGCCGTATTCCTCCGAAGAGCCGGCGATCTGGATGGAGGCGTCGCTACCGAGCTCGCGCATGGCCTCGAAGACGTTGAGCTGGCACATGACGTTGGTGGTGAGCGTCTCGCCGGGGGAGTTCCACGATGAAGGTACGTACGACTGCGCCGCCAGGTGGAAGATACGGTCCGGCCGGGTGTCGGCGAGCAGGCTCCTGACCGACGATGCGTCCCGCAGGTCGCACTCGTGGAGCTCGATCGCGCCCTCGAGATGCTCGATGTTGTCGCGGCGCGAGCGCCAGCGGTAGGTACCGATCACCTCGATCGGTTCGTCGAGCGCCAGGCAGTAATCTGCCAGGTGACTGCCGACAAAGCCCGTAATACCGGTAATCAAAACCTTCATGAAAGCAGTCCTTCGGGGGGGTAAGGGTGACGGGCGGCAAGATAACACGAGGTCCGCGCCGCGGGTTGTGGGCGGTAGGTCTATTCGCCGATCCCGATGCTGCACCCATCGCCCACCATCAGTCGGTGTGCGCGTGGCTTCGCCTCGGTGCCGAAGATGTGGGCTTGGCGGCCGATCAAGCTGGCGTCAATGCGTCCCACGAGGCCCTCGATGCGAGCTTCGCGCAGAACGATGCAGAGTGCTCCAGCTCGGCCGCGATGACGCGCACATCGTCGGCGAGCGACGTGTAAGGACCGATGTATGCGTTCTCCAGGCGGCAGTTCCGGCCGATCACCGCCGGTCCCCGGATGACGCTCGCCGTCACCGTCGTTCCCGCCTCGATCACCACCTCGCCGTCGATACGGGAGGCGGCGTCGACCTCGCCGTCGATGCGTTGCACGAGGCTGCTGAGAACGACCCTGTTGGCCTCCAGAAGGTCATCGAGGTGGCCGGTGTCCTTCCACCAGCCGCTCACCTCCCGCCAGTGCACGGTGCGATCGTCGTCAATCAGCTGCTGGATCGCCTCGGTGATCTCGAGCTCGCCGCGCGCCGACGGCACCAGTTTGTCGATGGCGTCGAAGACGTGGTGATCAAAGAGGTAGACACCGACCAGCGCGAGGTCCGACGGTGGGTCGGCGGGCTTTTCAACGACTCGCACGACGCGGTTGCCGGCGAGCTCGATGACGCCGAAGCGTTGCGGCTCGGGAACCCGTGCCGCCAGGATCTGGGCGTTGGCGCTGCCGGCGTCGAAGGCGTCGACGAAAGCCTTGACGCCGTCGCGCAGGATGTTGTCGCCAAGGTACATGATAAACGGCGCCTCGCCGAGGAACGAGCGTGAGATCTTCACGGCATGCGCCAGGCCGCGAGGCTCATCCTGGCTGATATACGTGACCCGCGCCCCCCAGCGGCTGCCGTCGCCGACCGCGGCCTCGATCTCGGCGGCCGTGGTGCCGACGACGATGCCGATATCGATGACCCCCGCGGCGACGAGATGCTCGATGCCGTAGAACAGCACCGGCTTGTTGGCCACTGGGATGAGCTGCTTGGCGGACGTGTAGGTCAGCGGGCGCAGCCGCGTACCCGAGCCGCCGGACAAGATCAGGCCTTTCATCGTCGCCTCAGCGACCTTCGCTGCCGAAGCCCATGGAGCCGACGTTGAGAAGCTCGAGCAGCACCGAGAACTGCAACTCGTCGCGAAACGAGAACTTGTTCTGCCGCAGTTGCCCACCGATCGAACAGCACTGCGTGTTCCAGGTGGCGCCGATCATATAGGCCTGCAGCTCGCGATTGGTGACGTCCCAGGTGAGGTTGCCAGTCACCGTGACGAGCGCCCGAAACAGGTTGACGCGGCCGGTGCCGCTGAGGCGGTCGTTCGACTCGACCTTGACCTTGGCAGGATCATCCTCGTCGGGCGAAGTCCGGGCGCGGCGGAACCAGGTGATGTTGGTGACCGCGCCCGGGGAGTTCACGGTGCCGGCGAAGGTGAAGCCCCCCAGGCCCCAGTCGGGCGTGAAGCGCATCCCGGCGGCGAGGTTGATCGCCGGCGTCGGCGTTACCCGCCCGCCGAGCGACCAGGGCAGCGGGATGGAGGGAAACAGGATGTCGGGATCGCGCTCCCGCAGGTCGAAGTCACGTGCCAGCTCGACGCTGAACACCTCCCACACCGACCGCTGCTCGTCGCCGGGACGGTTGAAGCGCTTGGCCAGGAGCCGATTGGTCAACGACATGCGGGCGAAATTTCGGTCGCCGCCGAAGCGGTCGATCTCGTCGAACTGGATGATGTCGCGCGCGACGAAGTCCTCGTGTTCCATCTCGCCGCGGCGCCCCCAGGTAAAGCGAGGTTCGAGCACGTGCTTGAAGCGGGGCGAGTAGTTGCTCGTCGGCGCGTCGAAGATCCGGAACAGGCTCGGTCCGATGATTTGAATACCGGTCTCGTACACGTTGCGGAAGATCGACTCGTCGAGGAAGTCACCCTCTTCCATCCGCTGGCTGTAGTAGGTCGAGCGCCAGGCGAGAAATGGGTTGAAGGTCAGCCAGGGAATCTGCGTGAACGCGAGCGAGACCTCCGGGAATGCGTCGATGCGCTGGTAGCGGCCGCCCCGCGATTCCTCGTCCGGGCTGCGTTCCTCGCGCAGCAACCCGGCATAGGAACCCTCGAACTGGAAGTACAACGGGTCGTAGATCGGCCGGCGGCGAACCCGGAACTCGACCTCCGGAGCGCGCCGCCGCACCACCGAGTCGACGTTGCCGAAGAAGGTCTGGTTGCTGTCCCCGACCAGGTTGAGGGTGTAGCTGCTCCACGAGCGCGTGAGGAAAACGCCGGCCGAGGAATTACGGCGCAGGAAGCGGTTGAAATTGTCCTCGAAGCCCTGGACGAATTCCTTGCTCGAGAAAAAGCTGGCATTGGCGTTCAGCCGCCAGTTGCTCGGCAACGTCATCAGGTGGTCACCGTCGAGCGTCCAGCCCCCGACCACCGGCGTGGTGCCCGCGTCGATCTCTTCCTCCGTGAAATCGTCAGGGTTTGACCCCTGGAGCCAGAAGAACCGCGCGTTGCCCGCCGCCCCCGGCATGAACCGATGGCGGTACTCGGCGCTGAAGCCGGAGCCGGCGCGCGAGAAAAAGTCGTACGTGAAGGTGGCGTCCATGCTGCGGTCGATCGCCCAGAACACCGGCTGGCTGTACATGAAGCCCTTGCGGGACGAGTTGCCGATGGCCGGCATCAACAGGCCGGTAGAGCGCCGGCTTTCGTTGATCGGGTAGTAGAGCGCCGGTAGATAAAGGAGAGGCACGCCCTTTATCTTGAAGACGGCATTTTTCATCGTCACGTGATCGTCGGCGAACAGGTCGAACGTGTGCGCCGAGAACTCCCAGATGGGCAGTGCCTGGGTGCACGGCGTGACGACGCCGTTCTCGATGTGAAAGACGCCCGGCCTGATCTGCTCTATGTGCTCGCCGCGGAAGTAGATGTCGCCCGGGCCGATGCCCCAGGCATTCTCGATGTTGCCGGTTCCGGCGAGCAGATAGCCGTCCATCCGCGTTCCGTTCATCCGCACGTCGCCGGTATCCAGCGTCACGTTGCCCTCGGCCGCGAAATGCCAATCGGCGCCGCCGGCGTCGGGGTCCTCGGGCGGCGTCACCACGATACGATCGGCCTGCAGCCTCCATTCAGGGCGGCCGTCGATGTCGACGTAGCCGGTGAGGATCAAGGTGCCGTCTTGGTTGGCTTCGAAGACGTCGAACCTCACCTGCCGCAGCCCCGGGATGTCGACGGGCAGGATGCCGACCTGCTCCGCGCCCTGCTGCGGTCGGGGCCCGGCTTGGGCGAGCGCCGGGCGGGGTGTCGTCGAGCCGAGAAGCAGGGCGAATCCGACAGCGATACCGGCAGACCGGCTAGCCCCCATATCTCAACGCCCTCCTGCGGCGGGCGCGTTTCTCCGCGCCCTCCCGACCGAGGGCGCGGCGATATGCACGCGACGGATGTGAGTGGTCGAAACGCGGAATTCCATGAAGGGCCTCGAAGAAAGTGACGTTAACTTTAGCAGGCATCGATGAGGAGAGGACGCACCGCGCCGACCAGATACGTCGACCCGCACACACAGATCAGGTCCTCGGGGGCGGCCGCGTCGCGCGCCGCAGCGAGGGCCTCGGCGGGATCGTCGATTGCCTGGCGTTGTGTCGGCGAGGTGCCGATCGCCAGTAGCTCGTGCGGCGCCGTCACGCGCTCCGACGGCGCTCGGGTCGCGATGAGGTGGTCGGCGAGCGGGTAGAGAGCCCGGGCGATGCCCTCCGTGTCCTTGTCCACGAGGGTCGAGAACACCAGGTGAAGGCGGTCGAAGGCCTTGCGGCGGCGCAGCTCCCACAGGTACGAGGCCAGGGCTTGTGCCGCCGCGGGGTTGTGGGCCGCGTCCAAGAGGATCGGCGGGTTTTCCTCCAGCCACTCGCAACGGCCCGGCCAATGGGCGCTACGCAGGCCGGCCCAGATGGCGTCCGAGCTGATCCTGAATCGGCGCCGATCGAGGGCTTCGGCGGCGAGGATGGCGCACTGTGCGTTCTCGACCTGGTGGGCACCGGGAAGCGATACCTCCAGCCCGACGTAGTCGCGCAGCCGGCCGACGACATCAATCGTGTGGCGTAGGTACTGGTCGGTGCGTCGCACGACCATTGGGAACGACTCCGTTTCCCACAGTGTCGCACCCACCGATTCAGCCTGCCGGCGGATGACCTCGAGGACGGCGGGTTCCTGTGGAGCCGTCACCGCCATGCCGCCGGGCGGAATGACCGCCGCTTTTTCAGCCGCGATGTCCCGGACATCGTCGCCGAGATATTCCTGGTGATCGACCGCCACCGACGAGATGATCGCAACCCGCGGGCGGGTCACGTTGGTGGCGTCCCAGCGGCCGCCGAGCCCTACCTCGAGCACCGCCAGCTCGACGCGAGCCGCGGCGAAATAGCGAAACGCCACCGCGGTCAAGATCTCGAAGTAGGACGGTGGGGTATCGAGGCGCTTGCTGGCGATGAGCTTGTCGACGGCGGCGAACACGACGCCGAGCTGGGCATCGAGCCCGGCGGCGCTGATCGGCGTCCCGTCGACCTGGAAGCGCTCCTCGACGGCGGTGAGGTGGGGCGACGTGTACAGCCCGATACGGTGTCCGGCGGCGCGACCGATGGCGGTGAGCATGGCGGCTACCGATCCCTTGCCGTTGGTGCCGCCGATGATTGCCGTCGGGTAGGCCAACTGGGGGCTGCCGAGAGCTTCCAGGAGCGTGCGGATGCGGTCGAGCCCCGGGGTGATCCGGCCGGCGTCAATCGATTCGAGACGCTGCCGGATGCTGGCCTGCATATCTCAACGCCCTCCTGCCGCGGGCGCGACGAAGCGCGATGAGATCTGCGGGCTACGTCCGTCCGCCACGCGTGATCGTTACGCTGCGTCGGTGCCGTCGGACTCCGGCTGTTCCGTCGCGACCTCGGTGCGTACCCTCGAGATGGCGGAAGCGAGAAGGTCGGCGGGCAGCAAGTAGCGCATGGCGCGCGCCAGCGTTTCTTTGAGCTCGCTACGGGGGACCACCAGGTCGAGCATGCCGTGCTCGAGAAGAAACTCGCTGCGCTGGAATCCCTCCGGCAGCTTCTCGCGGATCGTCTGCTCGATGACGCGTGGTCCGGCGAACCCGATCATGGCGCGCGGCTCAGCGATGTTGAGGTCCCCCAGCATGGCGAACGAGGCCGTCACACCACCGGTGGTCGGGTCGGTGAGCACCGAGATATACGGCAGACGGGCCTGGTCGAGGCGGGCGAGCGCCGCCGAGATCTTGGCCATCTGCATGAGCGACAGGCAGCCTTCCTGCATGCGGGCGCCGCCCGAGCTCGAGACGATGATCAGCGGCCGCTGGCTCTCCAGCGCCCGCTCGGCGGCGAGGGTGATTTTCTCGCCGACCACCGAGCCCATGCTGCCGCCCATGAAGGCGTATTCCATGACGGCGAGGATCGTCGGAATCCCGTCAATCGTCGTCTCGACGGTGACAATGGCGTCCTTGCGGCCGGTGCGTTTCTGGTAGTCGTCAATACGGCTCGTGTACGACTTGGTGTCGACGAAGCCGAGGGCGTCGACCGGACCGAGGTGGGCACTGAATTCTTCCCAAGCGCCGTCATCGCACAGCAGTTCGAGGCGCTCGGCGGCCGAGATGCGGAAGTGGTAGTCGCACTTCGGGCAGACGTTGGCGTTGCGCAAGACCTCCTTGCGGTAGATGAACTCGCCGCAGTGGTTGCACTTGGTCCACAGGCCCTCGGGCATGTCGACCTTGCGATCACCAACCGGGCGCTTGCTGCCGCCTTTGTTGCGGAACCAGGCCATCGGAGATCAGGAGCGAGCCGGCGCGCCGTGGGCGAACCGGACTCGTAACCGGGGGTAGGGGGAGACGCCAGGAGACAGAAAAATCCGCCGGGAAGCGAACATGGATGGATGCTAACGAGCGGCGGGAGCCGCCGTCAAGCGCGTTGCACCGTTCACTTCTGCTGGCTACTGTGGGCTGGCGGCCGGTGGAGACCCATCACACTTTCACTATGGTCTGCCGGAAGCGCCGTTCCACCCGGGAGTAGCCCTGCATGATCAAGACGATCGAATGGACCGACGCGGGGGTTGTCATGCTGGATCAGAGGATCCTGCCGCGCGACGAGGTCTATCTGACCTTCACCCGCCCCGAAGAGGTCATCGAGGCGATTGCCGACCTGGTGATCCGCGGCGCTCCGGCGATCGGTGTGGCGGCGGCGATGGGCATGGCGTTGGGGGCACAGTCCTTCGCCGATGAGGAGGACGAATTTCGCGCCCAGCTTGCCGATCTCTCGGGTCGGATGAACGCGGCGCGGCCCACCGCGGTGAATCTGCGCTGGGCGGTGCGACGGATCAACAAGGTAGCCGAGGCGGCGCTCGCCGCCGGTGGTGTCGCGGCGGCCAAGGACCGCCTCGTGGCCGAAGCCAAGCTGATGCACCAGCAGGACATCGAGATGAACCGCGCGATGGGCGCGCACGGTGCGGCGTTGGTGCCGCAAGACGCCACCATCCTGACCCACTGCAACGCCGGCGCCCTAGCCACCGCCGGATACGGCACCGCCCTTGGGGTTGTGCGCGCCGCCCAGGAGGCCGGCAAGAACGTCACCGTGCTCGCCGACGAGACCCGACCGTTCCTGCAGGGTGCCCGGTTAACCACGTGGGAGCTGCAGAAGGACGACATTCCGGTCACGCTGATTACCGACAGCATGGCCGGGTACATGATGCAGCAGGGCAAGGTGGACTGCGTCGTCGTCGGCTCCGATCGCATCGCCGCGAACGGCGACGTGGCCAACAAAATAGGGACCTATACGGTGGCGGTCCTGGCCAAGGAGCACAGCGTCCCGTTCTTCGTCGCCGCTCCCACGTCGACCGTCGATCTGGAAGCTGAGACGGGCGCTGCGATCCCGATCGAGCAGCGCTCCAGCGACGAGGTCGTGATCGTGAACGATGTTCGCATCACGCCCGTGGGGGTGTCGGCTCTCTACCCGGCTTTCGACGTCACCCCGAACCACCTCGTCGCGGCAATCATCACCGAAGAGGGTGTCGCCCGGGCGCCGTACACCGAGAGCCTCGCCGCGCTGTGCGCCGCGGCTGCCGGCGGGAACTGACGGAACTCCATGCTGGTGCTCGGGATCGAGACATCGTGTGACGAGACGGCCGCAGCGCTGGTCGCTGACGGCGTCCGGGTGCGCAGCAACGTCGTCTCGAGCCAGCTCGACCATGCTGCCTACGGCGGGGTTGTTCCCGAGATCGCCGCCCGGCGGCACGTCGAGAGTCTCCCCTCGGTGGTCGCTGCGGCGTTCGACGAAGCGGGCGTCGAATGGTCGGATATCGGCGGCATCGGCGTGACCCGAGGCCCCGGCCTGGTCGGCGCCCTGCTAGCCGGCTGGTGCTACGGGCGTGGAGCGTCGCGCTCGTTGGGGGTCCCTTACGTCGGCGTCAACCACCTGGCGGCGCACGTGCACGGCGCGCTGATGCCGGTGCTCGAAGCTGGCGACCGCGTCGCCTATCCGCTGCTCGCACTGATCGTTTCCGGCGGGCACACGACGCTGTATCGGCTGCCGACGGAAGCTGAATTCCGCCGCGCCGGCGGCACCCTCGACGACGCTGCCGGTGAAGCATTCGACAAGGTGGCGACGCTGCTGGGCCTCGGCTATCCGGGAGGTCCGATCATCGATCGGCTTGCCGACGGTGGAGACGCCGGTGCCGTGAAGTTGCCCCGCGCCCGCCTCGAAAGCCCTTTTGACTTCTCGTTTTCCGGCCTCAAGGCGGCGGTGCGGCGCGAAGCCCTGCGCCAAGAGCTCGAGCCGTGGGTCGGCGAGGGTCCGGGGCGCGGGGATCACGTTGATCCGCGGATCCTCGACCTGGTGGCGTCGTTCCAGCGCGCCGTGCTCGACATGCTCGAGTCGGCCACCGATGCGGCGCTCCGTCAGTTTCCGTCGCGGGGCCTTGTGGTGGCCGGCGGGGTGGCGGCCAATCGTGGTCTGCGGGCCCGGATGGAGGCGCTCGCGGCGCGCCATGACCTGCCTCTGTACCTGTCGCCGGTCGAGCTGTCGACCGACAATGCGGCGATGGTCGCCGGCCAAGCACACCGACGCTTGGCGGCGGGCGAGGCGGACACCTTCGACCAGACCGTGCGGGCCAGGTGGCCCTTGGGCGCCTGAGAGCGGCCGGTGACCGAGCGTTCGATCGGCGTCGACATCGGTGCTACGCGCACCAAGCTCGTCTTGTTCGAGTCGCCGGGAACGGTTGTCGAGACCCGCGAGATCGACTCCGACTTCGCCACCCCCGAGGCGGTGATCCGGGCGATCACGACGGCGACCGAGGCCTGGCGACGAGTGGGTGCGCGCGCGCCCCGTTGCCTCGGTGTTGCGGTTCCGGGCCTGGTGGAGCGCGGCGCCGGCCGGGTCTTGCGGGCGCCGAACCTCGACGTGCTCGATGAATTCGCCATCGGTGTCGCGCTCGAGGTCGCCACCGGGTTGCACGTCGAGGTCGATAACGATGCGCACGCCTGCGGCCTGGCAGAGGCTCGTCTGGGCGCCGCCGCCGGGTGCGACAGCGCCGTTTGCTTGACCATCGGCACCGGGGTCGGCGGTGCTATCCTCCTTGAGGGACGCCTGTGGCGGGGTCACGGTGGTCTTGCCGGTGAGCTCGGCCGGTTGGTCCTCGATCCCGACGGGTCGCGGTTTCTCGAGCAAGACGTCGGCGCGGGAGCCATCGTTGACGAATACCGCCGGCTGGCCGGGGACCCCGCGGCCGAGCTTGACGCGGAGCGAGTTGCGCGGCTTGCCGACGCCGGAGACAATGCGGCGCGCCAGGCGTTGGCGTTGTGCGGCAAGCGGCTCGGCGTCGGGCTGGCCGTGCTCGTGAACCTGTTGAATCCGGAGCGCATCGTCATCGGCGGAGGTGTGGCCGGCGCCGGCGAGTGGTTCCTCGAACCGGCTCGTATCGAGGGAGAGCGGCGCGCCTGGGTTCAATCCTGGGCCCAGTGCCGGGTGGTTCCGGCCGCGCTCGGGGCGACGGCGGGCGCTGTCGGTGCGGCGTTGCTGGGCCTGGGCGAGGCGTAGCGGCACCCTGTTAATGATCGACGCCCCCTTTTGGGTGCGGGCTTCGGTGCGCTAGATTAACTGCCGAGTATGTGTGCTGACTGACGCTGGGCGATAGTATGCACACCTGATCACAAGAAGATGATAATGACGAAGTCGACACTGCGTGAGTACACCGAATCGATCTTGATCGCCGCGATCCTGGCGCTGTTCATCCGTACCTTCGTGTTCCAGGCCTTCAAGATTCCCACCGGATCGATGGAGGACTACCTACTGGTGGGCGACCACATCCTGGTCAACAAGTTCATCTACGGGCCGACCGCGACGCGGTTCGAGGATTGGCTGCTGCCGGTGCGCGCCGCGGACCGTCTGGATGTCATGGTCTTCCGTGCTCCCCAGGAGCCCGACAAGGACTTCATCAAGCGCGTCATGGGCTTGCCGGGCGAGAGCGTCGTCGTTGAAGGTGGCGCGGTGATCATCGACGGCCAGGCGATCGACGACCCGTACGCCAACCACAAGTCCGTTTTCGGCAACAACTTCCACGACACGCGAGAGGCCTTCGACGTGCCTGAGGGCGAATACTTCGCGATGGGCGACAATCGCGAGAACAGCCGCGACTCACGCTACTGGGGCGGTGTACCGGTGTCTCACATCAAGGGCAAGGCGATGCTGGTGTACTGGTCGTACGAATCCGCCGAGCAGGAATACGTCGGTAGCGTGCGGGAGCGATTGACGCAGTTCGGCAGCGTCATGCTGCATTTCTTTACCCGCACTCGTTGGGATCGAACGTTCAAGGTTATCGACTAGCGCCCCCGGCGCTGGTCGGCACCCTGGTATCGAGGGGGAGAAGATGGACGAACGACGAAGGGTTGCAACACACGGCCGCGGCGTCCCGTCGGGTTGGCGGGAGGACTCGGGAAAGTTCTCGATCCGCGGAATTCTCGCGCTCGCCGTGGTGGTCGGCATGGTCTACTTCGGAATGAAGGTCCTGCCCGTACGCGCCTCTGCTTATCAGTTCGATGACGCGATTCGCGACGAGGTGGTGTTCGCGGGCGGCCGGCGTTCCTCGGATGAGGCGATCAAGCGCAACTTGGTCGGCCGTGCGGAGATGCTCGACCTGCCGATCCGGGTGGGCGACATCAGGATCACGCGACCGGGCGGCAAGTACATCGTTGTCGAGGTTCGCTACGAGGTGGCGGTGGAGTTCTTCGGTGGCTACACCTACCAGTGGGCCTTCTCGCCGAGCCACGAGGGGCCGCTGATCTTCTGATCGCGGCTGGTCCTGACGAAGCACTACTCACCGCCCTTCGCCGCGCCCGCAGCAGGAGGGCGTTGAGATATGCGGGCTAGGGGCGCATCGTCTGCGCTAACTCGACGAGCGTGCGGACGAGGAACTGCCGCAGGAACATAACGACGATCACCACCACCAGGGGCGAGAGGTCGATTCCCGACATCTGGGGGAGGCGGCGGCGTATCGGCCGCAGAATGGGCTCGGTCGTCGTGTACAGGAACTGCACGATGGGGTTGTAGGGATCGGCTTGCACCCACGAGATCACGGCGCGCGCGAACACCAGGATCAGCAGGAAGGTCAACCCCATGTTGAGCACGGTGGCCGCTGCGTCGAGCAGATTGGCGAGTACGAACACTGCATCCTCCTCGTGGTGTTGCCTGGGCGTCACGCGGCGCCGCGCCGCGGCGTTCAGGTGGACCGCTCTCCGAAAATCGCGGTTCCGACCCGCACGATTGTAGCGCCCTCTGTGATCGCGACCTCGAAATCCGCGCTCATCCCCATCGACAGGCCGAGCGCTGGGAGCTCTGGGTCGGATGCCGCGAGTTCGTCACGCAGCCGGCGCAGGGTGATGAAGTAGGGTCGCGACGCCTCGGGGTCGGCGGCGTAGGGCGCCATCGTCATCAGCCCCCGGAGCTCGAGGCCCTCGGCGTCGTGTACCTGGCGGCAGATGGCCGCGACCTCGGCCAGCTGAGCTTCGGACAACGGCCGAGGCGATCGTTCGACCTGCACGTAGACCTGCACGTTGCGACCGGCGGCCGCGGCTGAAGCCGAGAGCCGCGGCACCAACGAGGCCTTCCGGACCGAGTGAACGGCGTCGAATAGTCGCGCTGCCAGCGCTGCCTTGTTGCGTTGCAGCGGGCCGATGAAGTGCCACTCGGCGTCGCCGGTGATCTCGGGAATCTTGGCGTCGGCCTCCTGCACCCGGCTCTCGCCCAGGGCGCGTGCGCCCGCCGCCAGCGCCGCCTCGATGCGGGTTGTGTCGATGCGTTTGGATACGGCCAGAAGCGTGATGTCGTTCGGCTCCCGGCCCACCCGCGTCGCAGCGTCAGCCATGCGCCGGCGGACGGCTTCCAAATTAGCCCCAATATTAAGCATCGGGGGTGAATGGTAGCATCGGGCCGCGGTAGCTGTGAGATGGAAATTGGACCGTCTGGAGGCCACCGTAGGGATGTTGATCGTCTTCTGGCAGCCTGGAAAGTCGACCGCTACACGAGGTCGGAGCACGCGAAACAAAACCGCCCCCGAGGCCGTATTAACTACCCGTATGGCTAACTAAAATGGATCAGGACGATCGAGCCGTCGTGGAGGCGGTACTCAACGGGCAGCAGCATCGTTTCGCCGACCTAGTCGATCGGTACCAGTCGCAAATCGTCAACTACGTTTGCCGCATGTTGGGGAACTACGAGGACGCCGTGGATCTGTCGCAGGATGTTTTCTTGAAGGCCTATTCGGGTCTCGGAAGCTATCGGCCGCAGTACCCGTTCCCGGCGTGGCTATTTCGCATTGCCCGCAACGCGGCGATCGACGAGATTCGTAAACGGCGTTTGTTGACGGTCTCGCTGGACGCTCCGGTCGAGTTCGAAGACGGCACGGCGGGACGCGAAGTGGCGTCGCCGGAACGGGATCCCCAAGATTCTTACCTCGGCGTCGAGTTCGCCGGCCGCATTTCATCGGCCATCGACGAGCTGCCCGAGAAGTACCGCGAGCCGATCGTCTTGCGGCACGCTGCCGATTTGTCGTATGAAGAGATCGCCGAGGCATTGGAGCTTCCTATCGGCACCGTGAAAACACGGATCTTCCGGGCCCGCGACGCCTTGCGGCGGTCGCTGGGTGACTTGTTCGAAGAGCCGTCCACGGATCCCCCAACCGGGTCTGAAGTGCAATGAGTCGTCAACATCCGGATCGAGACAGCCTTTCGGTGTACCTCGAAGAGGCGTTGTCGATCGATGCAGCCCAGTGGGTGAAACATCACCTCGAGGGCTGTGGCGAGTGCGGTGTGAAGCTCGAACAGGAGCGTGCGTTCCTCGAGGAGCTCGCCAGCCTGCGGTGCGTCGCGCCGCCGGCCGATTTCACCCAGGGTGTGATGGCGCGGGTAGCGCAACGTCCGGCCTACCAGCCGGCGCCCGAGGTGCAGTGGCGACGCATCGGCCTCTGGGTCGGGAGTGCCGCGGCGCTGATGGTGGTGTTGCTCGGCTTCGTCGGCTGGGTCTTGGTTGCCGGCGCCCCGGCGGAGGGTGCGGAGGTGCCGGCGCAGGTCCCCGGCGGTATCGCGTGGGTGATGAACAGCGGGCTGGAGGTCTACTTTTGGGTGAAGGGCACGTTTGAGGCCGCAGTGGCGTTGCTGCTGATTGCGTGGAAAGTCTTGCTGGGGATCCTCGAGTCCTTTCGGCAGAGCGGTTTGGCGGTACAGCTGACGCTCCTGCTGGTCGCGGTCGGGTTCAACTACTGGATCGCACGATTGGTCCTGAACTATCAGCGGCGGCAATGAGAGCCGGCCCGATGGGGCCGGCCGGTAGGCGGGCGAGGAGGTTTCTGGAATGTTCCTGAGGACGACGCGTAACGGGTGGCTGCCGGTCAGCAGATCGGTGGGGCTGTCGCTCGTCGTTGTGGCGAGCGTCGCGGCGATGGGATGCGTCACGGTGCAGGCCGGCGATAGTGGATTCGCCCTCGGCGGGTCCATCAACGTCGCGGCAGGCGACGTGGCGCGCGACGACATCGTCGTTGTGGGCGGCAACGTTCGCATCGACGGACGGGCGCGGGGCGACGTGGTCGTCATCGGCGGCCGGCTGGTGATCAACGGCAGAGTCGACGGCAGCGTCTCGTGTGTCGGCGGCACGCTGGTGCTCGGCCCGGGTGCCCATATCGAAGGCGATGTGGTTCTCGTCGGCGGCATTCTGGAGCAGCGCCACGACACGGCCCGCATCGACGGCGAGTTCGTCAACGTCAGCATCACCTATCCGGGGGGCCAATGGGCGCCGTTCTCGCCCGGCGGGTGGAGGGGCTGGTGGGGGTTCACTCCGTTCGCCTGGATCTTCCGCACGACGCAGCTTTTCTACTGGCTGTTGCTCGCCCTGTTGACCGTCGCGCTGGTGGGTGATCGGGTGTCTTCGGCGAGTCACGCGATCACGCGCGAGCCGTTGCGGCTCGGCGCCATCGGCATCGTCGGGGTCTGCGCCCTCTGCTTCGCGATCGTCGTGCTGGTCGTGCTGTCGGTCGTGATCATCGGCATCCCGTTCTTGTTCGCCCTGATATTCGCCTGCTGGTTGGCGTATATCTTCGGCATCGTCGCCGTCTTCCAGTCGGTCGGGGGCCGGGTCATGGACCTGGTCGGCCGCCCGGAGGCGTCGCAGATCGGCATCGTCCTGGCCGGTGCCCTGGTGATGGGCATCCTGCGCTACATCCCGTTCGGCTTCGGCGGGCTGCTGTGGTTCGTCGCCGCGCTGGTGGGCCTTGGCTCGGTGTTCGCGACTCGCTTCGGCACCGGCCGGCCGTGGGTTCGCCCGCCGATCGCATCAGCGCCGGGGCACGTACCGCCGCCCGCCGGGAGCGACGCGCCCGCCGAGCCTGAGCCCTCCGTCGGGACGGGGTCGAGATCTGCCGAGTAGTCGAGAGCTCTCAGTCGGGCGAAGGCGCGGCAAAGAGCCGCTCCGGCGGGATGGGCTCGGCGAGCGCCGTACTTGCCTGGCGAAGCACTACCTGGCCCTTGGGCCCCTTGCGCGGCTTTCTGACGTGCCGCGCCTGCGTCCAGCGCACGTTCACCTTGGTGGCGCCGCGCGCAGCACTGAAGTGTGCCGCCAACGAGGCCGCTTCGCGTAGGGCCGCCTCACCCGGCTCCTCAGAGCGCTCGGGGTTGCGGATCACGACGTGGGAGCCGGGCCCTTCGGCGTGCAGCCAGAAATCATGCGGTCGCGCCAGTTTGTGGGTCAGCCGCTCGTTGGCGTCGGCGTTGCGGCCGACGAGGATCTCGAAACCGTCGCTCGAGGTGAATACATCGATGCCGGGTCCCGGCTTGTGCCGACGTCGGCCCGCGCCCGCGGGTCGCCGGCCCGTTGCCGGACCGCCGTCGAATTCGAATGAAGCCGGCTCTCCGCTCGCGGTCGCGTCGTCCGGCAACGGCGCCTCCGGAACAGTCCACGCGCTGGTAGCGATCTGCACACGTTGCGCCGCGGCGGCCTTGGCGAGACGGCGGCCGTCGCGCACCTCTCGTGTCGAGTCGACTTCCGACGAGATACGTCTGAGCGCCTCGATACGGCGCTCGAGTGTACGCCGCCGCGCGGCGGTGCGCGTGGCGCTGCGCCCGGCGCGCCGGGCGCGCCGGTAGTAGGCCTGGGCGTTGTCGATGAGCGACCGTGCCGGATCGATGCGTATCTCCACTGGATCGCCGCCGCCGAACGCGTCGGGAACGAGGGCGATGGTGCCGCTGCGTGGGGCCTGCGGGTAGGCCAGTAGCAAGTCGGCCCAGCGCCGGTGCTGATCGGCATTGCCGGCGCCGGCGGCGTCTTCCGAGACCGCGTCGAGGGTGCGCAGCAGACGGGCGATGCCACCGTCGATGGCCGAGTTGAGGCCGCGTCGGGCTTTCTCGAGCGCGGCGAGGGCGGCGCGTAGCGGATAGAACGTCGCCGTTGCCGCACCGAGCGTCGGGAACTCGGTCACCCGCAGGGCGTCGGGGCCGCGCTCGAGATGCCGCATCGGGAACGGCGCCACAAGGAACGTGCGGGCGCCGGGAAGCGTGGGAAGCGCGGGAAGCTCGCCGAGCGCAGCCGGCGAATAGATGCGCGGCGCGGTCGGCTCGCGCATGGCGCGTTCGACCTCGGCGCGCGCCGCCTCGCGCAGGGGCACGCCATCTCGGTACCGGGCTGCGATCTCACGGGCGGTCAGCGGCGACATGCCGGCGAGCGAGCGCAGCAAGCCGCCAACCAGGGCATCGGTGTCCGGGGAGGCGTTCAGCATGTCCCAGGCCTCGGCGTCGAGATCTTCGAGCGCGACCCGCCTGTCGGCCGCGGGGGCAATGTACGGCTCGCCCACGTTCGGGCGGCCGCGTCTTGGCTGCCAGGCGGCACGAACCCGCTCCGTGTGGTCGACGACCAACACGGTGGCGCGGCGAGGTATGAGCTCGAACACGACCCGGATCGCTTCATCGCCGGCGGTGCGCAGCTCGATGATGCGCTCTCCCGGCACGGCATCGATGGTCGCGATGCGCCGGCCGCGCAGCAAGCGCCGGGCCGCCATGGCGAACGCCGGCGGTCGCTTCGGCGTCAGGTGCGGCCCCGGACGCTCGTACAGATGGGGTTGGTCGGGCGCCGTCGAGAACCACAGCCGCGGTTCCGAACGGCGGCCGCACACCAGGACGACGTCGTTTTTCGGCAAGGCGTAGACCTGGTCGATCCGCGCTCCCCGCAGCTTCACGTCGAGCTCGGCCGCCAACCGCTGCAAGACCAGCATGTCCATACGCCACCCGTTGAGAAGTTCGGGCTAGAAAAAAGCCCCGTGGCGAGTGCCACGGGGCTAATAATCTTACGCCGCCCGGCCGCGTGTCCGCGACCGTCCGACGGTCAGTAGCGGCGCTCGTTGAGGAAGCTCTGGCGCAGATCCTCGGACAGCTTGCGGACCTGGCGCGCATAGCGTGCCGGCGGTCGACCACGCTCCTGCAGCAGGGCGTCGAACTTCGTCGGGCCGACGTTGTACGCCGCCAGCGCGTAGTCGAGGCCGTGCTCGTCGTAGCGCTGCAGCAACGAGTACAGATACGACGTGCCGAGCAGGATGTTGATTTGCGGGTCGGTCAGGAGACGCTGGCCCTTCCACTCGAGCTCGAGCTCGTCGGCAACCGCTCGAGCGGTTGCCGGGCGGAGCTGCATCAGGCCGATGGCCCCCGCCTCGGATTCGGCGTACACGTCGAAGCGGCTCTCGGTGAAGATCATCGCGAGGATGAGCTCCGGCTGCAGATCGTAGTGCCGACTGACGTCGATGATGCTGCGGGCGATCTCGCGGTGTTTATGTCTCGGGACATTGATGTTGTTCACATCCAGGACGTCGCGGACGTTGGTTTCGATGCGCAACGACTCGAGCTCGGCTTCCACCGCGGCGATCGCCGTGTAGTGGGTGCCGCGCTGTCGCCGCAGCTCGTCCAGCTCGGAGGCCTGGTACTGAAACGCCTGCACGAGGACGAGGCAAAGCCCCGTCAACGCCAGCGTCAGCCACCGCATTGGACTTCGCATGATGTTGACTCCTTGTTGCACGCCGGACGTACACCGAGGGTACGGTGCTCCGACCTGGCGTGTTTTGTTCTTCGGTTCTTTATAAAGAGTGAGACCGAGAGCGAAACGGGCGACCTTCTTGCCGCCCATGCTCTCATCCGCCGGCAGGGTGGGATGTCTGAACTTCGACGT
>Ga0114950_10000936_pt1 | contig 21350 bp, 20 predicted proteins | sample N075metaG_FD_83503 | JGI IMG/M metagenome (GOLD analysis project Ga0114950, IMG submission 83503) | Deep subsurface microbial communities from Kermadec Trench to uncover new lineages of life (NeLLi) - N075 metaG | ecosystem: Environmental > Aquatic > Marine > Ocean trench > Sediment | place... | reverse complement strand
GAGCCCTGGGATGGTCCCGCGTCAATCGCCTTCACGGACGGCCGCTACATCGGCGCCGTGCTCGATCGCAACGGCTTGCGTCCGAGCCGCTATTACCTGACGCATGACGATCGCGTGATCATGGCGAGCGAGGTCGGCGTGCTGCGCATCGACCCGTCGCTGATCAGGGAGAAGGGCCGCCTCAAGCCGGGCCGGATGTTCCTGATCGACTTCGAGCAAGGGCGGATGATTCCGGACCAGGAGATCAAGGACGAGTTTGCGAACCGCCGGCCATACGGCGACTGGTTGCGCGACGGGCGTATCCAGATCAGTGATTTTGCGTCGCACAGCGAAGCCCATGGTTTCGATGGCTGGACGCTGCTGAACCGCATGCAGGCGTTCGGCTATACGACCGAGACCATGCAGTTCATGCTACTGCCGCTGGTGCGCGCGCTGCGCGACCCGGTCGGCTCGATGGGCAACGATTCCGCGATCGCCTGTCTGTCGGACCAGCCGCGCATGATCTACGACTACTTCAAGCAACTCTTTGCCCAGGTTACGAATCCGGCCATCGACTCGATTCGCGAGGAAGTGGTCATGTCGCTCGAATGCTATATAGGACCGGAGCGCAACCTGCTCGAGACGACCGCAGGGCACGCCGAGCGGCTCGTGATCACGCATCCGATCCTGACCAATGAAGAGCTTGCGGCGATCCGGCACATGGATCATCGCGGCTGGCGTACGCAGACTATCGATATCACGTTCGACAAGTCCGGGACGCTGGTCGGCGCGCTCGAGCGCATCTGCGCCGAGGCCGAGCAGGCGATCGAGGCCGGCTTTCACCTGGTCGTGTTGTCGGATCGCGCCATGGATGTTACGCGCATCCCGGTCAGTGCCTTGCTGGCGTGCGGCGCCGTTCATCACCACCTCGTCGCGCGCGCGCAGCGCACCCGGATCGGCATCGTGCTCGAGACCGGCGAAGCCCGTGAGGTTCAGCATCACTGTCTGCTGGCTGCATACGGCGCCGACGCCATCAACCCGTATCTCGCGTTCGAGTCGCTGTGGCAGGCGCGGCGCGACGGGCAGCTCGACGCGGAAACTTTCCCCGACGATGCTGCCGTCGTCGCCAGGTACCGCAAGGGTATCGCGAAAGGCATGCTCAAGGTCATGGCGAAGATGGGGATTTCCACCCTGCACTCGTATAAAGGCGCGCAGATTTTCGAAGGCCTCGGCCTCGGCGCTGAAGTCATCGAGCGTTGCTTCGTCGGCACGGCCAGTCGGGTTGCCGGAATTGGCTTCGATGTCCTCGAGACAGAGGCGCGCCGCCGCCACGCACTCGGCTATCCTGAGAGCGTGGCCGCTGTACCATCTATCCTGCCGAACCCCGGTGAATTTCAATGGCGCAGTGCCGGCGAGCGCCATGCCTGGGAGCCGACCACGATTCACGCGTTACAGGTCGCCGCGCGCAACGATGACGCAGACGCCTATCGGCGCTTCGCGGACACCGTCAATGACGACCAGCGTACTTTGCGCGGCCTGCTGGATCTGAAGCCCGGTGTCGCCGGTGCGCCGGTCCCGATCGACGAGGTCGAGCCGGCCCGGGAGATCGTCACGCGGTTCTGTACCGGCGCGATGAGCTTCGGCTCGATCTCGGTCGAATCCCACGAATCGCTGGCTATTGCGATGAACCGTATCGGCGGCAAGAGCAACAGCGGCGAAGGTGGCGAAGACCCCGAGCGGTTCAACCCGCGGCCGAACGGCGACTCGAGTCGGTCGGCGATCAAGCAGGTCGCATCCGGGCGTTTCGGCGTAACGACGTGGTATCTCGCCAACGCCGACGAACTGCAGATCAAGATCGCGCAGGGCGCCAAGCCCGGCGAGGGCGGCGAGTTGCCGGGGCTCAAGGTCGATGAGACTATTGCCCGCATTCGGCATTCAACACCGGGCGTTGGCCTGATCAGCCCGCCGCCGCATCACGATATCTATTCGATCGAAGATCTCGCGCAGCTGATTCACGACCTGAAGAACTCGAACCCGTCAGCCCGCATCAGTGTCAAGCTCGTGGCGGAGGTCGGTGTCGGCACGATTGCGGCCGGCGTGGTAAAAGCGCATGCCGATCACATCCTGATCTCCGGCGATTCCGGCGGCACCGGGGCATCTCCGTTGACCAGCATCAAGCACGCGGGCCTGCCGTGGGAACTCGGTATTGCCGAGACGCATCAGACCCTCGTTCTGAACGACCTGCGCAGCCGCGTCGTACTGCAGACGGACGGCGGCCTGCGCACCGGCCGCGACGTCGTCGTCGCAGCCCTGCTGGGCGCCGAGGAGTTTGGTTTCTCGACGGCCCCGCTGATCACGCTGGGTTGCATCATGATGCGCAAGTGCCACCTCAATACCTGCCCGGTCGGTATTGCGACCCAGGATCCGGTCCTGCGGGCGAAGTTTGCGGGCAAGCCGGAGCACGTCGTCAACTATCTGTTCATGGTGGCCGAGGAAGCGCGTCAGTTGATGGCCGGGCTCGGTTTCCGGACAATCGACGAGATGATCGGTCGCACCGACGTGCTCGAAGCGCGTGCGGCGATTGGTCACTGGAAAGCCGACGGCCTCGATCTTGGCCCGATCCTCGCACCGGCTTACCGTCCGCACGAGGCAGTCGAGGTTCGGTGCACGCGGGCGCAGGATCACGGTCTCGACAAGGCGCTCGACAACGAGTTGATGCGTCAGGCCAGATCGGCGCTGGATGATGGAAAGCGCGTCAAGATCAGCATCCCGATCGTCAACACGAACCGCACCGTCGGCACGATCCTCAGTCACAACCTCGTCAAGAGGTGGGGCGAACACGGTTTGCCTGACGACACCATTCACATCAAGTTCGACGGATCGGCAGGCCAGAGCTTCGGTGCCTTTTTAGCCGGCGGCGTCACGCTGGAACTCGAGGGCGACGCGAACGATTATGTTGGCAAGGGTCTGTCGGGTGGCAGGATCATGGTTTACCCGCCGAAGGCAAGCTCGTTCGTGGCGGAAGACAATCTGATCATCGGCAACGTGGTGCTGTACGGTGCCACCGGCGGCAGCGCGTTCTTCCGCGGACTCGCGGCAGAACGTTTCTGCGTGCGCAACAGCGGCGCGAATACCGTCGTCGAAGGGGTCGGCGACCACGCCTGCGAATACATGACGGGTGGTCGCGTCGTCATTCTCGGCAGCACGGGCCTGAATTTTGCCGCGGGCATGTCCGGCGGGATCGCTTACGTGCTCGACGAGGCCGGCGACTTTGCCGGCAAATGTAACGGCGACATGGTTGATCTCGATCCGGTCGAGAGCGATGAAGACCATGCCGAGCTGCTCCAGTTGATCGAGCGGCATCATGAATATACCGGGTCGGAAGTGGCTGCACGCGTCCTCGCCCAATGGCCCGAAGTGTTGCAGAAGTTTGTCAAGGTGATGCCCAGGGATTACAAGCGTGCGCTGGCGGAGCGTCAAAAGCACGATCAGGAGAGCGAGGCTGTGATCCACGACGAGCGGTCGGGTCAGCGGGCGGTGAGCAACTAGGATGGGCAAGCTAACCGGATTCAAGGAATTTCCCCGCCAGGCCGTCACCTACCGCGCGATCGACGAACGGATCGGCGATTTCGACGAGGTCTTCGGCAGCCCGGATGCGGGGCATCTGCGCAGGCAGGGTGCGCGTTGCATGGATTGCGGTGTGCCGTTTTGCCAGTCAGAAACCGGTTGTCCGATCGATAACCTGATCCCGGAGTGGAATGACCTCGTCTACCAGGACCGCTGGCGTGAAGCGCTGGAGCGGCTGCACAAGACGAACAACTTCCCCGAGTTCACGGGGCGCACCTGTCCTGCGCCGTGTGAGGGCGCGTGCGTGCTCGGCATCAACGAGCCGGCCGTGACGATCAAGAATATCGAAAACGCGATCATCGATCGCGGCTTTGCGGAAGGCTGGGTGCAGCCGCATCCACCCGCTGTGCGCACCGGCAAAAAAGTCGCTATCGTCGGTTCCGGCCCCGCTGGCCTGGCGGCGGCCGATCAACTGAACACCGTTGGCCACGCAGTGACGGTATACGAGCGAGAGGACCGGATTGGCGGCCTGCTGATGTATGGCATCCCCAACATGAAACTCGCCAAGACGGGCGTCGTCGACCGGCGTGTCGACCTGCTGCGAGCGGAAGGCATCCATTTTGTGACCGGCGCGGACGTCGGCCGGAACGTCGATCCGCAGCAGTTGATTGCAGGCCACGACGCGCTGCTGCTCGCCACCGGCGCGACCGTGCCGCGCGATCTGCCGCTTCCGGGCCGTACGCTGAACGGGGTCCACTTCGCGATGGATTTCCTGACGGCCAATACGAAAAGCCTGTTGAACAGCGCCCTCGAAGACGGAAAATTCATCAGCGCGAAGGGCCGGCGCGTCATCGTTGTTGGCGGCGGCGACACCGGTACGGATTGCATCGGCACAGCCATCCGTCACGGCTGCGCGAAGATGGTCAATCTCGAACTGCTTGATCAGCCTCCGCTCGATCGCGCGGCCGACAACCCATGGCCGCAATGGCCGATCATCCGGCATACGGATTACGGTCATGAGGAATCGGCCGAGAAGTTCGGCGCCGACCCGCGTCGTTTCGCGATGCTGTCGAAGGAATTCATCGATGATGGCAACGGCAATGTTGCCGGCCTGCGCGTCGTGCAGATCGAGTGGGTGAAGCAGGATGGCAAGCTGCAGATGACCGAGATCGAGGGCCCCGAAGAGGTTATCGGGGCCGATCTGATTTTGCTCGCGATGGGGTTCCTGGGCCCCGAGTCATATCTCGCCGATGCGCTCGGCATCGAACGTGACGAGCGGTCGAATTACCGGGCCGGGCACGGCGGCTTCGAAACCAGCATCGAGGGTGTCTACGCGGCCGGCGATTGCCGTCGCGGCCAGTCGCTCGTCGTTTGGGGCATCAACGAGGGTCGCGGCGCGGCCCGCGCCATCGATGCCTACCTGAAGGGCGAGAGCAGCTTGCCGGCGCCCGGCATCACGCTGGGAGCGGCTGCGGTCGGGTAATACCAGACTCATACCGCCAGCTAATCTCCAGGCGCATGCGAATTAAAGCCCGCTCTGGCGAGCGATCAATCCATCCTTCGACAGATAGGAGGCGATCGCTTTCGCCTCATCCACAAAGAACGGGTAGTACCCCACCCGGCTGACATCATGAACAATCTTTGACTTCGATTCGATCGCCCAAACTGCCTCCCGGGTGAGAACAGAGTGAAGCTGAGTTGCCAGAACAAGCGAACTTTTGAGTTCCATACCGGGTGGTTCGATGTACTCCGTTAATTCGACCTCCCACACATTGTAGTAATAGGTCGGCCTGAATTTATAGGTCGCTTCAGGGCTTCTGTCCTTCATGGACAAATCGGATTCGAGGCTCACCACTTGCGTAATCAGTACCGCATCGGCATCGAGTGTCTCTACCATTGCAAAAAAAGTTTCCCGGGTCACCGGTGTGCTGGTGTTCATCAACGATGTGCTTGCGACTGCGGTGGTACCGTATTCAGTCAGTTGGCTGACCACTTGTTTTTCAAATTTCTTGCGTACATCAAACGATGCAGCCAGCGCGATGACCAGGATATTCCGGTACGGCATATCTGCGGACTCCGGCACATCCAGTGTCCTGGTAATCTGCGGGCCCGTGGCGCAAGCCACAAGAGCGACGGCGGCAGCAAAAACCAGCAATGCCCTGATCCGGAAAAGTTTTAACATCATCGAGAACCCTTCAATAAAGGATTCCGTATCGACCAGATCGGTGAGTGAGCCGCACTGTTTTTGAATGCTTATCTCGGGCATTGTAATTTCTCCTTGCATCCAGCCAGTAGATCAATTCCACACGCCCGCGGCGCCCGCTGCTTCGAAGCATACCGCATTGCGATTATTATCTCGCAGGCCGGCACGGCGTACACCGCGAAAATCAAGACCCGGCGTGTAACCTGGCTAGCTTCAGTATGCCGGTTACGCTCAGGCCGTCGGTGATCTCGCCGGTCATTGCCATCTCGACGAGTTCATCGAACGGCAGCCGCCGTATGTCGATTTTTTCGGTCTCTTCGAATTCGGGTTTGCCCGGTGTCAGGCCTTCCGCGACGAACACGAACCCGGTCTCGTCCGTGACTGAGTTGCTGATGTGGACAGACAGGATCTCGCGCCAGTTGGCTGCCGTAAGCCCGGTTTCTTCCTTGAGTTCGCGCCGGGCGCCCGCCAGCATATCGGTACCGACTGGTACCCCGCCCATCGGGATCTCCCACGAATAGGCGTCGAGCGCGTAGCGGTACTGGCCGACGATCCACGTGTAGCCGTGATCATCGATCGGGATGATCCCGACGGCGCAATTCTTGAATTTCACGAGGCCGTAGATGCCGGGTTTGCCCGCCGGGTTGATGACCTGGTGTTCCGCGACCTGCAGCCACGGGTTGTCGTAGATGTCCTTGACGCTGAGCGTCTTCCAGGGATTGTCTCGCGTTGACATAGCTTACCCGTTGGCGATGAGTGTGCCGCTGTTGATTAGGCGCCTGAACCAGAAGTGCATACCTGCACCCCTGGCTGCCATGAATAGTGTAAAGGCCAGCCAAAGTCCATGGTTGCCGATTTCGGAAAAGCCGAACCAGGTCGGCAAGAACACGAACAGCGTGGACCCGACCATAATGAACATCATCTCTTTCGACCGCGTGGCACCGACGAAGACCCCATCGTATAAGAAGCTCCAGACGGAGATCAGTGGCGAGATGATCAGCCAGGGCAGATAGTCACGCGCGGTTGCCCGCAACAACTCGATGTCGCTCATCAGGTCGATGATCCAGCCGCCCGCGACGAGGTAGAAGCCGCAAAAACCGGCGGCAAACAGCAGCGACCACTGCAGGGTTCTGCGGACGGCCAGCAGCATGCCGTCGCGATCACGCGCGCCGATGGCCTTGCCCACCAGCGCCTCGGCGGCAAAGGCAATGCCGTCCAGAGCATATGACACGAACAACTGGAAGTTCATCAGCAGCGCATTGACGGCCAGGATGGTGTCGCCCATCCGCGCACCCTGCGCCGTGACGAATGCGAAGACGAACATCAGCGCCATCGTGCGCACGAACAGGTTCGCGTTGACATCGAACAGCCGGCGGTAGCGGGCCAGCACGAAGAGATGAATGGCGGTGCCGCTGCCCGGGTGTCGCGCCAATTCGGCGCGCACGAACACGATGCCGGTAGCCAGGCCGCAGAGTTCGGCGATCAGCGTGGCCAGCGCGACGCCGCTGACGTCCATGCCGAGTTGGACGACGAAGCTGATGTCGAGCACGATGTTGACCAGGTTGGTTATCAGCATGATCGTGAGTGGACCGCGCGCGTTTTGCATGCCGATCAGCCAGCCGATCAATACGAAATTACACAGCGAGGCCGGTGCGCTCCAGATACGAATGCTGAAATACTCTCGTGTCAGCGTTGCAACCTGCTCGCTCGGGGCGAGCAGGGTAAGCGCGGTACTTGCCAGCACCGGCCGGGCAATGATGATGAGCATCGCCAGGGCGAGAGCCATGATGACGGACTGGCCGAGCGCCTCGCGCACCGTGTCGTTGTCGCCTGCGCCGAAGCCCTGTGCGGTGATACCGGTCGTGCCCATGCGGAGAAAGTTGAGCCCCATGAACAGGACGGAGAAAATGGTTGCGCCGACTGCGACCGCGGCGAGGAAAATCGGGTTACCGAGATGGCCCATGACCGCGGTGTCGACCATACCCAGCAGTGGAACGGTGACCGACGAGACGATCATGGGTGCGGCGATACGCCACACCGCGTTATGACTATAGGCATCGTTCATGACAGGCGCGGCCGCATACCGCAGGGGGGTCCGATTTGGTCTACGCGGACCGTACGCGGAATGGTGCCGGGCCGCAATTCGTTTTGTGCGGCTCTGGTTTTGTTTGGCCGGCCGAATTTTCGTAGAATCCGCAGCTGTCGATTTTTAATCATGTCATGCGGAGCGTGAAAATGAATTTTCAGGGTTTGAGTTCCAGAGGGGCCGGGGCGATGATTGTCATGTTGCTGCTGGCATCATGCACGACACTCGACCCGTATACCCGCGAGGAGAAGACCAGTAACGCGGCCAAAGGTGCCGCAGTCGGTGCCGCAGCCGGTGTGGTCGTCGGGTTGCTGACCGGCGATGATTCCGCCGAACGCAAGAAACGCGCCCTGATCCTGGCCGGCGTCGGTGCGATCGCGGGCGGTGGGGTCGGCTATTACATGGATCAGCAGGAGATGAAGCTCCGCCGGCAGCTTGAGGGAACCGGCGTCAGCATCACGCGCATCGGCGACAATATAACGCTGAATATGCCGGGTAACGTGACTTTCGGCTTCGACAGTCAGGACATCAGTGCGCACTTCTATCCCGTGCTGGATTCGGTCAGCATTGTGCTGGCCGAATTTGACCGGACCTTCGTCGAGGTCGCCGGGCATACGGATTCCTCCGGTTCGACCGAATATAACCTCGCATTGTCCAGGCGCCGTGCGGCCAGCGTGGCAGCTTATCTTCAGTCACGCCACGTGAGCGGCCAGCGACTGATTACGGTCGGTGCCGGTGAGGCACATCCCGTCGCGAGCAATGGCATCGCCGCAGGTCAGGCCCTGAATCGGCGGGTCGAGTTGACGATCGTTCCGGTGACGTCTTAAATCAAGGGGGGGGGTTACGCAGCCGTGAGTTCGGCGCGCAGTGTTTTCATCGCTTTCTGCTCGATTTGCCGGATGCGTTCGGCGGAGATGCCGTAGCGGGACGCCAGGTCCTGCAACGTGGTCTTTTTTTCCGCGAGCCAGCGCGCGGAGAGGATTTCGCGGCTGCGCTCATCAAGCCCGCGCAGCGCAGTCTGTAGCTGGTCGCTCGCCTGGTCCTTCCAGTCGTCGGCCTCGACAATCTCGGCCGGACTCGGCGTGCTGTTCGGCAAGTAATGTGCGGGTGCGTAGGCAAAATCTTCATCGTCGGTCGGGGATGGATCGAAGGCCATGTCATGACCTGCCAGGCGTTTCTCCATCTCCGTGACTTCGTGGGGGCTGACGCCAAGATCGGTGGCAATCGCAGCGGTCTCGGCCGGCGACAGCCAGCCGAGGAATTTCTTTGCCTTGCGCAGATTAAAGAACAGCTTGCGTTGTGCCTTGGTCGTCGCGACCTTGACCAGGCGCCAGTTCTTAAGGACGTATTCGTGAATCTCGGCACGAATCCAGTGTACGGCGAACGAGACGAGGCGTACGCCGACCGAGGGGTCGAAGCGTTTGACGGCTTTCATGAGGCCGACATTACCTTCCTGGATCAGGTCACCCAGCGGTAAACCATAACCGCTGTAGCTGCGGGCAATATAGACGACGAAGCGCAATTGCGACATGACCAGCCGCCGCGCGGCATCGAGATCGTCGTCTTCGCGGAATCGACGCGCGAGATTCTGCTCCTCTTCCTTGCTCAGGATCGGGATTTCCCTGACGCTGCCGATATAGGCGTCCAGACTGCCGATCGGGCCCGCCAGGATCAGGTCATGGTGGTCTGCTGTGAGTGTGGTAGTCATGGTGTCAGTCATCCTCCGGCGCTTTATTCTAGCACTCGACACGTTAGAGTGCTAAATATATGTCTGATTCCCACTAATCTGGAAGAAAAGCCTGTTAAAACAGCACATTAAACCTTTGGTTGAATGGCTGCCAAATGGCGGGCGACGGCTGTCCAGGCCCCGCCCAGGCCGGCCAGCAGGCCACCTGCCAGAACGGCAAGAACCGTGCCGCGATCGACGCTGAGCGGCCGGAATGCCCCGCCGTAGAGCGCCGCGAGCCGCTCGATCGGCCCGCTGAGCAGCCACAAGCTCAAGCCGAGCAGCAGCAGCGCGAACAGACCGCCGAGCAGCCCGTACCAGAAACCGGTGTACAAAAACGGGCGTCGCACGAAGCCGTCGCTGGCGCCGAGTAACTTGCTGACTTCGATCTCGGCGCGGCGGTTCTGGATATCCAGCCGGATTGTATTGCCGATGATCACGATAACGGCGCCGACCAGCAGGGTCGCCGCGATCCAGACGGCGCGGCGCGCCAGGTCGAGGAATGCGTTCAGCCGCTGCACCCACTCGGTGTCGAGTTTGACCATGTCGACGTCGGTGCGCGCCGACAGTTCACCCTCCAGCCGCTGCAACGCAGGCGCGTCTGCAGCGGCCGTGGGGCGAACGACGACGGTGTGCGGCAGGGGATTGCGTGCGAGCATGTTCAGCAATTCGCCAAATTCCGGGTCGTTCTGAAAATCGATAATCGCCTCGTCGGCCGAAATCAGCCGCGCCGAAGCGACCAGTTCGTTGCCGGCGAGCTGCTCCTGCAGTCGCTGCGCCTGCGCGAGCGGTGTGCCCGGTTCCAGATAGATTGAGAAGTCGCGGATATTATCCCAACCGCCGGCGACGGCCCGGCCGTTCCTGACGATGACATTCAGTGCCGACGGCATCGCAAGCGCGATGCCAATGACGGCGATCGTCAGGCCGCTCGCGAGCGGCTGGCGGGTCATCGTGCCGAGTGCCCCGACGCAGTTCTGCGCGTGCCGGATCAGGTAATTCTTTAATGTCGTCATGCCGGTTCCCGTGCGTTCCCATCGGAGCGGATCTCGCCCTCGGCCAGTACGATGCGCCGCCCGCCGAGCCGGTCGAGTAACACCAGATCATGCGTGGCGATCAGCATGGTGACGCCGACTTCGTTGAACTGGTGGAACAGATTCATGATGTCCAGTGACAATTCCGGATCCAGATTGCCGGTCGGCTCATCGGCGATCAGCAGCTTCGGTCTGGCCACGACCGCTCGTGCGATCCCGACCCGTTGTTGTTCGCCCGTCGACAGCATCGCCGGCGTATTTTTCTCTTTGTCGAGTAGCCCGACGCGATCCAGTGCCGCGCGCACTCGCCCGCGGATTTCCCGTTGCGAGTAGCCGGCGATGATCATCGGCAACGCGATATTTTCGAAAACCGTGTGATCCTCGAGTAACTTGTGATCCTGGAATACCATGCCGATCTGGCGGCGGTGGCGTGGAATGGCGCGATCCGGCATGCGCCCGATATTGCGGCCCTCGAACAGGATCTGGCCACGCGTCGGACGTTCGATCAGTGCGATCAGTTTCAGCAGCGTGCTCTTGCCGGCGCCGGAATGGCCGGTCAGGAAGATCAATTCGCCGGGCGCGACTTCGAGCGACACACCGCGCAATGCCTCCCTGCCCCGGTCGTAGCGTTTGGTAACGTTGTCGAATCGAATCATCGGCAGTGGGACACGTCAGTCAGCACCACCGACGAGCGCCGCAGCAAATTGCTCCGCATCGAATACGCCCATGTCCTCGATGCCTTCGCCGATGCCGATGAAGCGGAACGGCACGTCCATGCGCTCTGCGATCGAAAGCAGCACGCCGCCCTTGCCTCCGCCATCGAGCTTGGTCATCGTGATGCCGGTCAGACCGACGGCCGCGTGAAACTCGATGGCCTGATTGACGGCATTTTGACCGAGGCTCGCGTCGAGCACGAGCATCGTCTCGTGCGGCGCATCCGGATCGAGCCTGGCCGCAACGCGCACGACCTTGGCCAGTTCGGCCATCAGGCCTGATTTGTTTTGCAGTCGGCCGGCCGTATCGGCGAGCACGACATCGATGTGGCGTGCGCGCGCCGACTCGAACGCGTCGAAGATGACAGCCGCCGGATCCGCGCCGGGTTCCTGGGCGACGACCGGAACGTCGTTGCGCTCGCCCCAGGCCTGGAGTTGCTCGATGGCCGCTGCCCGGAAGGTATCGCCGGCGGCCAGCATGACACTGAGACCCTGTGCCTTGAGCATACGGGCAAGCTTGCCGATCGTCGTCGTTTTGCCGGAGCCGTTGACGCCGACGACCAGCAGCAGGAATGGCCGGCAGGCGTCCGGTATCACCAGCGGTTCGGCATGGGGGCGCAACAGGTCCGCCAGCGATTGCTGCAATGCTTTGCGGACCTCGCTTTCGTCCGTGATTGATTTGCCGCCGACGCGTTTCCTGAGTCCGGCGATAATCGTTTCGGCAGCCTCAATGCCGACGTCCGCGAGCAGCAACTGGGTTTCCAGTTCCTCCTCGAGTTCGGCATCCATCTTGCGCCCGGCCCAGCCCAGGGACAGGCCGAGACCCGTGCCGCCGCTCAGTTTCTGCCGCAGGCGACTGAAAAATCCATGCTTGTTTTTCGTCTCCCCGGACATGGCGGGCATAGTACCGGTTTCGTAGGCCACGTAAACCGAATTAATATCCCGTCATGTCGAGAGGAAAAACATCGGCCCGGCCGGGGCAGATACGAATTATCGGCGGGCGCTGGCGTCGGCACCGCATCGCGTTGCCGGACGACGACCGCATTCGTCCGACCGGCGATCGGGTGCGAGAGACGCTGTTCAACTGGCTGATGCCGATCATCGAGGGTGCCCGCTGTCTCGATTTGTTTGCAGGTTCCGGCGCCCTGGGCCTCGAAGGCCTGTCGCGTGGCGCGGGACAAACCGTGTTCGTCGAACTCGATCCGGCCGCCGCGAACCGGCTGGATGTGACGCTGGAGCAACTGCAATGCCGGGACGCGACCGTTGTCAATGGCGATGCGCGCCGCTTCCTGGGTACGGCGCCGACGCCGTTCGATATTGTCTGGCTCGACCCGCCGTTCGGAGAATTCGACCTGGCAAATTTGTGTACACTGCTGGAACGTGGCTGGCTGGCCCCGAGGGCAAGAATTTACCTCGAGTTGAGTCGGCACAAAGATTTACCGGAGTTGCCGTCGGGGTGGGTTATCGATCGCGATAAGACCGCTGGCCAAGTGCGTTTCGCGCTGGCGAGGCGGGCCTGAATCGAAACGGGCAGCAAGCACAGGAGCAGGAGATTGTCAGTCGGCGCGATGTATCCGGGCACGTTCGATCCGATCACGAACGGCCATCGTGATCTGGTGCGACGCGCATCCGGATTGTTCGACCGGGTCGTGGTTGCCGTTGCCGCAAGTCCGGGTAAGCGCACGATGTTCGGCCTCGACGAGCGCATCGACCTGGCCCGGGTGGTGCTGGCGGATCTCGCCAACGTGACGGTCGATGGCTATCAGGGGCTGACCGTCAGCTATGCAGTTGAGCACGATCTTGGCGTTATCATTCGCGGGCTTCGCGCGCTGTCCGACTTCGAGCACGAGTTCCAGCTTGCCAGCATGAACCGGCAACTCCAGGCCGAGGTCGAGACCATTTTTCTGACCCCGACCGACGAATACACGTTTATATCTTCCACGCTCGTCCGCGAGGTGGCATCGCTGGGCGGGGACGTGTCGAATTTCGTCGATCCGAAAGTGGTGCGCGCGTTACGCGCACATCGTGCAGCGGAATAACTCATTACACTTATGAAACGAAATCCCCGGGCGGCGTTCGTTGCGTTTCTGTCTGTCCAGCTACTGCTGAGTATCGGGTCCGCGCAGGCGGGCCCCGCACCGGGACAGGCCGGCATTGCGTCGGCACACCCGCTGGCGACGCAGGCGGGTTACGAGATGCTCGCGGCCGGGGGCAACGCATTCGATGCGGCGATCGCGGTCAGTGCCGTCCTCGGTGTCGTCGAGCCCTATTCATCCGGCCTCGGTGGCGGTGCATTCTGGTTGTTGCATCTGGCCGACGAACAGCGCGACGTGTTCGTCGATGCGCGTGAAGTCGCGCCCGGCGCTGCGACCCCGGACATGTATCTCGATGCAGACGGTGTGCCGGTTCCAGGCGCATCTTTCAACGGTCCGCTGGCTGCCGGCATACCCGGGCAGGCGGCCGGCCTTGCGCACCTGGCCGAGCATTATGGGCGGCTGCCGCTGGCACAGCTGTTCGCACCGGCAATCCGGATCGCCGAGGAAGGCTTCCCGGTGCACCGTCGGCTCCTGCTCGGGCTCGGCTTCCGTCGCAAGACGGCCGATCGGTGGCCCGCATTCGGAGCAGTCTATTATCCGGATGGCGAGATCCCGGAGATCGGCGATACGCTGCGCCAACCGGATCTGGCCAGGACGCTGCGGCGGCTGGTCAGCCAGGGCATCGGTGATTTTTACACCGGCGAGCTTGCGCGCCTGCTGGTCGAGGGTAATCGTGCCGGCGGCGGCATTTGGTCGCTGGAAGACTTCGCGGCGTACCGCGTGATCGAGCGCGAGCCGATCGGTTTCTTCTACCGCGGCGTGCGCATCATCTCGGCGCCGCTGCCCTCATCAGGCGGTATTGTGATCGCGAACACGCTGAACATCCTCGACGGCTACGAGCTTGACGCAGTCGACAGCGTGACGCGCAAGCACCTGATCATCGAGGCGATGCGGCGTGCGTACCGCGATCGTGCGGAGTTTCTTGCCGACGGCGACTTCGTCGATGTGCCGGTCGCGCGGCTGCTAGACAAGACCTATGCCGCTGGTCAGCGCACCTCGATTCGCATCGATCGCGCGACGCCCAGCGATATGCTCGCGGACATCGAGCCTGCCACCGGCGAGGGTGCGCACACGACGCACTTCTCGGTGCTCGACGCCGACGGCAACCGTGTCGCCGGCACGATGACGATCAACTCGTGGTACGGGTCGGCATTCATGGCGCCGGGCACCGGCTTGCTCCTCAACAATGAGATGGATGATTTTGCCGTCAAGCCAAAAGTGCCCAACAGTTTCGATCTCATCGGCTCGGTCGCCAATGCCGTCGCACCGGGCAAGCGTCCGTTGTCGAGCATGTCGCCGACCTTTCTGGAATCCGGACGTGGCATCGCGATTCTCGGCACGCCCGGCGGCAGCCGGATCATCTCGATGGTATTGCTGGCCAGCCTCGAATGGATGCGCGGCGGCAGCGCGGAGGAGATGGTCAGCCTGAGGCGTTATCACCATCAATACCTGCCGGACGAACTCTCCTACGAAACCGGCGCGCTGACCGATGAGGAAGTTGCGGCGCTCGAGGCGCGTGGCCACAACGTCAGGGAAAGTCGTCGGCCGTTCGGCAATATGAACGTCGTCACCTGGGACTTCGGCTCGGGAAAAGTCGAGACTGCTACCGATCCGCGCGCGAAGATTGAAGGTCGGGTGTACTGATTATTGCGCTACGTCTGGCAGTTTACGCAGTAAAACGTCGAACGTTGCCCGAGTACGACTTGTCTGATCGGCGCCTGGCAGCGTACGCAGGGCTCGCCGTCGCGTCCGTAGCATTTCAGTTCTGCCCGGAAGTAGCCGGGTTTCCCCTCGCCGTTGTAGAAGTCGCGCAGCGTCGTGCCGCCGAGGCGGATCGCTTCGGTGAGCACGGTCTTGATGGCATCGACGAGTGATTCCATGCGCGGCAGTGCGATGCGTCCCGCCGCACGCTTTGGATGAATCCCGGCGCGGAACAGCGATTCGCTGGCATAGATGTTGCCGATGCCGACAACGATGCCGGCGTTCATGATATGTGGCTTGATTGCGACCCTTCGGCCGCGGCTGGCCGCGTAGAGGGTCGCGCCGCTGAATTCGTCATCGAGCGGTTCCGGGCCGAGCTTTGCGAGCAGCGGGTGCTTGGTCGGCTCGTTGTCCGTCCACAGCAGGCAGCCGAAGCGGCGCGGATCGTTGAAGCGCAGTACGTCGCCGGATTCCATGCGGATATCGACATGATCGTGTTTCGTCGGGGCCGTGTCCTGCGCCACGAAGGACATGCTGCCGGACATGCCGAGATGCGCGATCACCGCACCGTTGCGGGTCCGCAGGAGCAGGTATTTCCCGCGACGCTCGACCGCATCGATGACAGCGCCCGTCAGCCTTTCTTCCAGCGTCGCGCTGATCGGCCAGCGGAGCCGCCGTTCCCGGACGATGACCTGGGCAACGCGCCTGCCCTCGAGGCGGAGCGCAATGCCTCGGCGCGTTGTTTCGACTTCGGGTAATTCCGGCATTAATGTTCCGCTCTCTCGCAACGGGTGCATGGAAGGTTCGATTATGGCCTCATTTCCTTGGTCCGGGTGGCGCCTTCGGCTATAGTCGGCCGCTGATAAGCTGCTTTTTCCATATGGAATGACCGAATGATCGAACTTCTAAACGGTGGTTTGTTGAACTTATCGTTCCGGGGCCTGCTCGCGGTGACTTTTGTTTTCGTCCAGATCTCGATGATGGGGGTGACGCTCTATCTGCATCGTGATCAGGCCCATCGGGCCATCGATCTGCATCCTGTTTTGCGGCATTTTTTCCGGCTGTGGATCTGGCTGACATCCGGCATGGTGACGCGTGACTGGGTGGCCATTCATCGCAAGCATCATGCGCTGGTCGAGCGTGAGGGCGATCCGCACAGCCCGAAGGTATTTGGTCTGCGCAAGGTCCTGACCGAGGGCGCTGAACTGTATCGCAGCGAGGCGAAAATTGGCGCCACCCTCGAGAAGTACGGGCGCGGCACCCCGGACGACTGGGTCGAGAAGAATATTTATTCGCGCTTCAGCGTCTTCGGTATCTACCTGGTGCTGGTCGTGGACGTGATCCTGTTCGGCGCCATCGGGCTTACCCTGTTCGCAATCCAGATGCTCACGATGCCGGTCTTCGCGGCCGGAGTTATCAACGGCCTCGGTCACGCCAAGGGCTACCGCAATTTCGAAACGGATGACACGTCCACCAACCTGACGCCCATCGCCGTATTTATCGGCGGCGAGGAGTTGCATAATAATCACCATGCGTTTCCGACCTCGGCCAGGTTTTCCGCACGCTGGTACGAATTCGATGCCGGCTGGATGTACATCCGGATTCTGGCGGCGCTCGGCCTGTGCAAGGTGCGCCGGCTGGCGCCTCAGCCGGCAGTAGCGGACAGCCCGCGTGCGGTCGATATCCAGACGTTGACGGCCGTCCTGCAGAATCGCATGCATGTGTTGCGCAACTACACGCGCAAGGTCACGCTGCCGGTCTTCCGCCGGGAGAAGCGCGTGAACCGCGGCAATGAGACGCTGCGACGCGCCCGCAAGTTGCTCGTGTCCGGGCCCATCCTGCTGGACGAGGCGGCCAAGGCACGACTCGCGCGCCTGCTCGAGGACAACGTGGCGTTGCGCACGGTCCACGAGTACCGCCAGCAGCTGCTCGAATTGTGGGGCCAGGCGAACGTCAGCAACGAACGCCTCATCAGACAGCTCAAGGAATGGTGTAACCGGGCAGAATCCAGCGGCATCGACGCGTTACACGACTTCTCGGCGAACCTGCGCGGTTATCTGCCGCAAGCTGCGATGGTGGCCTGATTCGTTCCTGTCGGCGGCACACCGGCGGGAGAAACTACTTGATCTTCGCTTCTTTGTAGATGACGTGCTTGCGCACCCGCGGGTCGAACTTGCGGACCTCGAGCTTTTCGGGGTGCAGCCGCTTGTTCTTCGTGGTGGTGTAGTAATGTCCGGTACCCGCGGAGGACACCAGCTTGATCTTTTCGCGCATCGCTAGACTCCTGAACCTGTTGCTGTAGGCGGCTTGCCGCGGTTACAGTTTCTCGCCGCGGGCCCTGAGGTCAGCGACGACTTTTTCAATCCCGTGCTTGTCGATAATGCGCAGGCCCTTGTTCGAAACCCGGAGCTTGACATAACGTTGCTCGCTTTCGAGCCAGAAACGGTGCGGATGCACGTTCGGCAGGAAGCGACGCCGGGTCTTGTTATTGGCGTGGGACACGTTGTTGCCGGACATGGGTCGTTTTCCGGTGACCTGACAGACGCGAGACATTGTATAACCTCTGGGTCGTATTACGCCGCGTGTGCGGCGAGTGGCGCGTTGTTATACCAGTCCGGGGCTCACGAGACAAGTGCGTCGGGCTGCCGGGCCGGGTCAGATCAGGCCACGTGCCGCCAGCGAGACACAGGCCCCGTCGCCGACGACGAAGTGGTCAAGTAAACGCACGTCTATGAGATCGAGGGCGTCGCGGATGCGGCGCGTGATGAGCTGGTCGGCCTCGCTGGGCTCGGCGACACCGGACGGGTGATTGTGGGCCAGAATCACGGCTGCTGCATTGCGATGCAGCGCCTGCTTGACCACTTCGCGGGGGTACACTGTCGTATTGTCGATCGTGCCCCGGAACAATTCGTCGAATGCCAGTACGCGGTGGCGATTATCGAGGAACAGGCAGCAGAAGACCTCGTGCGGCCGGTCGCGCAGCCGGGCTATCAGGAACTCCACGCTGTCGGACGGCGAGGCAATGTGCTTGCCGGCCGTCAGTTTTTGTTCCAGGTAGCGCGAGCAGCATTCGCGGACGGCCAGCAGTGCCGTGGCCTTGCCCGGGCCGATGCCATGGACTTTCAGCAGGTCGACCAGCTGAGCACTGAACACGCCCCGAATGCCGTCGAATCGGCACAGCAAGGTCCGGGCGAGATCGACCGCGGACTGGCCGGGCGTGCCGCGGCCGAGCAGGATACCCAGCAGCTCCGCATCCGACAGGCATTGCGCGCCACTTTGCATCAAACGTTCCCGCGGCCGGTCGCCGGCCGGCCAATCCTTGATCGCGCGTGACAGCATGTCTCACAGTGCCTGCTGCGCTCGGCCGGGGGCAACCGGCAAATCCGGGCAGGGTGGCCATAAACCCCGGTACTGCGTTCCGGGGCGGGTTCCCGGGCGGACGGACAGGCTCGCAGGTTTGCGGTAACCTATTGCTATGCCCGGGATTAACCACATTCGGCGCAGGTCACACCCGCACCATGGCTGAGCCACGATATGCCAGAATCATTCTCGGTATTACCGGGGGTATCTCGGCGTATAAGAGCCCTGATCTCGTTCGGCGCCTGCGCGAACGCGGCGCCGAGGTCCAGGTCGTTATGACGCCCAGCGGCGAGAAAATGATCGCTCCGACGGTCTTCCAGGCGGTTTCCGGGCGCGCGGTACGCGGTGACCTGTGGGACGAACAGGCAGAAGATGCCATGGGCCATATCCAGCTGGCGCGCTGGGCCGACGTGATTCTTGTCGCACCGGCCACCGCGAACATCATGTCGCAGCTCGCGGCCGGCACGGCGACCGGTCTGTTGACGACCCTGTGCCTCGCGAGTGAGGCACCGCTCGTGCTGGCGCCGGCAATGAACCAGGCGATGTGGAAGAATCCCGCGACGCAGGACAACCTTGCCATTTTGCGTGGTCGGGGCGTGCGCTTTATTGGCCCTGCCGAGGGCGAACAGGCTTGTGGCGATGTCGGGCCGGGTCGCATGACCGAGCCCGCTGACATCGCGGGCCAGCTGTTCGCAGGCGCAGACAACGATGTCTCCGCTGCGATCGCGGGCCGGCTGGCAGGCGTCAAGGTACTGATTTCGGCTGGCCCGACCCGCGAGCCGATCGATCCGGTTCGTTACATCAGTAATCGCAGTTCCGGAAAAATGGGTTTTGCGGTGGCGCGTGCGGCAGCAGATGCCGGTGCCCGGGTGACGCTCGTGGCCGGGCCGGTCCAGCTTGCGACCCCGGCCGGCATCGAGCGGATCAATGTCGAGACTGCGGCCGAGATGCGCGAGGCGGTAGTCGGTCGTGCGGAGTCGGTGGATATTTATATCGGTGCTGCGGCAATCTCGGATTACCGGCCGGAGGTTTTCCGGTCGCAGAAGATCAAGAAGCATGCCGAAACGATGCGGCTCGAGATGGTCAGGTCACGCGACGTGCTCGCCGAAGTTACGCAATTGAAGGCGCGTCCGTTCAGCGTCGGCTTCGCGGCCGAGACCGAGAAGCTCGAGGAGTACGCCCGGGCAAAACTGGTCGGCAAGAACCTCGATATGATCGTCGGCAACCTGGTCGGTAATAATCTGTGTTTCGATCAGGACGAGAACAGTGTCCTGATACTCTGGCAGGGCGGCAATGAGGAAATTGAACGGATGCCCAAGACCCAACTGGCCGAGCGGATCATCGAAGTCGTAGCAATGCGCTATCGGCAGGCTACCAATGCGCCGACCCCGATCCGGCAACCGGCATCATGATACCGGGTTCGCGCACGCGCCCATCGATACAACTGAAAATACTGGACGCCAGGCTCGACCGGGAGTTCGCGCTTCCGGAATACGCGACCGAGGGTTCGGCCGGCATCGATCTTCGCGCATGTGTCGATGCGCCACTGACACTGGCTCCCGGCCAGACCGTGTTGATCCCGAGCGGCATTGCCGTGCATATCGCCGACCCGTCGCTGGCCGCGATGATCCTGCCGCGTTCCGGGCTGGGCCATAAACACGGCATTGTACTCGGCAATCTGGTGGGGCTGATCGATTCGGACTACCAGGGCCAGGTATTCGTGTCGTGCTGGAATCGCGGTGCGGATGCCTACGTGATCGAGCCGGGCATGCGGCTGGCACAGATGGTTTTCGTGCCGATCGTTCAGGCGGACTTTGAGATCGTGCACGAATTCGCGGCAAGCCGGCGCGGTGCCGGCGGGTTCGGCCACACGGGCAGCGGCTAGTAGACTAGTTCAAGCCCTTCAGGGTCATGAAGCGGTTGATGTCCTTGTCGAATTTGGCAACGAGCTGGCCTTGTTGCAGGCGAGTATCGTTCAGCATCTTCTCGTAAACGAGAATAGAGTTCAGTGTGTTCGACAATGCTCTTGCGAGCCAGTTGTGAATCGGCGGAGCATTCGGATCCGAGTTATAAGGCTGGAATCGTGAGGCATCTTCCTGCAGGCCATCGAGTTTGTTGCGCAGGTTGCCGAGATAGATCTCCGTCACCAGGATCTGGCCGTCGAGCAGTTCCTTCCGGCGATTGCGGAGCGCTTCGATCTCGTTGACCGACAGGTAGGTGCTCAGCAGGACATTATCGCGCCTGATCAAATCGTCGGCGTGACGGCGATCGGAATCGGCTAACGCCCGGGCGCGTGCCTGTTCCGCGAGTTCATCGCTGGTTTGCTCGCGTGGCAGGAGCCCGACCGTGATACCGTGTGCGTTGAGCAGGTGCCGATCGGTTTTCGAGAATTCCGCAGGGATGCTGTCGCTGAAATGCACCGTGCCGTTTTCATCGACCCAGCGATAAGTCTGCCCGGCCTGAACATCGATCGCCGCCATGCCGCCGAGTGCCCCGAACAGGGCGACGGCGCACGGCCAATGAAGCTTTACTGTGCTCAATTCAACGTCTGATAATTCTCACAACCCCGGCAAGATTATGGCCCCGTGTCACCGGAAAAAACAGTGATCTGATGCCGATTAGCGAGGATTGGGCGGGCTGGCCTGTCGCGTGCCGGATACCGTGTCGGGCCGCCAATCTGCGCATCTTTTGACATAATCTCCGGTGTCAGCCGGCGTCGACAGTGCCGTATTGCCGGCCATAGGCCTCGACGCTCGGCAGATATTCGCTGTATTCCTCGCTCGACTCCAGATGCTCGATCAGCTCTTCCAGCTTGATGATGCTGGTGACCGGCAAACCGAACTGTTCCTCCACTTCCTGTACCGCCGACAGGGTTTTCTCGCCGCGTT
>Ga0114950_10000934_pt1 | contig 21373 bp, 21 predicted proteins | sample N075metaG_FD_83503 | JGI IMG/M metagenome (GOLD analysis project Ga0114950, IMG submission 83503) | Deep subsurface microbial communities from Kermadec Trench to uncover new lineages of life (NeLLi) - N075 metaG | ecosystem: Environmental > Aquatic > Marine > Ocean trench > Sediment | place... | reverse complement strand
ATGACCTCACTGCCAATTTCTATCGATGCAGGGTCCGTTGCATCTACACCCCTTAACACAGTCGCCATTCGGTCTCCTTCGGCAAGGTCAATATAGGCGGTGACGAACGGTGCCTCTTCCGCCCAACCACCAAACGCCCGGTTTTGTACCGCATATGTATGAATTTTTCCTTTTCCACTCGCCTCCATCCATTCGAGGTTCATTGAGTGACAGAAGGGGCAAATATGTCGCGGATACCAGTGCACTCTGTTGCAATCTGTACATCTGGGTAACATGAACTTGCCTTCTCTGGCACCATCCCAAAATGGTTGGGTCAAGGGACTCGGTTTTGGAATCGGTTTATTGTAGGCCACCCTGGTCTCTCCAAAAGATGTTGAATGTTTAGCAGACAGGCTATCAAAACAACTGTCCAGGCGCTAGCTACCAGGACCCCTCAAACCCATGCAACACCAGTACAGACGGTAGTATCAACGGGATGAATGAGATGCCATTTTAAGGTAGCCACCTGTTATCATACGGCTAACCTTATCCAGCGGGATGAAATTGTGAACAGAAATGAACGCCGGTTTTCTAATTTCCTTGTAACGCCCAGATTTCAACTCAAACTCACTTACTACTACATTGCTGTTGGAGTCTCAATCATTATTGCTACTGGCAACGCCGTTTACTACAAAATGATGCGCGTACAAGACATAATGAACAACAGCGTGGTAACCGATTTTAGCGCCCAATCCAGAATAACCGAACATATGTTCCAGATCGGACAAATTTCATTACTCGGTTTTGTCGCTTTTGCCATCGCATCATTCACCTTTGCTTTATTGGTCAGCCATCGAATCGCGGGGCCTGCCCTGGCCATTACGCAATACATCAACGAACTGATACAAGGCAACTTCGACTATGGGCGTCGACTAAGACCAAACGATGAGCTAACAATCATCATGGAAAAACTGCACGAACTCAATGATGTGCTCAGGGAAAATACCCGGGCGTCTGCCTCAAATTAAAGCCATGATTAATCATTCTCGGGGTTTCACACTCATTGAGCTGATGATTACGATCGCGGTTATCGGTGTCCTTTCGGCAGTCGCGATACCCGCTTACCAGGGCTATATCGAAACGGCAAACATGACCAGAGTTACTGCAAATTTTGAGGAGGCAGTAAGGCTTACTCGAAACACTCTTGCCAAGGATCAAACACTGATCACGATAGGATTATCGCCGATCGCACCAGTTGATACCAATGGTTGGCTTGATAAATTTAATCGTTCAGGCATTGAAGCCCCTGGCGGTGGGCCGGCTTACATTCCCTCTAGCGATAATAAAAAAACCGGACGCGGTGATCCCCTTACCGGGGCTATCGGCGTTAAATGGTCTCCTGTGATAACTGGAAAAAAATACGAACCAGCCAAACTGGAACTGTGGAGACCCCTTTACATATCATTGATTGAGCAACGGGTAAAAATTACCACTAGTAACATCGAAGTTGAAAATCAACGCTCACCCTGAAGCTGTTAAATGGGCCTGACAAGAGTAGAGGTAGAACCCAGGGGACAAGATTTAGAATGATGCAATTACACACCTGCCTGTGGAATGATGTTGACGCATTTTCTTTTTGCGAAAACGATTTCCTCGCCATCAAGGCGCACTTTCCTGACCTGGTTATCAAGATTCATCCCAATGTTGAAGCGTTCCTGTCTCAGGCACAGCTCGCGGATTTTCTACTCACATGGGACTTTGAAGAAGTTTGGTATGATGCCTGTAGCAGCTTAAAAATCATTCTGACGCCTGCCGCCGGTGACGGCTGGGTCTTTCCTGACCCGCACAACAAGATAAAATTATTTCATGGCACCTTCCACGGTCAAATGCTCGCAGAATCCTTGTTAAGTGCAATGCTATTCATGAACCACAACATGCCAGCCATGATACGTAACCATCAAGCAAAAAAATGGGATCGGAATCATCAGGGCTCATCCAGATTACTTGGCAACCAACACGTTCTGATTGTTGGCCTCGGGAAAATAGGTTCCAGTTGTGCCAGCTTGATTCAGCAGACCGGGGCAGAAGTTATTGGCATCCGGCGCAATCCGGGTCGAGACCCGGATGGGAATATCGACGTCAGGTCTCTCGATGAACTCGACGGATTGCTTCCCTGGGCGGACCATGTTGTGCTGTTACTGCCCGGTGCTCCTGACACCGACAGGTTGATGAACACGGATCGACTGGCACTGATGAAAACCGGGAGCTACATCTACAATTTCGGAAGGGGAAATTCACTCGCTACCATTGATTTGCTAAAGAGCCTTCCTCACCTGGGCGGTGCATTTCTCGATGTAACAGATGAAGAACCATTGCATCCCGATTCGCCGCTCTGGGACAGCGATAAGGTGATGATTACACCCCATTCTTCATGCATTTATGACGAATACAAATCGTTATTCATCAATGAGGTCATAGATCACCTGAAGCAGTACCTGTCGTAAAAATCCGGGTAGCGTTGCTGAATATTTCGTGAATTTCTCCACCTTTTAGCATGGACACTAGCCGATATTTCTCCTATTCTCACATTTCCTGCTTTTATCCCGATGGGAAGAAGACAGGAATTGATAAATTTTAGTCCAAACCCAGCGTAGGACTTGATCCAGTAGAGGACAGGTACCGATAGACAAATTCCCAATCGGGAAGTTTCTTCTTCTGTTGATCATGCCTTATTTCTTAAACAAGAGGCTGAGAGAAAATGATTAACGTCCAGACTTTCAAAAAACGAAAGCAACAGCAACAACAAATATCCATGGTGACTTGTTATGACAACTGGTCAGCAAAAATACTGAATGAATCCCGTATCGATTGCCTCCTGGTAGGCGATTCGCTTGCGGTTGTCATGCACGGTTTTGACTCCACGGTGCATGCCACGATCGAAATGATGGAACTTCACGTCGCGGCTGTCGTTCGCGGCGCGCCAGACAAATTTGTCATTGCTGATATGCCTTTTTTGTCTTGCAGCAAAGGTCTGGAGCCGACGATGGATGCAGTCCAATCTCTGATGCAAGCAGGTGCACATGCGATTAAAATTGAAGGTGCTGCTCATCAGGCGGACCTGATCCGGCATATTGTGGAAGCCGGTGTACCGGTTATGCGCCACCTTGGGCTCACGCCGCAATCGATTCACAATCTTGGTGGTCACAAGGTTCAGGCAAAGGCAGAAAAGGATGCGCTACTTCTGGTTGAGAATGCTAAAAATCTGGAAACGCTGGGGTGCTTCTCCATCGTACTGGAGTGTGTACCCAACAAGGTCGGCGAGTGCGTATCGAAAAGACTCTCTATTCCAACCATCGGAATCGGTGCTGGCCCATTCACAGATGGCCAGGTATTGGTCCTACATGATCTGTTAGGAGTCGATCCCGATTTCAACCCTAAATTTCTTCGCAGGTATGCTAATGCCCGCGATCTTATTAAAGAAGCGGTCGATCACTATCACCAGGATGTCATTGCCGGGGACTTTCCGAGCCTCATGGAGTCTTACGGATGAAGATCATTAGGTCTGTTACAGAATACCTGGATCTTCGCGCTGAAATAAATCAGGTGTCATCCGGATTTGTTCCAACCATGGGGGCCTTGCATAAAGGTCACGAGTCCCTTGTGAAGAGGAGCCTGGAAGAATGTGATGCCACGGTGGTGAGCATCTACGTCAATCCCACCCAGTTCAATAATTCGGCTGATCTTCAGAATTACCCTGATACACTAGAAAGAGACAGGCAGATACTGGAAAGCCTGGGAGTCGATTATCTCTTCTTGCCATCTTACAACGAAATATATCCTGACAATTTCCGGTATAAGATTGAGGAGAATCAATTCAGTCGGCTTCTTTGTGGAGCCCATCGCGAGGGTCACTTTACAGGCGTACTCACCATCGTGATGAAATTGCTCAATATCGTGAAACCTGATGCCGCCTATTTCGGCGAGAAAGACTTCCAGCAGTACAAATTGATAGAGGAAATGGTCGAGGCATTTTTTATGGACGTCAATATCGTGTCATGCCCAACGATTCGGGAAAGGGACGGATTGGCATTGAGTTCAAGGAATCAAAATCTCGAGGCCTGCAACCGGAGAAAAGCACCATTGATTCATCAACTGCTGACCAGCGAAAATAGCGATTGCCAGATCAGCAGGAAGTTATCCAATGCCGGTTTCGAAGTTGATTACATCGCAACATGTAATGGCAGGCGTTTCGCGGCTGCCCTGCTCGGTGAAGCAGGAAAACAGGTACGGCTTATCGACAATGTTGCATTGAAATAATAACCAGGAGGAAATAAAGGAATGCTTTTGTGTCTTGATGTTGGAAATACTCAAATTTTTGGCGGCTTGTTCGAAGACGATGAATTGAAGGTTCAATTTCGACGAACTTCCCAGCTTCGAAGTTCATCCGATGAACTGGGTGTGTTCTTCCGCACGGTGCTGCGGGAAAATGATGTAGAACCAAAACTAATTTCGCAGGTTGCGATCTGCTGCGTTGTACCCGACTTACTCTACAGCCTTCGAGCCTGCTGCCAGAAGTACTTCAACCTGGAACCGATGGTTTTACGTCCTGGTATCAAGACTGGCCTAAAAATTCTCTACAGGGACCCAAAAGAAGTTGGCGCTGACAGAATCGCCGACGCCGTTGGCGCCGTGACCATGTTCCCGGGCAGGAACCTGATTGTTGCCGATTTCGGTACAGCCACGACAATTTGCGCCATCTCGAAAAACAAGGAATTCCTTGGCGGCAATATCATTCCCGGTGTGCGACTCGCCATGGAAGCACTGGAAGCAAAAACAGCCCAGCTACCTGCGGTAGAAATAAAACCATTTCGTACCGCTCTCGGCAAAACAACAATTGAAAGTATCCAGTCAGGACTCTATTGGTCTAATGTCGGGATGGTTAGAGAATTGACAGCAAGGATCGCCAGAGAAGAGTTTCCTGATGATCCGCCCGTCGTCATCGGCACCGGCGGATTTGCCTCGCTGTTCAACAGGGAAAAATTGTTTGATCACGTTGTATCAGATCTCATATTGACAGGGTTACAGGAAATCGTTCGGATGAATTCCCAGAGTACAACCAACAATTGACAGATCCCTTATGGTCATAATTGGGGCTGCGAGTCAGGAAAGATGAACCAACACCAAGCGATTTGCCACGGCCTTGCGATGCTCCCATAGAAAGATCCCCTGCCATTGACCTAATGCCAACACACCGTCGAGCACGGGTATCGAAATACTGGTTGCAGTAAGCGCTGACTTGATATGGGCAGGCATATCGTCAGCTCCTTCCAGGGTATGGGTATACAGTGGATCATTCTCCGGGACCAATCTATTCAACCAGGCCTCAAGGTCACGCTTTGCAGAAGGATCGTAATTTTCCTGGATCAACAGGCTGGCTGAAGTGTGCTGAATAAATAGTGTACACAGTCCTTCTGCCGGTTTTTCTGCAGCAATGCAGCCAGCCACTTCCGACGTGATGTCGTGCAATCCTTGACCATCGACATTGATTCTCAAGGTCTTGATCAAGATAGTACCTCCAATGCTTTCAGTTGGCTAAAGCCAGGGATTATCGTCCGGTAAATTCTGGTTTTCTGTGTTCGAGAAATGCCTTGACGCCTTCCTGAAAATCTTCACTCTGGAACATGCCGCCGAGATGCACCATCAAATGATCGACGGCAGTGTCGTAAGACTCTTCAAGTCCCATTCGCATCATTCGCTTTGTGGTCTGCACGGCCAGAGGTGCATTATCTGCAATCTCTTCAGCCCATTGCATCGCGGTCTCCATTAGCTGATCGTCCGGTACAATCGTGTTAACCAATCCCAACTCGAGACATTCTTCTGCAAGGACTGTACGACCTCGAAAATAGAGTTCAGCAGCTTTGGCCCAACCAATTAACCGTGGTAAGAGCCAGGTGCCGCCACTTTCAGGCACCACATTTCGCTTTGCTGTCACGGCTGCCATTTTTGCGGACTCACCGGCGATACGAATATCACAAAGCAACGCAATGTCCATACCGTATCCGGCTGCTGCACCGTTCAACGCACAAATTATTGGTGTATCAATATTCCACATGACATTGATGGGCGCTTCACGTAAATCAAACAATTGCCTTGGTCGATTACTCCCCCTGGCGTCACCAGCACCACTTCCAATGCCGCCTTTACCCACATCAATCAGGTCCAGCCCTGAACAAAACCCTCTTCCGGCACCAGTGAGTACGATGCACCTAATCTCCGGGTCCCTGTTCGCCTCGACAAACTTTGCGGACAATTCACCCAGCATGTCCCTGCTTATTGCATTGAGTCGATCCGGTCGGTTTAGCGTGAACACCGCCACCATGCCCTTTTGTTCTACTATCAGATCTTCAGTATTTGATTCACTTAGTGCCATGGATGTTTCCTTTCCTTTTCATTAAATAGTGTTCGATAAAAATTATCTGTTTGATCGCTTTCAATAACAGGCGTCTTTTCGGTAGCGTTACATGAATATGGTTCGACTTTACAACTACTGCAATTTTGCTGGCGAAAGTTCACCCAAATTTGCCAGGATAAAATCATTAACATCCTTAACGACCTGACTCTTCCCTCGATGAATTCGGGAAAACGAGAGGATAATATCAATATGCCCCATATTCTCATACACCTCCCTCCTGGCACGCCCACCCGCCTCCTGCTGCTTTTCCATCAGGCTCTTGGAATGCCCTCTTCGAACCTTGTTATCCGTTTCACCGTGTAGCAGGTACAGGGGTGGAGCATCCCGGTTGACAAAATTGACAGGCTGGGATTCCCAGTACTTCTCTTTCGGTGCGAACAGGTCCCAATGACTGTCTTCCGTAAAGGGATAAAAATCATAAGGTCCGGCAAGCCCAATAAACCCGCTGATCCTTTCCGGTGACTGCAACAATGCCTTGTTCAAGGTTAACAATGCACCTATCTGAGCGCCAGCAGAGTGACCCATTAAAAATACTGGACCATGACTGATATCAGCCATGATCCTATTCACCGCGCGACTGGTATCTTCAAGGATCTGCGCAAAACGTGCCTCGGGATACAACCTGTAATCTGGCACAAAAACATCAAATCCCAATGCACAAAGCGTATCGGCGACAAACCGATAGTCACCTCGGGATCCACTCTGCCAATTACCACCGTAGAGAAAAATAATCTTTGGGCGACTATCACCACTATCTTTATGCAGATAACAATCATATTGATGCCGACGATCATCGCCGTAAAATCGTTGCACAACTTCATACTGGGCACCAAAAGCTAACAAATTGATTAATCGGAGGCCGAATTTTTGGTAGTGCTCCTTCAGCACATCTTTAAATTTCAATAGCTTATAACCTTATTTTTAAGTAGAATTAGCGCCCTTTGTACATCGAAGCTATGACCCATCAGAGGTCACCTGGGTTCAACTCCTGGTAACAGAGCGCGAATAATAAAGCACCAGCGCGAACCGGGGAAAATATCCCACATCGTCATGAAATGTTTCCATGTGTTCAAACTGGCGAATGAGTGTCCCCGGCAATTTGCCTGTTGTTAAAAGTAGAGCATAATCGTTTTGAATTCAACAACCAGGTTGTTCCTGGCAATATTATTAGGCGGTCACTCGCTCTTTTCATTCGCCGTGGATGCGACCGTTGACCCGCTTCAATTTCCCCGGTTCGATGAATCTCAAATTGAGATCAGTATTGATGGCGTATTGGATGAACCACTCTGGGAATCCATACCATTCTACGACAACCTGACCGTCATCGAACCTGACACACTTGCAGATACCCCGCTGGAAACCAGGATTCGATATTTTTACACGTCCAAGGGACTTTATGTTGGTGTCTGGAATGAACAGGACCAGGAAACACTCGTCTCCCGGTTAAGTTCACGGGACCAGTTTATCACCCGCGATGACATTTCGATCACAGTGGATTCATCAGGTCAGGGCCTTTATGGATACTGGTTCGGCATCAACCTGGGAGGGACGATTATCGATGGTACCGTGCTGCCGGAAAGACAGTTCAGTAACCAGTGGGATGGTCCCTGGCGTGGTGCCTCAGCGGTCGCTGAAGGTGGCTGGTCAGCTGAATTATTCATTCCCTGGTCGATGATGACCATGCCCGATCTAGATGGAGACAGGCGGGTAATGGGCTTTTACATCAGCAGGAATGTAGCCTATAAAAATGAACGCTGGGGCTGGCCGGCACTACCGCGAACAAAATCTATCTTCATGTCTCGATTACAGAAGTTTGAAGTTCAAGGTATTAATCCTAAACAGCAGTTCACCTTTTATCCCTATGCATCGACGACCTATGACAACATTACCAGCCAGGATAGTTACAAGGCGGGATTTGATTTTTTCTGGCGGCCTATATCGAGCCTCCAATTAACCGCAACGATCAATCCCGATTTTGGCAACGTTGAATCTGACAATGTTGACGTTAACCTGACCTCATTCGAAACTTTTTTCCCGGAAAGAAGACCCTTCTTTCTGGAAGGACAGGAAATATTTGTGACATCTGCCAGGGCACGACAAGGTCGAGGCCGAAGGGGGACGCCAACAACCATGGTAAACACGCGCAGAATCGGCAGCCCACCAAAAGACCCTGATATTCCAGGACTGGAATTATCCGACCTGGAAGCTAATCAGCCGACAGAATTGGTCGGTGCCTTGAAGCTGACAGGCCAAAGCAATAAATTCCGTTATGGTGTACTCGCTGCAATCGAAGAAGATACTAAACTTCAAGGCACGCTCAATGGTGATGATATAGATGTGCTCCAGGACGGTCGCGATTTCGGTGTAGCCCGGTTTTTGTATGAGGATACAGCAGGTGGTGGAAGGAGATCACTCGGATGGATGAGCACGATCGTCGCCCACCCCCAGGGAGATGCTATTACCCATGGAATAGATGGTCACTATCTTTCAAATAACGGCAAGCTCAATTCCGAAGTCCAGCTTATGTATAGCGACATTGATGGTGTGACTGGTTCTGGTGGATTTGTTGACGTTAACTACACGCCTAAACAAGGCCGTAAACATATTTTTGGTTTTGATTATTTTGACGATAAGCTCGATATTAACGACTTTGGCTTCCTCAGGCGAAACGATGCGATTGGGGCGCGTTATAGCTACGAGGTTTCTGAATCCAACCTAGAAAGATTGAAATCTCGCTTCACTCGAGTATTTGCCAGCCAGGAGTACAACCAGGATGGCAAGGTCGTCCGCAGTGGAATATTTACCTTGCAAGACCGCGAATTTCAAAACAATTCTGCCCTGTTCACGGAACTGAATTATTTCCCCGGACGATGGGATGATATGAATAGCAACGGCAATGGTTCTTTTCGAGTAGAGGATCGCTGGCAGGCTGGAATTTTCTGGAATAATGATCGTGCTAAAAAGCTGAACATTGAGATTGGTACATCCTACAGGGGAGAGGATCTTGGTGGTCGCCGGATGTCCTACAAGGCGGAGTTCACCTGGCGACCCACTGATCGATTTTCATTCATACTGGATCTTGCCTACGCGGACCGCGACGGTTGGTTGATTCATAACAGCGGTCGCGACTTTACCACTTACAGTGCCGAGGTGTGGAGCCCACGAATTGAAACCGACTTCTTCCTGACAGCCAGGCAACAGTTTCGTATCACGGCCCAATGGATTGGAATAAAAGCCTTTGAACAGGATCGCTGGTTGGTGCCAGAAGGCGACGGCGACCTGATATCAATCCCGACTCCGCCAGACGCCGCCCGTCGTGACTTCTCCATCAGCCGCCTCGTCTTCCAGGCTCGCTATCGCTGGGAAATAGCCCCCTTATCAGATCTGTTTGTTGTTTATACACGCGGCTCCAACGTACCAAGCGATCCATCCCTTGGATTTGGTGATTTATTAAGTGCCTCCTGGACCGACCCTGCAGTAGATGTACTTGTTGTAAAACTGAGATACCGACTGGGAAGCTAACCTGGTTCTGTCCCGAAACAAACAGGCAAACACCTTGCCACGAACATGCGCTGCACATCATGGATTCATTGTGATAACTTAAAGTTTTCACTGCGGACTAAATAATGGAATACGAAACACTGATTTTCGACGTCGATGAACAGATCGCGACAGTAACGCTCAACCGACCGGACAAGTTAAATGCCCTCAATGAAACACTTCGCAATGAACTGGAGCAGGTGTGCGCCCATATTTACGATGAAGACGATATCCGCTCGGTGATTTTTACTGGTTCTGGCCGCGGATTTTGTTCTGGCGCAGACCTGACCGGCGGATCACAGGCGACGACGGTAACACCATCACAGAATGTGCGTCTCGATGAGATGGGCTGGGTTGGCCGTTTGTCTACTGCCATATATAAAATCGGAGTCCCGAGTATTGCCGCCATGAACGGGGTCGCTGCAGGCGCGGGCATGAGCATCGCGCTGGCTTGTGACATGCGGGTTGGGCACCCAGGCTCGCGATTCAAGACAATTTTCGCTGAACGCGGTCTTTCACCAGATACGGGCATGTCCTATTTTTTACCCCGATTAATCGGTTACGGCCGTGCTGCTGACCTGATTTTTACCAGCCGCGATGTGGCTGGTGAAGAAGCCTACCGCCTGGGATTGCTGGACAGATTAGTAGGCGAACAGGACGTTATGGAGACGGCAAGAGAAATTGCACGGCAAATCAGCGCCCTGCCTCCCATGGCGATCCGATCCGGTAAGCGTGTGTTGCAGCAAAACATGGAGAAGGATTTTCATGAGGCATTACGTAATGAGTCAGTGGGTTTAAGATTTGCGACTCGAGCACCCAACGACCAGGCCGAGCAACGTGCAGCATTTCTTGAAAAACGAAAACCAACGTTTACTGGAACCTGATCACTTTCCCACCACCGCAGTAGATCAGAGCTAAGTCCGACAGACTCCTAGCGCAGCCCGAAGTCAAACTTTCCTCCATCGGCGTAAGTGCGAAGAATTCGTCGACCCGTATTCATAATATGCACCTCATCGGCGCCATCATAAATGCGTGCAAAGCGAGCATGACGATACATTCGCTCCAGCGGCGTATCTTCTGTAACGCCCAGAGCTCCGTGTACCTGGATAGCACGATCAATTGCGTTGTGCAGCATGCTGGCACCATAGACTTTGACCAGGCCGATTTCTATCCTGGCTTCATCGCCCTGATCTATTTTTTGCGCAGCATGCAGTGTAAGCAGTCTTGCGGATTGAATTTCGGCGGCAGTATCGAACACGAACTTCTGTATTTGCTGGTGTTCTCCGAGTGTCTTTCCAAAAGCGACGCGTGAATTTGCCCTCTCACACATCAAATCGAAGGCGCGCTGTGCCTGTCCAAGCCAGCGCATACAATGAAAAATCCTGCCCGGACCCAACCGGTCCTGCGCAATTTTAAAACCCTGGCCACGGGGTCCAAGTAGATTATTTTTAGGCACCCTGACATTATCGTAGATGACCTCATAGTGACCTTCATATGCACCCATCACTCGAACATCGCGGACGATGTTGTACCCTTCTGTATCAGTCGGTACGACAATCATTGAAAATGCTGAATGGTCTGGTGCATCTGGTTCGGTTCTCACCATGACAGTCGTATAGGCTGCATTGCCAGCGCCAGATGTAAACCATTTCCTTCCGCTGATGACCCACTCATCACCGTCAAGTTCTGCCTTTGTTTGCAGTTTAGTGGGATCGGAACCGGCTACATCCGGTTCCGTCATGCCGAAACTCGGGAAAACTTCACCGGCTACCAGGGGTTTCAGATACTTGTCTCGCCATTCATCACTGGCATAACGATGCAGCATGATCGAGTCCTGCAAAGAATGAGTACCAAGTGCCACCGTTGCGGCTTCAGACCGACCGACTACCTCATTAATAAAGACGTAATCCATAAAAGGCAAGCCGCCCCCACCAATCTCTTCGGGATGACCTAACGCCCAGAGTCCGGCATCTTTTGCCTTCTGCATTAATCCACTCATCACATCACCGCGACGTTCCTCTACCTTGTTCTCAAGCAAAACAGATTCCATGGGATAGACTTCTTGTTCAACAAATTCAAGAACTTTTTGACGCAGCGGTTCGATATGAGCTGGAATAGATAGATTTAGCATAATGTATTTCTCCGGGTTTGAGGTCTCTATTTGTTTATTTCAAATACGCAAGACAATGAGTCTCTTCTAACAGATTTTCAATTCTTGATGAATCTTTCTGGTCAAGCGCGGCATATTTTTTTCGTAATCGGTCATAACATTTGACCTGGTATTTAAAAGGAGCCTGGACAAAAGTCAGCCCTTCAAGTTCAATTTTCAATTGTGATTCTCCCCCTGAATAGGCCTCTTCATTGGCCTTTAAAAACGGAAGATAGTATTTCCCTGTCAGGGATAGCAGTTCCCTTACCGCGGGTCTCAACTCCGTGAGATTATGCCACTTCCCTTCGACGCCACTGGCGTCATCCAGGCGGCGAATCCAATCATAGACACTCGGAAACTCATTTCGCATGATGAGCATCGGCGTATGGTCACTGGCGAGCACTTCCAATTGACCGAATATGCCGAAATCACCCAGGGATGGCCTAGTACCAAACAGGAACTCATCACGGGTAACGAAACTATCCAGTATGGACAACAACTCGTGATACCCCTGCTCGATAACAGGTGCATTCTCTTCAGTGCAACCCACCAGCGCCATCCTGGAAATCTGGCGCTGCTTGATGACCTGTGCGGCCGTGTCCAGTTCAGCGCCCAAAGCGCCGGGGGAATTATCACTGATGATCTGCCTGGCGCTATAATCCTGGTCGACCTCTCGTCGCCACCGATATAGAAACATCATCTTCGTACACCATTCGTCTCCCATGTCTTCCACGAGATCACTCAGGAAGGCAAGGGCCGGATCGGGTGGAATAATTGACCTTTCTTTATGCCGTTCCTCCAACAGGTGGCACAGTGGTGTTGAATCAACATGGAGACTGGCATCTTCCGGCAATCTCAAAATAGGGATAACCGGAGGGCCCTCATGAACAAGTTCTTTCCTCAAGTCCGGTGAAATGAGCACCCAGTCGAAAGGCAGTCTCCGGTAACGCAACACTGCCCTCATTTTCATCGAATAGGGCGATCCGCCTCCGCCATAAAGCTTGTATCGATCAGACATCCTTTTTCTCCTGTCTATTTTAGATTACCTGTCCCATCTCATTCACACCATCCCTTTCTCTCTACTCCTTGCACACTGCCCCTTGCACACTGCTTCCTTGCGCACTGCTTCCTCGCACACTGCCCATCCACACTACCATATTCAGCTCTCAACATTTAAACTCGCTTCTTTTCGACGAGCCTGTGACATGCCGATTAAAATGATCGCCCTGGATCTTGATGGAACTCTCGTTGTTGATGACCATCAAGTTCTGCCCGCGACCCGCATTGAACTCAAGAAACTGCACGAAAGCGGCGTGGAAGTGGTTATTGCAACCGGACGACGTTATCGCACAACAAGATTTGTCATTGATAATCTCGGATTTGAAGTCTATGCCGTGTGTAACGGGGGCGCGTTGGTCAAGACACCCAATGCCGTTACGCATCACGAAACAACCTACTCCACTTCACAACTCAACAATCTCGTTGCTATCGCAAGGGACCAGGATCTTGCTCTTTTCGGACAGAGAGATGCCCATGATCGAGGTGGTCCTGACTTTATCATTGATGATGCGGTGGCCTGGTGCGACCTCACTCAAGCCTATTTTGATGACAACAAAACCTGGAGCGGCAAAGGCGACTTGCTCAATCACGATCCCGAAATTCTGGTGACAGGGGTGATGGGTAATGAAGAACAACTAAGGGAATTTACAACCAAAATCGAAGCGTGGTATCCCGGCGCCTATGACTACATCGTCGTGCCCTGGGGTAATTCAGATGCTTTTTACAGTGAAGTGACGCTTTCAAAAATAGACAAATGGTACGGTCTGAGTCAGCTGGCAAACCTGTTCGGTATTGAAGCCAGGAATATCTGTGCCGTGGGTGACCAGATAAATGATATTCCCATGCTGAAGGAAGTTTCCCACGGTGTTGCCATGGGAAATGCTGTTAAAGCCCTTCATGTTCACGCAAAATTTGTCTGCGGGAAAAATGATGAAGACGGTATTCTGGAAGTGATCGATTACATCAGGCATTACAACGCAAGTTTCCAGCCATGATCTAAAAACAAGAGCCTAAAACGAAGAGCCTAATAACAAGAGCCTGCAAACAACGCCTACAAACAAGTGTTTACAATCAGGGATTGACGAACAACGGTCGGATGAACATGCATATGTGTGCAATATTTTCGGTACACTCGTTTTAAAGCACAGGCAGAACAATGACGGATTACAAAAGATGAATGACGATCTCTGGATATTTGGTTACGGTTCCATTATCTGGCGAGTCGATTTTCCGTACCTTGAACGACGAACTGCGTTCATCAGAAACTGGTCCCGCAGGTTTTGGCAAGGATCCACCGATCATCGCGGTGTTCCTGGCAAACCTGGCCGTGTGGTCACTCTCGTTCCTCAACCGGGTGAGGTTTGTTGGGGGCGAGCTTATCGTGTAAAGGCAAATCAGCGCCAAGAAATTTTATCCCGGTTGGATTACCGGGAAAAAGGCGGTTACGATCGCTTGTCTATTCTAATCTATTTCGATCATTCCAACAGCGCACAGGGTCTAACCTACCACGCCACCAGCGCAAACCCCAATTACCTCGGCGAGGCATCGATTTCAGAAATAGCGAACCAGATAATCTCATCCAGCGGGCCCAGTGGTACGAATACGGAATACGCCCACAAGTTGCACAACGCGCTCGAGGAAATGAATGCAGACGATACCCATGTGACTTCTGTGGCTCAACAAGTTAGCCTGATTATCGAACAGAAAAACAAAGTAGTCGAATGAATCATGCCTGCCGCAATGATTAGCATCCAGGATATTCCCGATAGGGAAATCGAGCTCATCGCCATTCGTGCAAGCGGGCCCGGGGGTCAAAATGTGAATAAAGTAGCGACTGCAATCCATCTTCGGTTCGACATCACCCTATCATCGCTCCCGCAATCGATAAAGGATGATTTGTTGAAACTAGCTGATTACCGGATTTCATCTGACGGGGTGATAGTGATCAAGGCGCGCAGATACAAGAGCCAGGAAAAGAATCGAACAGAAGCACTGCAACGGCTGGACGATCTTTTAAGAAAAGCACAGTTCACACCAAAACCACGTAAGAAACGCAGGGTATCGAAGGCAGCAAAGGCAAGGCGAATAGACACTAAAAGACGCCATGGCCAACGAAAGAACCTGAGAAAGCGTGTCGACCCGGATTAAATTCAAGCCAGGAGCCTGGCGAGGCGAATGTCTTTTCGATGACCTGGTGGAGATGCGGGATCTTTCTGACTACTAATCAGGACCTCCCGGCATGACTGATCAATGAATGCTGATGGTTTCCGAAATGCCTTCAAATTCATGGCGGCGCCCCTGTGCAGATATGGTTTGCCAACTATGCCGGATACGGTAGTGCCCCACGTCTAAATCGTCGGGGGTTTGCCAGCTTATCGAGGCGATGAAATTTTTCGTTCTACTATCAATCCGCCATCGAATCCTCGTTGACCAATCACTGTCACGGGCAATGACCAACCAGTCGTCTCCCCTGCTTTGCTCAATAGTGAGAAAGTTCTGATGCGCACTGAAATTGGCAGACGGATTACCAGACCAGAAATCAACGGATATCAAGTCGCCAGGCGCGTAGTCGATTCGACCAACGGGCAGGGCTTCACCCAAAGTTTTCTTGCCGGGTAGTTTATCCACACCACTGTCACCAATCATCTTTACAGCAGATTTGCCGCGCCAGTCATCATAGACCACACTGCCTTCTATCACTCCTCCATTTTCCAGTACCTTTGCAAGGTAATTGGAAATTTGCTGGTAGGCTGGCAACGTCCATTTACCGTGCAGCGTATGGCCACCCTCATATTGCTGTAATTCGTATTCTTCGGGAGTCGTCACATAGCCCGCATAACCATTGGAATATCCTGCAATAACAATATGCTTCGCCCAACTACCGAGTTGGGACAGCACCGTCTGCCGAAGCCGCCGGCCAGCCATGGTAGTGATCTCGGCGGGTAACGCCAAAATGACCAGTTGGCCGATACGGGCGAGGGTGAAGGCACGAATCTGGGATTGCGCAGGCACCGTTCCCGTACCGGCTTCAAAGAGGATGGCCTTGGGCGCCTGACATTGTTTCACCGCTGGCGTCCATGCTGGCACTCCCGTCAGCAATCGAATAAGAAAGTCCAGAATAAAATTCTGGCTGGTCATGCCTTCCTTGAAAAGGAAGTGGCCACCACCATCTTCGCTGGAGCCACCGGCAAATGAATAACCGTAAGCTGAGGGGCAGGTGGTTTGAGTGCCGGCGCGGGTAAACCTGCCATCGACTGTCAGCCGGGACAGGTCCACATAGATGTGACGGTAATCTATATTACCGGTTAATATTTCGCTGGCATCGTCAAATAGAGCCTGTGCAGCTTCAAGCTGCCGTGATCCAATAATCCTGGTGCTGGCAAAGTCATCTATTCCGGGACCGGTGTTGTTGAGATTGAGATTGGGTGTTACATCACCGGCATTAGATTGAGCGAAAGCGGCAACAAAATCGCCCGCGGAAGCGTAGGCAATACCTTGCCTGCGCTCAAATTCAAGTGAGGCATAACCCTTGTGGTCACCCGAAATAAGCCTGTTGTTATAGGTCATGGAGGTCGGATGGACAGCAAACCAGTTGATCAGGCCGATGTCACCGGAGCCAGCAACGAATTTCAGGAGCGTCATCTGCTTGTCGGTATCGTCTGCAAAGGCAGCACGCTCCTCTGCCGGATTTTGCATATAGGCAATGAGTGACCGATTCACGCCCGCGCCTTGTACCAGCCCTTTGTTGATCAGAATATTCCCTGGCTGCAGGTCCTCATGGGCTTTTACGATGGCATCGACGATACCCGCAACAATGCTGTTGTAGTGCTGCGGATAAAAAGAGCCCATCAGCGCAAGCTCCGTGCGCGTATGCCAATAACCACCAGGACCGGAGTGAGTGTGAGTTGCACTTAAAATTACATTGTCCATCGAATAGTGTTCGCCATACTTCTCTCTGAGGCGATCCACTACTTCTAATGTCATATTGTGCTCGATACTGCCTATATCGGCGCTGACAAATACCAGTCGCCGGTCTTTACCACCGTCTGAAAGCAAAGGTTCTGCAATAATGAAAGCACGGGCACGCAATCTGAAATGGATACCTTCGGTCAACTGGTCCTCTCGGCCAAAGCCCCACATCTGCATGCCGAAGGCGGGTCCGGTGATATCCGCAAGACCACGCCCGATTAGATAATTGGCTGGTTGTTGTGCCTGGGTAGTTGTTGCAATCAGGAGTAACAATAATTGCAATCCTGGTCTATATTTCATCATCAATATTTCCGAGGATGTGAAGAACTAAACTGCCCTTACGCTGGACTGTGTGGATATTAACAAAAACAGATTTCATTGAAAGAAGTGTCAATGTAAGCATCATAAGAATGGCGACTCAGAGTGGTTACGGCAACCGGATTCAGCCAGATTCCCGTATTTCAGACATTCCTCAAATTCCTGTGTGACAAAGAGTGGCAGTGATTAATAGTAACCGCGTGCATGCCAACCTCTATAGATCCCACTTTGTCACGATGGCCCATTAGCCTTGCGCCATTTATTTCCTGGGCCTCAGACACAGCGTCAATTGCTGCACGAACTGCAGCATCACCTGCTGCATGGAATTTGGCATGCAGCCCCTGTCTATCAAAACGGGTAACGGCCTCATTAAGTTTATTCTGGGGAATCAGTAGAAAGCCCTTTTCCAAACCCTCCCTAGCGTGACTGTTATCCAGATCCACATAAGGTGCAAACATGGCGTCGGTGTAACTTTCAGTGGGTACCCCGTCAAGAAAAATCTTGATGCAATCCGGTGAGAAGCGAGTTGTAGCATAGGATTCGCGTTCTGCAATAAGTGTTTCAGCCATATTGTTTACTGCCACAGGCTCAGGTGCCCAGACGATACAACCCCGAACGCGCTGTTTGATTAGCCCTTCGCTTGAAAGCGCAGACAGGGGGCCGATATCAGGTAGGCGGACACTGGCGACTGTAAAGGATGTGATGCCATATGACAGCATCTGGTTTGAGGCAAGTATCAGAGCCTCACGCCTGGCTTCCTCTGATGAGGCATAAGAGGAATTAACCCCCTTTTCTTCTGCCCGTCAATCTACAATCAATCTATCAGCAACTGACTAATTCGTTTGTTCACAAAGCATTTGTCGCGTTCTCTTCCCGGAATGATTAAATCCCAGGGAGAAGCAGGCTGCAGATCACCATTTCAGGATCGTGACCCGGAGTAAACCTCAGATCTGGATTCGGCGGGGTGCAAAGGTGGCAGATCAGGGTGGTTGTTTGATCGAATAATCCACTGGCGTGAGTTGGCGGTGAACAGTTGTGTAGTCCGTTTACCGCATCCAAGCCGAGGTGTTTTAATATTTATTCTATGACTGCGGGCTCTTCGATACTCCCGATGACCTACCGGGCGGCGTTCCGCTATCTTCTGCGCCACCCCGTCCAGATCCTGGGAAGCCGGTGACCTGACTGGATAGAAAACTGCACTCTTGCTATACACGCCATCGAGGTAAAGCATATGGTAGTGCAGTGCTGCGGCATCCCGATTCAAACTTAGCGCTGAGCGCAAACCTCATTTAGGTAGAAATGGAGACCCTCAAAGAGGGAGGGACGCTACAACTGTGGTCAGATCGATTTGGAATGGTCATACTTGGAAATATTTCTTAAAGTGACAAAATCAGCAATAGTATCTTGGAAGAGTTCTTTGGCTAGAATGTTGTTCGCAAACATTGTAGTAATAATACTTTCAGTTTTGGCTTCAGGTCAGATTGACGACGCCGAGCTTCTATTGATTGAACCACAACTAGACTGCACTCTTGGGAATAATGAGTTCAATCTCTCCTGCCAACCGAAAATGCTCGTTGGAGAGAAACCAAAATTAGTAAGATCATTCAATTGTGAAAGTACTTTCCCCCAGACTATGGACCTGACGGAGCTAGCACAGAAGTTTGGTAGGAGTAATATTACAAAGGAAGATATAAGTCTTGGTGAAGGATTCTACGAAAGTGGGACCGTTTTGTTTGCAGACTTACCCAACAGTCGTATTGAGATTTTGTGGAAAAATCAGATACAGCACCAAGCGCCCAGAGAGATTAGAGTAAGTGGCAATAAAAGCAGTTGGATCACTGATACTGGAATATCACTAGGCACAACACTTATACAAGTAGAAGCAGTTAATCGTTATCCATTTCGCCTTGCCGGATTCGGGTGGGATCATAGTGGGAATGTAATTTCCTGGGGAAATGGTGATCTTGGTAAATCTCACTCTAAATGCACTCTCTCAATCAGTTTGAAACCTCATGCTTATAATCTGTCGAGAGAATACCGGAAGTTATCTAAGCAACTGCAGGGAGGAAGGGAGTTCTCATCTGGTCATCCAGCTATGCAAAAACTAAATCCACGAACTTATCATATGCTATTGAACTATGAGTAGAGTGGGCCAGACTTGTTGAATGAGATAAGGAGAATAAGGGGTCAATCTTATTTTATAATATATAAGTTTGTTGTATTCTCGGCTATATGCCCAGACCGCCACGAATAGAGTACGAAGGAGCCTTCCATCACGTGATGAATCGCGGTCGAGCCAGGCAAGCCATCTTCCATAACCAGGACCATTATGAGGCGTTTCTTGAGACACTAAAGGAAGTCGTCGAGCGCTTCGATGCGATCATTCATGCATATTGCCTGATGGGCAATCACTATCACCTTCTGGTAGAGACCCCCAAAGCCAATTTGAGCCGTATCATGCATCATGTGAATGGTGTCTATACTCAACGCTACAATCGTATGCGCAAGACTGATGGCCCACTATTTAGAGGTCGATACAAGTCCATTCTGGTGGATGAATATGCCTATTTACTTCGATTATCGCGATACATTCATCGCAACCCGATAGAGATGAAAAAGCCAGTTACGAGGCGGTTGGAAGATTACCCCTGGTCCAGTTATTGCGCCTACCTCAATCTGGCGCCCTGTCCAGTCTGGTTGAGTCGAGACAGAATTTACCAGATGCTCGGTAAAAAAAGGAAATACCACGGTTATAAGACTTATGTGGCGCAGGGAATCGACGACGATACTCTGCAGCACTACAAGAAAGGCAACCTATTCTCAGTGCTGGGTGATCGGGCATTTCGGGAATCGGTTCGACGAGAAAGCGCAGCAGTGGACCTGGATAAGCTGAGAAAAGTATTACAGGATAGGCCGCCAGCTAATCATGTCATCAAACTGGTTGCTCAGGTATTGGGTGTTAAGAAAAAAAGTATCATTGAGAAACCAGGCGGTCGTCGTACGTCTAACCCGGCAAGAGCATTCGCCATGTACGCCTGTCAACAATATGGTGCCATGAGCCTAAAGGAACTTGCCCGGATTTTTGAGTTGAATCATCCAGGTAGCGCTTCATTTTCCATCAACAAAATCAAAAACGAGATTGCTGACGGTAAATGGAATAAGCTCGTTCATAAGATGGAAGCATCTTTATACATTGTAAAATAAGCGTGACCCCTATCCCTATTCTACACCATAGGATTGAATCCCTATTTCACTAAACTAGAAGTACCTGAAAGGCAATGGCAGCAATGGGTGCGAATAATTACGAAGGACAATGGTTACCTGGTCTCACAGTTAAACATCTAAGTCTATCGGTACACATCTCGCCGGTGTCCCACCTTCAAGATGATGATAATGAGATGTTTATTTTCAATACTGTAGAGGACTCTATAATTTCCGACACGAACTCGATAGATATTGTCCAGTCCCCGTAGTTTTCGCGAATGATTTGGTCTTGGCTCCCTGCTTAGTTCTTGAATGCGTTTGAGAACACTAATTTGGTCTTTCTGTGAAAGTTTTCGCAGTTGTTTCTCAGCCGTTGCTGATACTTCAATACTATAATTTGCCATTGAGTTTTAAATCTTTGATGACATCTTCCAATGGTCGGGTAGGTTCAAACCGAATTCGATTAAGATCTTCCAGGTCTTCCATCTCTTCCAGCTTATCTATTAACGCATCCTCAATGAAACGATTCATTCTTAAGCCGCGAATCTCACAGATGTCTTCAACTGCCTTTTTAACATCAGCGTCAATACGGGTGGCTAGTTGTTTTAGGGGCATGATAGATACCAATATCTAGTAATTGATATCATTATCTATCATATGCTATCAAAAGTGTATCCATTTTT
>Ga0114950_10000933_pt1 | contig 21387 bp, 18 predicted proteins | sample N075metaG_FD_83503 | JGI IMG/M metagenome (GOLD analysis project Ga0114950, IMG submission 83503) | Deep subsurface microbial communities from Kermadec Trench to uncover new lineages of life (NeLLi) - N075 metaG | ecosystem: Environmental > Aquatic > Marine > Ocean trench > Sediment | place... | reverse complement strand
CTTGTTGTCTCTGTTACCGCATGTGACCCCGAGCAGCTCGTCGAGGCGCGCGACCGGGGATGGCAGCGTCGAACCATGGCCGACATGCGGAACATGGCGACCGCCAACGCAACGATGCGCATCGACACGGGCCGCTACGCGCAAAGCCTGGCTGAGCTGGCGGAGAACGGCTACATGCGAGTCGTCCCGCCGACCGATGGCTGGGGCAATGCGTGGCTCTATACGACCGGGGCGGATACCTACACCATCACATCGCTGGGCAGCGACGGCGCCCGCGGCCCCGACCCCCCACCGAACTGGGTGCGTGGGCCCGACGACCCCGACATCATCTTGACGAACGGTCAGTTCACGCAGGCGCCCACGGGGCGGTAGGTCCGTGGTGCTCGAACGACCACGCGGCGCGCCGGCGGCCGGTGCTCCGGCGCGCTGGGTCGCCATGCTTGCGGAAACCTGGGCGTGGGTATACAAATGACTGCCTGTGCGTAGGGTCACGACCCGGGTGCGTCCCTACACAATCCTCACCGAAGAGCGCAACGTGCGATTGCGAACCGTCAGATCGGAGCGCCGGAAGACGCCGTCGGGCGGCGTGCGCTTCGGCGCCGCCGTGCGCCGCGCGGGTGGGCTTCGGCCCGCCCGTTTTTTTGTGCCCGCAGGAGTGCAACGATGAGCGCCAAGGACGACCTCACGGCGTTGGTGAGCGTCCAGTTCTGCGAGCTCGACCTGGTGGGCATTGACGGTGAGATCGACGACGTCGAGCGCGGCCGCGCCGCGGCACGGGCCGAGATCGAGGCCGCTGAGGGCGTCGTGAGCGCGGCTGAAACGGCACTCGAAGATGCCCGCAGCGAGGCCCGACGGCTCGAAATCGATCTCAAGTCGGCGGAGGAGAAGGTCTCCCACTTCAAGGACCAGGTGCTGGCGGTAAAGACCAACCAGGAGCTGTGGGCGATCCAGAAAGAGATCGGCCACGCCGAGAAGGCCGTCGGCGACATCGAAACCGGGATCCTCGAACAGCTGGAAACCGCCGACTCGCTCGAGGCGGTCATCAGCGAGAAGAACGACGAGCTTGCCGGGGCGAAGCAGCGCGTCGATGCCGCCATCGTCGAGGCAGATCGCCGCGAGGCCGAGTTGATCGCCGCCAAGGCGAGAATCGACGACGCCCTCGTCGGTTTACGGCAGCGCATTCCCGCTGACCTCATGAAGAGATACGAGAGCATCAAGACAGTTCGCGGCGGTGTCGGCGTGGCCGAGCTGCTCGACGAGACCTGCCTGGCGTGCAACACGAAGGTGCGGCCGCAACTCTGCGTCGACGCGTTCAATTTTACCGACATCGTCCGGTGCGAGAGCTGCGGCCGCATCTTCTACGTCGCCGAGCGTCTCGGACCGGTCTTCGCCGTCGCCACCGCCGCGAACGATGACGCGTCTGCGCCACCCGCGCCGAGCGGCGAGCAGCTCGCTGATGCCGAGCCGGCCGCCGGCGCCGACGTTGCCGGCAGGCCGCGGTGAACGTCTGATGGGTGGCGCGGGAACCCGGCCCGACGCACTGCCCCGACGGCTCGCTACCTGAACGTGGCGAGCGTGGACAAGGTAGTTGTGTACGTCGACGGGGGCTCGCGCGGCAATCCTGGGGATTCCGCCTGCGGTGTGTACGCGTGCGATGCCGCCGACAACCGGGTAGCGGCCTTCGGGCGTTTCCTGGGCAGGATGACCAACAACGAGGCGGAATACAGCGGCCTCCTGGCGGCGCTCGAATGGGCTCGCAGCGCAGGTGTCCGCGAGCTCCACGTGCGGGCGGACTCGCAGCTCATGGTCCGCCAGATGAACGGTCAATACCGGGTCAAGAGCGCCAACCTCCGGCCGCTCTTCGAGGACGCGCGGCGTCGCGCCGACCAGTTCGCCCGGTTCGAGATCGAGCACGTCCGCCGTGAGGACAACGCCGAGGCCGATCGACTCGCAAACCTGGCGATGGACGCTCGCGCCACGGTCGAAGGGTAATTCTGGCCCGCATGTTTCAACGCCGTCCGTCGCGAGGGCCCCGAGCGGAAAAATTGCCCGCGAGCTCGTTCGTACCCTGCCGGCCGCCGACGGCTGGCTACGGCGCCAGCGCGATGCCGCAGATCATGCGGCCGGCGTTGTCTCCGTCCTGCCGGTACGACCACAGCCAGTCGCTGTTGCACTTCGTGCACAGGGCGGCGTCGGTGACGTGCTCGGGCGGTACGCCGAGCTGCCGGATGATTGCCGCGGCGACGGCGCTGAGGTTGCAATAGAGCCGATCGGCCGGCGGGCCGGGGACGCGGGCTTGGTCGCCGTAGCCGCGGTCGTTGAACGCGTCGAGGACCTCGGGGCCGACTTCGAAGCAGCAGGGGCCGATAGCGGGTCCGATGCCGACCACGAGGTCGACGGGCTTGGCGCCGAAGCCGGCAACCATCGTATCGACAGCGTTCTCGATGACGCCGGCGGCGAGGCCGCGCCAGCCGGCGTGCACCGCGGCGACGACACCGGCGTTGGGATCGGCGATCAGGAGCGGCAGGCAATCAGCGACGGCGACACCCACTGCGGCACCGGGAACGCCGGTGACCAAGGCGTCGGCTCGAGGGCGCCGATCGATCTCTTCCTCGAGAAAGGGGGTTCGATCGGAAGGCTCCGCGGGCAGAGTGAGCGCCTCGGCTCCGTGTACCTGCTGGAGGCGGGCGACGGGCCCGGGAACCACGTCCTCGAGGCGGCCACGACGGCTGGCGAATCCGTGACGAACCGCGCTGAGCGCCCGCAGGGTCTCGAGTTGGATCACACCCGCGGCGTCCGGGACGGCACGGATCATCGCGTCGGATCGTGCGTCGCTGGCGGCGCCATGGTCATGCTGCGGCGCCGACATTGCCGGCCACGGCCTTGCGCCACTGGTTGGCGAGCGCCGCGGCGGAAGCGCCGGTTCGCAGGTGGCCCCAGGGCAGTGGATCGCCGGGCTGCAGCGCCCGGAAGGCGAAATGGTCCATCGACCCACCGCGCCGTTCCCATTCTCTGACCGCCTCGCGCCACGAGCCCATATCCGCCCACAGCTCGATCAGGTCGGCAACGCGTCGATCGCCGCGCGAGGTCAAGGCCTGAATCTCGGCCGAACGCGGCGACATGGCGTCGAGAACGACGTTGGGGATCTTGGCGATACGGCGTCGCAGCCAGCGCAGCTTGGCGCGATACTCGGACGGGCGGATCTGTTGGGCCCACTGGAACGGCGTTCCCGGCTTGGGAATCAGGCAGTTGACCGACAGGGTAATGGTACCGATGCGACCGCGCTCACGGCCCTCGTCGATCATGATGTCGCGCATGGCGGCGCCGAGCTCCACCAGGGCCTGCAGATCGGCCTCGGTCTCGCCCGGCAAGCCGATGATGACGTAGTTCTTCAGGTTGTGGGCGCCGACGCGGAAGATCATCCGCACCTTGTCGAGGATTTGTTCGTTGGTGATCTTTTTCATGATGAACTCGCGCATCCGATCGCTGCCGGCCTCGGGAGCGATCGTGATCGTGCGCTGGCCCGATTCGATCACGGTGCGCAGTAGCGGCTCGCGCAGCGTCGAGATGATGAGGCTGGGGCTGAAGACCTCGAAGCCGCGCGCTCTGTGGCCCGTGGCGATGGCCTCGATGTCGGGATGATCGAGCAGCGCGGTGGCCACCAGCCCGACACGCCGGGTAGTCGACCGCCAGCTCTCCGCCGCCGCCAGCACGTCGTCGACGGCGTGAACGCGGAACGGCAGGACGTTGTAGCCGACCCAGCAATAGCGGCAGCCCTTGGTGCAGCCACGCGCCACCTCGATCATCGTTCGATCGCCGAATTCGGTCTCGGATGTGAAGATCGCCGTCGATGCAACCGTCTCGGGGCCGCCGAACTCCGCCCGCACCTTGGTGACGATCGCTGGGGCGCCATCGCGTGGGGTCAGCGCCGCGAACGCCGGGTATTCGGATGGCCCTGAATCGTCGTAGCGCGGCTCGTACAACGACGGGACGTAAAAGCCCGGCAAGGCGGCCAGCCGTTGTAGCAACACGTCGCGCGGTGGCGCATCGCCGGCCGCAGCAGGCTCGCCGGAAAGCGGCGTCGACGGCGCACCGGCGCGGCCGAGGATGGTTTCGATGAGCGGGCCGATGAGGCCCTCGCCCTCGCCGACGCAGCAGACGTCGAGAAACGGTGCCACCGGCTCCGGGTTGATCGAGACGGTGGCGCCGCCCATCAGCACGATCGGGTGGCTCTCGTCGCGTTGCGCGGCGCGCCGCGGCAGCCCGGCGAGGGTGAGCATGCGGACGAGGTTCACGTAGTCGTTCTCGAACGAGGCCGAAAACGCGATCACGTCGGCGTTCGAGACCGGACGTTGCGACTCGACCGTCATCAGGGGGGTGCCACGGCGCTCGTAGGCCTCGATCTCGTCGTCATCGGGAAGAAAGGTGCGCTCGCAGCAGACGTCGGGATGGGCGTTGAGCAGCCGGTAGATCGTGTGCATGCCGAGATTGCTCATCCCGACCGCGTACGTATTGGGGTAGGCAAGCACAACGCGGAGGCGGCCGCCTTGGTTGGGCTCGACCAGGCGGGTCTCCTGCTCGGCGCGGCGTCGCAGCCGCAACGCGGGTTCTGGTGGCATCGGCACTGGCCGGCGGCGGATGCCTACTGTTCCTCGCTGCCGATTGGCAGGTCCTGCGTGCGCAGGAACGTCGGAACGTCTAGGTCCTCTTCGAGTGCGCCTGCCAAGGCGCGCGGGCCGGCTTCGTGCTCGGTGGCGCTCGGCCGGTAAAAATGGCCGGCGTCCGATGCCGCCGGCCGGGAACTGTCGGCGTCGAGCTCGACGCGCGACTGCAACGGCGCCGTAGTCTCGAAGCCGGTGGCGATGACGGTGACCTTCACGGCGTCGCCCATAGCCTCGTCAACGACCGCCCCGAACAGGATGTGGGCGTCGTCGTCAGCGGCCTCGTAGATGATCGCCGTCGCCGCGCTGACCTCGTGCAGGGTCATGTCAGGGCCGCCGGTGATGTTGATCAGCACGCCGCGGGCACCGTCGATCGAGGTGTCCTCGAGTAGCGGGCTCGAGATTGCCGCGATCGCCGCCTGGACGGCGCGGTCCTCGCCGCGTTGCGTAGCCGTGCCCATGATCGCCATGCCCATCCCCGACATGACGGTGCGCACGTCGGCGAAATCAAGGTTCACCAGGCCCGGTACGAGGATGAGGTCGGCGATACCCTGCACGCCCTGGTAGAGCACCGTATCGGCCACCGAAAATGCTTCGACCAGCGCCATATCCGGCCCGACGGCGGCCAGCAGGCGATCGTTGGGGATCGATATCAAGGTGTCGACCGCATCCTGCAGCTCCTGCAGGCCTTGATCGGCTTGTTGCATGCGGCGCCGCCCCTCGAAGCTGAACGGTCGGGTCACGACCGCGACCGTCAGGGCGCCGAGCTCGGTGGCGAGCCGGGCGATGACCGGCGCCGCGCCGGTCGCTGTGCCGCCACCCAGGCCGCCGGTGACAAAAACCATGTCGGCGCCTTCGAGCATGTCGACGATCTCTTCGGTGCTTTCAAGGGCGGCCTGGCGGCCGATTTCCGGGTTGGCGCCGGCGCCGAGGCCGCGGGTCAGATTGACGCCGAGCTGCAACTTCTCGGGCGCGTCGTTGCACTGCAGTGCCTGTAGATCGGTGTTGGCGGCGACGAAATCCACCCCCTTGAGGCCGGCGTGCATCATCCGGCTGATGGCGTTGCATCCGCCACCACCGACGCCGACCACTTTGATGTGGGCACCGCGCAGCAACGACTCGGACAGGTGTGCGAGTGATGCGTCCGGCGAAGTGACGGCGGTGGCCTCGGGCTTCTTCGGAGCAGCCTCCTTCTTGGCCGGTTTCTCAGAGCTCACGACCTCGATTCGAGGTTTGGCCTCGACCGGCTTGTCGCTGTCGACCCGATCGTCGGGCGACGCCGAGCCTTTGGCCTCGAGTGGGTCGTCGGGGGCGGCTTCGGGCGCACCCTCCGCGGCGGTCTCCGCGACGCTGTCCCGAACGGCGTCCTCTCTCAGCCGGCGAAGCTCCTCGTGAAGTTCCGGTTGCCAGCCCTTGGGTTCTTCTGCCGACATGCTCACATCTCCTTGCTCGATACGGGGTGGTCCCAATGTATCCCGGTCGCTTCGAGAGTCAACCGGGGGGCCATCAAAAGAGATCTCCTAGCCAGGTCGAGACACGACCGCCGAGGCGGCCGAGGAGGCCGCCTGCGGAGCTTCCGAAGTAGGTGACGATGTCGTCACGGTTATAGTGCCCGTAGAGCACCAGCCCGACCGCCGTCGAGTAGATCGGGCTGGCCACGATGTCGACGAGCCCTTCGACCCCGATCGGTTGGCCGCAGCGAACCGGCAGGCCGAATCGCTGCTCGGCGAGCTCGGCGAAACCCTCGATCAGTGAGCCACCGCCGGTCAGGACGAGGCCGGCGTTGAGTTGGTCGAGGAACCCGGCGCGGTCCAGCTCATCGGCGACCAGGTCCAGAATCTCGATGGCGCGCGGTTGCAGGATTTCGCACAAGCGGCCACGCGGCAGCAATCGTGGCCCGCGGCCGCCGATGCCGGGCGCCTCGATCGGCTGCTCGGGGTCGATGAGGCTGGGCTCGACACAGCCGTGGCGTATCTTGAGCGCCTCGGCCTCGGCGATCGGCGTCGACAGGCCGACGGCGATGTCGTTGGTGAGGTGGTCGCCGCCCGCCGGCAACACGGCGGTATGGCAGACGCTGCCGTCGACCAGGCAAATCAGGTCGGTCGTCCCACCGCCGATGTCGACCAGGGTGACGCCGAGCTCGCGCTCGTCATCAGTGAGCACGGCCTCGTTTGCCGCCAGCTGCTCGAGAACGACCGCGTGGGCCTCGATGCCAGCGCGGTTGACACAGGTCACCAGCGTCTGGATGGAGGAAAGAGCGCCCACTACCAGGTGAACGTCGACCTCGAGGCGGCTGCCGGACATGCCGAGCGGGTCGACGATGTCGCCCTGGTTATCGACGACGAACTCGCGCGGCAACAGGTGCAATAGTTCGCGATCGGGGGGCAGGTCGAGGGCGCGGGCGGCGTCGATGACGCGGCGGATGTCTTCTTCGGTGATCTGGCGCGCGCGGCCGTTGATGGTCACGGCCCCACGGCTGTTGAAGCCGCGGATGTGCCCCCCGGCGATGCCGACATAGGCGCGGTCGACGCTCGCTCCGGCCATCAACTCGGCCTCTTCAATGGCCAATTTGATGCTCTCGACCGTGGCGTCAACATCGACGACTGCCCCTTTCTTCTGGCCGTATGAGTCGGCGACGCCGACGCCGATGATCTCCAGGCTGTTGTCGTCGGTGGGCTCACCGACAACGGCGCAGACCTTCGTCGTTCCGACGTCGAGCCCGACGATATAGGGATCGCGCCGCGCCACGGCTCCCCCTAGCCCGTTTCCGATTCCAACGCCCGCACCACCAGCATATCGGTGTAGCGAGCGTCGATGATCGAGGGCTCGGCGGGGGGGTTGGCGTGCAGGAGCCTGCGCACTGCGGCCATCTTGGCGTCCATGCGGCGTTCGTTCCCGACAACGATCTCGAGCCGCCCCGGCGTAGCGACGAGAACGACGCCGGCATCGTCAACGCGGATATGGTTGATCGGCCCGGGGGTCTTGCCACTGTTTTGCGCCAGCCAGTCGACCACGGCCAGGGCGGAGAGCAGCACGCGGCCGTACTGCGGATCGGCCGTCAGGCGTCGCCCGGGCGCCGACTCCAGGCTGCCGCCGTCGATGAGTCGAATTTCCGGTAGCGGCGGGCGGCGCTGGTCGTAGGCATCGAGCACCACGCCTTCGCGGTCGATGATGTATGCGTGGTGCTCGCCGACGACGCGGACCTTGGGCTCGCGCGCATCGACCGACACCACCAGGCCGTTCGGCAAGACGCGGCGGACGCCGGCGCTGCGCACCGTCGCGAGCTCTTCAATGGAGGCCCGGAGCGCGACGAGATCGAGGGCGAGCAGGTTCTCACCATAGGCCGGCTTCAGGCGAGCCCGCACCGGTTCGATCAGCATGTTCGGTACCTGGTGCAATCTCACGCTCTGAATCGAGAGGGCCGGCGACGTCAGAGCTCGTTGATATCCGTAATGAGCGCCGCACGCGACGGCGCTGAGCAGGCTCGCAACAACGAGCGGCCGGATCATAGCACGCAGGTATCCGCGACGACGTAGCGCCGGGCGGTTCGTCACCCGGCGCATGAATTGCGGCGACATTCTGCGGAATTCGCTGCTCGTGGAGGCGGCGCCGAGGCGCTGGCGCCGCCGCCGGCTGCAGTAGGCGGGGCGCGAACGGCGCCGCGCCGAGGCGCCACGGCGGAACTGTTCGTTTACCATCTGTGAATCTCCTCTTCCAGAGCGACTCCGGAGTGCTCCCGGACGGCTGTTTTGACCCGCGCGATCAGCGCCTCGACGTCAGCACAGGTGGCGCTGCCGCGGTTGATCAGGAAGTTGCCGTGGAGCTCCGAGATCTCGGCGCCGCCGATGCTGACTCCCTTGCACCCGGCCTGGTCGATGAGCTGGCCGGCGGCGTGCTGCGGATCGTGATTCTTGAAGATGCAGCCGGCATTGCGGGCGCCGACGGGTTGGCTCTCACGTTTCAGTCGCTGCAGCTCGGACGTTCGGTCGGCGAGTTTCGATGGGTTCTCGGGGCGCAGGTTCACCGCCACGGCGACGATCACGGCGGCGGTGCCCAGGGCCGCCGGGAGCTGTAGTCGGCGGTAGCTCCAGGCCAGCTCGCCAGGGCCCAGCGTGTGCCACGTTCCGGCCCCGTCGATCACCTCCATGCGGGTCACCACATCGGCCATCTGGCCGCCCCAGCAGCCGGCGTTTCCGGCCGCAGCGCCGCCGATGGTTCCCGGTAGCCCGGTCGACCACACGAGGCCGGCGAGGCCGGCGCGGGCACTGGCGCGCAGCGCTTGGGCGGTGGGCATTCCGGCCGGGAACAGCGCCGTCGGAGCGTCGACATCGACGCCGTCGATCAAGCCCGTCAGGTTGATCACCGGCTCCACGACGCCGGCGTCAGGGACGAGCACATTGGTGCCTCCGCCCAGGATTCGCCACGCCAGGCCGCGCTCGGCGCACCATTCCAGGACTCGCGCTACGGCCTCGGGGCGGCGGGGCCAGACCATCAGCGGCGTGGGGCCGCCGACGCCGATCGAGGTGTGGTGGGCGAGGGCTTCATCAACCGCCGTGGCGCAGCCCTCGCCGGCGGATATCGCTTCGAGGCCGGCTACCGCGGTGGCGTCCCAGGCGGCGCTAGCCCGCATGTCTCAACGCCCTCCCGCTGCGGGCGCGGAGCAGCCGGCGTCTGCGGATTCAGCCGACTCCGGATCGGCGTGTGCGGCGCCGTGGCGGAGACGCTCAACCAGATCGCGGGCCACCTTCCAGACGTCGCCGGCCCCCAGCGTCAACACCAGATCGCCCGGCCGGACCATTTCGGTCAGTGCTTCAGTGGCGTGCTCGAGGTCCGCGACCGTGCGGACCTCCTTGTGGCCGTGCTCGATGATCGAGGTGGCAAGGGCCTCGCTCGTCACGCCCGGGATCGGATCCTCGCCGGCGGCGTAGATCGGTAGCACGAACACGGAGTCAGCCTGATAGAAGGCGCGACCGAATTCCTCCATCAGCAACTCGGCGCGCGAGTAGCGGTGGGGCTGAAAGCAGACGATCGTGCGGCGGTCCCAGGCGTCCCGCACGGTCGACAGGACGGCGCGAATCTCGGTGGGATGGTGCCCGTAGTCGTCGATCACGAGCACGTCGTCGACGTCGCCGATGCGCTGCATGCGCCGATCCGTGCCGGCAAATTCCGCCAGCGTCGCGGCGGTGATGGCAAAATCGATGTCGAGCTCGCGCGCCACCGCGATGGCGGCGAGCGCGTTGAGCGCGTTGTGGCGGCCGTGCAGACGCAAGCGCACGTTGCCGGCCAGCTCGCCATCGATGTAGCAGGTGAACGAGGTTCCTTCGGGCTGCACGACGACATCGGCGGCGCGGATGTCGGCCTGAGACGAGAAGCCGTAGGTGATCAGCCGGCGCTTGATGCGCGGAATCACCTCCTGAATGTTGGGGTCATCGAGGCAAACGATGCCGGCGCCGTAGAACGGCACACCGTTCAGGAAGGTCACAAATGCGTCTTGCAGCTCATTGAAGTCACGGTAGTGATCGAGGTGTTCGGCATCGATGTTGGTGACGATCGCGAAGGTGGGCGATAGCTGCAGGAACGAGCCATCGGATTCGTCCGCCTCGGCGACGAGGAAATCGCCGTGACCAAGCCGGGCGTTGGTTCCCCAGGCCTGGAGGCGTCCGCCGATGACGACGGTCGGGTCGAGGTCGGCGCCCTCCAGAACGGTCCCGAGGATCGATGTGGTGGTGGTTTTTCCGTGCGAGCCGGCGACCGCGATGCTGTGCTTCATCCGCATGAGCTCGGCGAGCATCTCGGCGCGTGGAATGACCGGAATGCCTCTCCGGGCGGCCTCGGTTACCTCGGGGTTGTCGCTGCTCACCGCTGACGACGTCACCACGACGTGGGCGCCCTCGACCTGCTCGGCCTGGTGGCCGATGTAGATGGTGCCGCCGAGTTGCTCGAGCCGTCGCGTGATCGGTGAGGCGCGCAGGTCGGAGCCCGATACCTCGTAGTCGAGGTTGATCAGGAGCTCGGCGATACCGCTCATACCGATGCCGCCGATGCCGACGAAGTGGAGATGGCGAATTTTCTTGAGCATCGGTTCCTCAGGAGTGTTGGGAGATGTTCAACAGCACGCCGATCGCGGCGCAGGTCATGACCAACGAGGAGCCGCCGTGGCTGATCAAGGGCAGTGGGATTCCGGTCGTGGGGACCAGGTTCACCACGACGCTCATGTTCAACAAGGCTTGCATGACGATGCCCGTGGTCAAGCCGATGCCGAGGTAGAAGCCGAACCTGTCGGGTGCCGTGACCGCGGCCCGCAGCCCGCGCCACAGGATCATCAGGAAACCGGCGATCACCAGCGTCGAGCCCACCAGGCCGAGCTCTTCGCCGATGACGGCGAAGATGAAGTCGGTGTGCGGTTCCGGCAGAAAGGAGAGCTTTTGCTTGCCTTCCGCCAGGCCGGCGCCGGTGATGCCGCCGGCGCCGACGGCGATCAGCGACTGGACGGTCTGGAAGCCGGCGTCCAGCGGGTCGGCCCACGGGTTCAGGAACGCGACGATGCGCCGTGTCTGGTACCCGGTCATCAGAATCTGAGCGCTGACCAGAGCCATCCCGAGGGCGCCAAAGCCGATGATGAAGCGCCACGCCAGGCCGGCAACCATCAGCATGACGCCGGCCACCGCGACCACCGCCGCGGCGGTGCCGAGGTCCGGTTCCCGCAGGATGAGCAGGGCAAACGAGCCGATCATCGCGAGGGCGGGAAAGAGGCCGTTCCACCAGTCGTTGATCTGGTGATCCTTGCGCGTCAGATAGCTGGCGAGAAACAGCACCACCGCCAACTTGGCGATCTCGGAGGGTTGTACGTTCACCAGCCCCAGCGACAGCCAGCGCCGTGTTCCCTCACCGCTGCCGATGATCAGCACCATGACCAGCGCCGCCAGCGTGGTACCTACGGCGAAGAGGACGACGGAGCGATGCTGGTACAGGCGGTAGTCGATGCGCATCGCCAGGAGCATGACCGCAACGCCGACCAGCCCCGCGATCGCCTGACGGAACAGATAGTGGGTGCCGTTGCCGTAGATTTGCTGCGATTGGTGATACGACGACGAATACACCATCAGCAAGCCGAGGCTCATCATCGCGATGGTGGTGACGAACAACGGCTTGTCGATAGCCAGCCAGCGACTTGCCATCCTAGGTCTCCATCGGGTGCTTTGAGGGGGCGCCGGCAGCGGCGTGCACCGCCACCAGCTCCTTGAAGCGTCCGCCGCGCTCTTCGAAGTTGGCGTATTGGTCGAATGAGGTGCACGCAGGGGAGAGCAGCAGCGTGTCGCCCGCCGTCGCTCCTTCGAGGGCGCGGGTGACGGCGTGCTCCATCGTCTCGCAGCGCAGCAGGCTCACCTGGCCACCGAGGGCGGCGGCGATGGCATCGGTCGCCTCGCCGATCAGCAGGACGGCGGCGATGCGCTCGTCGAGCACCGGCAACAGCTCACCGAAGTCGGCGCCCTTGTCGCGGCCGCCGAGAATGAGCCACACGCCGCGATCGAAGCCCGACAGGGCCGCCAGCGACGCGTCGACGTTGGTGGCCTTGGAGTCGTTGATGCAGCGGACGCCGCCCACTTCGCCGCAGTACTCCATACGGTGCTCGAGCGCGCGGTAGCCGGCCAGGGCGGCACGAATCGGCTCGGTGGCCAGCCCGAGTAGAGAGGCGACGGCGGCGGCGGCGCAGGCGTTTGCCTGGTTGTGTCGGCCGATGACGCCAAGCTCCGCGACATCCATGACGGCGCCCTTGCGGTCGCCGGCCCACCACCAGATCTTGCCGTCTCCGACCCAGGCGGCGGGCGGCTCGGGCTCGTCCGGCTCGAACGTGAAGGGCAGCAAGCCAACACCGGTTTTCGGCAGACGCGCCGTCAGCTCGGCGTCGTCTCCGTTGTAGACCAACCAATCGTTGGCGTCCATGTTACGGGTGACCCGTAGCTTCGCGTCGGCGTAGGCGTCGAGCGAGCCATGCCAGTCGAGATGGTCGGGCTGGATGTTGAGGATCACCGCGAAACGTGGATGAAAGTCGCGAATCGCGTGAGCCTGGAACGACGACACCTCGACGACGTAGGCGTCCGGATCGCTGTCACCGTTGAGCTCGGCGCGCACCGCCTCGCTCAGGGGGGTGCCGATGTTGCCGCAGACCGGTGCCTCGAGGCCGGCCTCTTCGAGGATCGCCCCGAGCATGGAGGTCACGGTGCTCTTGCCGTTGGATCCGGTGATGGCGATCACCGGCGCCTCGGTCAGGCCGGCGGCGACCTCGATCTCCGCCAGGATCGTTACCCCCGCCTCCTGCGCCTCGATCGTCACCACGGCGTCCGGGCGGATGCCGGGCGAGAACACGGCGGTGTCGACCCCCGCCCACAGCCCGCTGGGGTGCTCGCCGGCGACCAGGGTCAAGCCGCGCTCCGTGAGCTCGACGGCCGCGGGAATCTCGTGTTCCGACAACACGTCGGTCAGCGTCACTCGGGCGCCGCAGTCGAGCAGTAAGCGGGCGGCGGCAAGGCCGCTGACGCCGGCGCCGACGACCACGACGTTGCGGTCTCGCCAGTCAGCCACAGCGTTGGCGGTCTGCTCGCAGCGCACGGCTTCGTTCATCGCAGCTTCAGGGTGGCGAGCGAGAGGAGGGCGAACATGATGGCGAGGATCCAGAAGCGTACGACCACCTTGGACTCCGGCCAGCCGCTCATTTCGAAGTGGTGGTGCAGCGGCGCCATGTGAAAGACGCGCTTGCCGGTGAATCGGTACGAGCCCACCTGGATGATCACCGACAGCGCCTCGACGACGAAGAGGCCGCCGACGAACAACAGGTTGAGCTCCTGCTTGATCAGCAAGGCGACCGTGCCGACGGCGGCGCCGAGCGCCAGCGAGCCCGTGTCGCCCATGAAGACCTCGGCGGGGTGGCAGTTGAACCACAAGAACCCGACGCAGGCGCCGACGATCGCGCCGACGAAGACGGTCACCTCGGCGGCGTCGGGCACGTACATGATGTTGAGGTAGTCGGCCATGGCGACGTGTCCGGCCAGGTAAGCGAACGCCGTGTACGTCCCCGCCGCGATCAGCGTCGCGCCGGCGGCGAGCCCGTCGAGGCCGTCGGTCAGGTTGACGGCGTTGGAGGCGGCCACCAGGACCAGCGTCGCGAACGGCACGTACATCCAGTTGAGGAACGGCGACAGCTCCTTGAAGAACGGGAACGCGAGCTGCGTCGAGAACATTCCCTGGCTCGATAGCCACAGCAGGACGCCGCCGACCACCGAGCCGACGGCGATCTGGCCGGCGAATTTGGAGCGTACCGAGAGGCCGCGCCGGCGTGGATGGATGACGTTCAGGTAATCGTCGATGAAGCCGAGGACCGCGAAAGAGACCGTCGATCCGAGGGCGACCCACACCAACCGGTTCTGCAGGTCCATCCACAGCAGCGTGCTGACGACGATGGAACCGACGATCAAGATGCCGCCGATGGTCGGTGTGCCCGCCTTGACGTTGTGATCCGGTGGACCTGCGGAGCGGATCCGTTGGCCGACCTGTTTCGCCTTCAGCCAGCGGATCAGGGGCGGCGCGAACAGCAGCGTCAACAACAGGGCGGTGACGGCGCTCAGCGCCGTCCGGAAGGTGATGTAGCGAAACACGTTGAACGGCGAGAACACGTCCTGCAGGCCGAGGAGGAGCTCGTACAGCATGTCAGCGTCCCCCCACGCCGTTCGGCACCGTCGTCGCGGTGGTCACGGCGTGGACCACGCGCTCCAGGTGCACGGCGCGCGACCCCTTCACCAGCACCGTGTCGCCGTCGCGCAGGCGAGGCGCGAGCCAGGATGCGGCCTCTGCGGCCGTGTCGAACGCGTGGATTCCTTGACGCGCCATGCCGGTCGCCCGGGCGCCCTCTGCCATCAGCCCGGCGCCCGCACCGACCGCGACCAGGAGGTCGACGTCGATCTCGGCGGCCTTCTTTCCTGCCTCGCGGTGAACCCGATCGGTCCAATCGCCCATCTCGAGCATGTCACCGAGAACGGCGATACGGCGGCCGGTGGTGGCCAGGGAGGCGAGGGTCTCGAGGGCAGCGTTCACCGCCAGCGGACTGGCGTTGTAGCTCTCGTCCATCAAGGTGATGCCGCCGGTCAGGCGGATCGCGCCGCGGTTCGGCAATGGCTCGAGCGTCGCGGCCGCCGCGGCGATCTCGTCGATGGAGATCTCCAGGGCGTGGGCCGTGGCGGCCGCCGCCAGGAAGCACGAGACACCCGGTGCGCCGGCAAGCCGGAGGTCGATGCTGCGTGACGCCGAATCGATGTGGAGGTTCAACGTCCAGCCGCCGCTCGGGCCCGCGGCGAGGTCGGTGGCGCGCACGTCGGCCGAGGTCCCACAGCCGAAACGCACCACGCGGGTGACGTGTGGGGCCAGCAACTCGGGCATCGCGTCGGTGCGCGGATCGTCGGCATTGACGATCAGTGTCCCCGCGGCCGGCAACTCGCGGGCGAGCTCGCCTTTGGCGGTGGCGACGGCATCGAGGTCGGCGAAGTTCTCCATGTGCGCCGGAGCGACGTTGGTGATCACGCCGATGCTCGGGTCGGCGAGACGCGACAGCGCCCCGATCTCGCCCGCGCGGCTCATCGCCAGTTCGGCCACCATGACCTCGTGCCGTGCTTCAAGGCCCAGGAGGGTCAGCGGCAGGCCCCAGTGGTTGTTGAGGTTGCCGGGCGTGGCGTGGACGCTGTAGCGGGTCCCGAGAAGCTCGGCGGCCAGCTCCTTGGTGGTGGTCTTTCCCAGGCTGCCGGTGATGGCCACCACGGTCGGATCGAGCCGCTGGCGCAGCCAGCCGGCGAGTGCCTGCAGCGCCGCGGTGGTGTCGTCGACCCGGATGATCGCGGTATCGGCGCCGGCGGGCTCGGTTGTCTGGATCGGCCGTTCCACGACGACGATGCCGGCGCCGGCGGCCAGCGCCTGATCGACGAAGTCGTGACCGTCGAGCCGCTCGCCGATGATGGCGAAGAAGCAGTCGCCTGCGCCCGCGGTACGCGAGTCGATCGTCACCGACTCTGCAATGTTGTCGGGGTTTCCCGAGATCGTCGCAGGGCTCAGGATCTCGGAGATCTGCGCCGCGGAGATCGGGATCATGTCGCCGGCTCCGCTTTGTGCACGGCGGTTTGCCTGAAATGCGCTACGAGCCAGTCGCCGGCGACCGCCGTGTCGTCGAACTCGATCGTGTGGTCGGCGAATTCCTGCTCGGTCTCGTGCCCCTTGCCGGCGATCAGAACGCAATCGCCCGGCCGGGCTCTCTCCAGCGCGCTGACGATGGCGGCCGAACGATCGACCTCGAGCTCGACCTTCGCCCGCGAATCCTCCGGGACCCCGGACTCGATGTCGTCGAGGATGGTCGCCGGATCCTCGCTGCGCGGGTTGTCGGAGGTGATGATCACCTGGTCGGCGGCGGCGGCGGCGATCTTGCCCATCATCGGCCGCTTGCCGCGATCCCGGTCGCCGCCGCAGCCGAACACGACGATCACCCGGTGTGCCCCGGCGAGGTCCCGGGACGCGGCGAGAGCCGATTGCAGGGCTGCCGGTGTGTGGGCGAAATCGACGAGGACGGCAAACGGTTGCCCGTGCAGCAGGCGCTGGAAGCGGCCGCGGGCACCCTCGAAGGCCGCCACGGGCGCGGCGATCTCGCCGGCTCCGAGGCCGAGCTCGAACGCCAGGGCGATGGCGGCGGTGAGGTTCTCGGCGTTGGCGGGGCCGAACAAGGGACTTTCGAACTCGAAGGCGCCGTGAGGGGTTTCCAGGCGCAACGTGCTGCCGCTGCCGAGATGATCCCAACCGGCGATGCGATAGGTCGGCACGTCGATTCGCGGGACGTTGTTGCATCCGTACCCGACCACCCGGGCCTTGGTGCGCGCGGCCAGCGTTGCGGCGGCCGGATCGTCAACGTTCAACACCGCGATGGCGTCCGCTTCGAGACGCTCGAACAGCATCGCTTTGGCGTCCAGGTACTGTTCCATGTCGGCGTGGAAGTCGAGATGGTCGTTGCTGAGGTTGGTGAAGACGGCGGCGCAAAAACGCGTCCCGTCGACCCGCCGCAGCGTCAGGGCATGCGACGAGACTTCGATCGCCGCCGCCCAGCAGTCGGCGTCGACCATCCGGCGCAGGACGTCTTGCAGGTCGGGGCCCTCGGGAGTGGTGCGATGGGCGGGGTAGGGCACGCCGGCAACACGTACCGTCGTCGTGCTCCACCGCCCCACCGGCCCACGCGCCCCGAGGATCGCTTCGATGAGGGCGGTGACGGTGGTCTTGCCGTTCGTTCCGGTGACTCCGATGACGGCGAGATCGTGGCTCGGGTTGCCGTAGAAAGCCGCCGACATCGGCGCCAACACGGCGCGGGCGTCGGCAACGCGGGCCCAGACATCGGGGGCGGCAGGAAGGTCGATGTCGCTCAGCTCAGCCTCGGCGACAATCGCCACCGCGCCGGCGGCGACCGCGTCGGCGACGAAGCGCAACCCGTCGTGGACGAACCCCGGCACGGCGACGAAAACGTCACCGGGCTCGACTTTTCTCGAGTCGTACGCGATCCCGGTTACGACCGTGTCGGCGTCGCCGCGGTAGCTGGTCTCGGTCCCCGACAGCAGGGACGCGAGGGCGGACCTCGTCAGCATGGCCTCCCCTTGCTGCGTTGCGCCCGTCACCTCTTGACGGGCAATCCCGCGGACAACTTGTCCAGCGAATAGCTCTCTAGCTGCCGATAATCTGCAGAGGAGCGGCCACGGCGTCGGGTGCCAAGCGCAGGACCCTTACCGCCGCTTCGGCGATGGTCCGGAAGGCCGGAGCAGCGACCTCACTCCCATAGTAGCCCTTACTCTTATCCGGGGCGTCGATGACGACGAGGATGACGAGCTCGGGCGCAGATGCAGGCAGAATTCCAACAAAAGACGATACGTACTGGCTGTACAGGCCATCAGGGCCGATCTTCTGCGCCGTGCCGGTCTTGCCTGCCAGCCGATAGCCGGGAATCCCCGCGGCTCTACCGGTCACCGAGTCCGGGTTGATGACACCCTCCAGGACGACCATGACGCGCGCCGCAGTGGCTTCGTCGAGGACGCGGTGGCGAATTGTCGGCTGGTGCTCGAATTGGACGTTGCCGGCGGCATCGCGGATCTCTGAAACGATGTACGGCTCCATCAACAGGCCGCCGTTGGCGACCGCCGAGACGGCGGTGGCGAGCTGCAGCGGCGTGACGGCGATCTCCTGGCCGATGATCATCGAGCTCTGCGACAGCGCCGACCAGCGGCTCGTTGGCCGCAGGATCCCGGAGGCTTCGCCCGGCAGGCCGATACCTGTGGGTTCGCCGAAGCCGAACGCCCGCAGCCAATCGTAAAAACGCTCCGGCTGCAGCCGCAGGCCGACCTTGATCATGCCGACGTTGCTCGAGTTGGCGATGACTTTGGAGAACGGCATGATGCCGAACCCGCTCCTCCAGTCGTGGTACGTGTGGTTCGCCACCCGCAGGACGCCGCCCTGGCAGTCGATGAGCTCGTCCTCGAAGACGATGTTGTCGCGAAAGCCGGCCGCCGCGGTAAAGATCTTGAACGTCGATCCGGGCTCGTAGACGCTGTTTACGGCGCTGTTTCTGGACGAGAGCTCGACCAGCGCTCGATCGTGGACGTTCGGATCGAACGTCGGATAGGAGGCCAGCGCCAGGACCGCGCCGGTACGCGGGTCCATGACGACCGCGGCGCCGCCCTCTGCTTCACGCTCGCGAACGACCCGCTCGAGCGTCGATTCGGCAGCCCGCTGGATCGTCGGGTCGATGGTCAGCGAGATATCGTGGCCGGCAATAGGGTCTTCATGGAAAGCGCCATCAGGATCGATGGGATTCTGTCGGACGTCTTGGAGGGTCAGCCATCTCCCATCGTGGCCGCGAATGGCGTCGTTGAAGCGGTACTCGATGCCGGCGGCGCCCTGGTTCTCGATGTCCACGAAGCCCAAGACGTGGGCGGCGAGCCGGTGATTCGGGTAGTAGCGGCGGCTGGCCGGGTGCATACCGACCGATTCGTGGAGCTTGTGCTCCCGCTTCACCGCCTCGACCGCGCTGACGATCTCGGGCGGGGCGTACCGGTTCAGATAGACGAGGTGTTGGTCTCGGCTCACAAGGCGTGCCACCTCCTCGACCGACATCCGCAGGGCAGGCGCCAGGATCTCGGGTGCAGCGTCTCGATCGTCGAGGAGGTGGGGGTGGACGTAAATCGCTGTTTCTTCGCTACTGCTGGCCAACAGGCTGCCGTCGCGCGCGAAGATGCTGCCGCGCATCGCCGGGATGGTGACCTCGTACTCTTGCTGCTGGCGGGCGCGCTCGACCAGATCGTCGTGCAGCACGACCTGCAGATGCACGAGGCGACCGAACAGCAGTCCGGTCCACAGGCCGGCGCAGGCGAGCACCAGAAACAGGCGTCGCCGCTGGAGGCGGCCGACGCCGGGGTTGTTACGGTCGGTTACGACCATCTCGGTCTCCTGTGGCCTCGGCCAGAAACATCAACTCTCGGGTGGGCGCACTAGGAGTCCGCGGCAGAATCACGACCTGGTCCGGCTCGGCTTCGACCAGGCCGGCGACGGCGCGGGCCAGCTCCTCGATCCGCCCCAGGTTGCTCACCGAGGCGAGCTCGATATCGAGGCGCCGCCGTTGTTCGTCGAGCTGGCTGATGCGTGCCTCGAGGACGACGACGTCACCGCGATACTCGTGCAGTTTGGCTTGCAAGGCTGCGTACAAGAAGGCGGGAAGCGCCAGCAGCAGGCCGAGCGCGGTCATGCGCGTCAGATCGCCGAATCTTCCCGGCTCGCGCGGCTTGACCAGCGGTCCGTTGATTACCCTGGGACGACGAATCGGGGCCATTCTCAGCCCTCCCTGTCAGCAGCAGGGTCACGTGCGACCCTGCTCGAGAGGGGAAGAAAAAATCCGGAGCGTGGCCCCGACAGCCAGGGGCGAATGCTAGCCAGGGTTGTAAAGGGAGGCATTTTACAACTCATTTTGGTCTAGCTAAGGCCACGGGACCACATGCTCCGGACACTCGTTCCTTCCGTGATGACGTCGTTCTCGCCGGGCTTAAAGTCGCACCAGAGCGCGTAAATTCGCGCTCCGAGACCGAGGGTTCACCTGGACCTCGTCGGCTCGCGGCCGCAGCGGGCGCTTCGTCAGGATCTCAACCTCCGTGAACTTGTTGCAGGCGCATCGCGGTAGGCGCGGCGGGCATACGCAGTCGCTCGCGAGATACCGGAAAGCCTGTTTCACAAGACGATCTTCCAGCGAATGAAAGGACAGGATCACCAGGCGTCCACCGGGAGCGAGGATGCGGGCGGCGCCGACGACAAACTCGTACAGGCCGTTGAGCTCGTCGTTTACGGCGATTCTCAACGCCTGGAACGTACGCGTTGCCGGATGGATGTGCTGCGGCGAGCGTGGAATCGAGGCGCTGACGATATGGGCGAGCTGGTCGGTCGTGCGTAGCCTGCTCTTGCGGCGCGCCGCGACGATCCCACGGGCGATCCGGCTAGCGTAGCGCTCGTCGCCGTAGCGTCGCAGTAACGATGCCAACTCGCCGGCGTCGAGATCGTTGACGAGGTCGGCCGCCGTGAGGTCGGAGGTCCGGTCCATGCGCATGTCCAGCGGCCCGGAACGGCGGAACGAGAAGCCTCGCTCGGCGGAATCAAGTTGCCGCGAGGAGACTCCCAGATCGGCGATGATGCCGCGAATCGGCCACCAACGGTGCTCGAATGCCAGTTGGGGCAGGCGACGGTAGTCGTCGCCGATGAACTGGACACGGCTCTTCCAGGGCTCCAGACGCCGGCGTGCGGCGTCGAGCGTCTCGGTGTCCCGGTCGATCCCGATGACGGTGCATTGCGGGCAGGCGGCCAAGATCGTGGCGCTGTGGCCGCCGTCGCCGAGGGTGGCGTCGACGATCAAGCCACCGCCCGGGACGAGGTGGTCGAGGACCGCGTCAACCATCACGGGGCGGTGAATCGGGCCTGACTCCATGTCTGCGCGCGCGTCCAATTCTTGCGGCCAGGGTAGCCGCAGAGGGCTGGCGGGCGCCTGAACCGGTGCGACGGTGATCATCAGATGCCCAACTCAGCCAGTTTTTCGAAGTCTTCCGCCGTCATCGGCTCGCTGTCCATGCGATTACGGAAGATCTCGTGGTTCCAAACCACCAGGTGGTCCATTTGACCCATCACCACGACCTCGCCGGTGACTTTGGCCTCGTCCCGTAGCCTCTGGGGGACGAGAACGCGGCCCTGCTTGTCCATGGTGGTGACGTGACCGAAATAGTTGACGCGATCCATGAACTTCTGGCGGGCGGGGTTCATCGCCGGAATCCTGTTGATGCGCTCTTCGACGGCAGCCCAGACGGGCAGGGGATAGACGCGGACGTTCGTGCCGTCGATGCTCGTGAGGAAGACCTCGGCGCCGTAGGCGTCGCGAATCGCGGTGCGAAACGACGCCGGGATCTTGATCCGACCCTTGTCGTCGACAGTCGCCGGTTGATTCCCGCGAAGCATTGCAGCCCGTCCTCCATCGTTTTATGCATGATTTCTGGGACGGTCAACCACTTCGGTCCACTTCCAACCACCGGCAATATACGGATTTTCTGGTCCGGGTGTCAAGCACGAAGTGAAAAAAACCCCAAAAGCTGCTTCGCCCGCATATCTCAACGCCCTTCGTCGCGAGGGT
>Ga0114950_10000931_pt1 | contig 21402 bp, 18 predicted proteins | sample N075metaG_FD_83503 | JGI IMG/M metagenome (GOLD analysis project Ga0114950, IMG submission 83503) | Deep subsurface microbial communities from Kermadec Trench to uncover new lineages of life (NeLLi) - N075 metaG | ecosystem: Environmental > Aquatic > Marine > Ocean trench > Sediment | place... | reverse complement strand
CCGGTGAACGAGTCGATACACAAGGTAGACGAACACGTCCGCATCGATGACGTCATTGCCCTGACGACAATGTACGAACGCATCATGGAGCGGATGCTCCTGTAGGGTCGCGCGCGGCGTAAGTCCCCTGCGGGGGAGGCGCACTCCTACGGCAGCTTTCGCAGATTGTTCCAGACGCCAGCGATGCCGACGCCGGCTATCGCGATAAACACCCACCCCGGCATTGATATCCCCAGGACTTGCCAGGCGACTTCGGCGCACTCGCCCGAGCCTTTGAAAACCATCTTCATTGCATCGCCGAGCGGAAAGTTCTCCAGCATGTAGTCGAGGCCGGGCCCGCACGCGGGTACTTCGTCATGCGGCAAATTTTGTAATCTGAAATGCCAGCCCGCGACACCGGCCCCCGCCGCCGCGATCACTGCCAGCGATGCTGCATACGCACGCCGGCCCCATCCGGACGGGTCGTGCAGCGCCGCGATCAGAAATACGATTCCGAGTCCTATCACCGCGACCCGCTGCAATACGCACAGCGGGCATGGATCGAGCAGCAAGACATGCTGCGCGAACAGTGCAAAGCCCATCAGGCCGGCGCAGCACAGGAACCCGGCAATATTGATGTTACGTCGATTCGGTAGCGTCATCGTGCATCACTTAAATTTGAATTCAAGGTCGAGCTGAAACCGATCATAGTCTTCTTCGGGAAAGCTAAAGCGATTAATCACGTTGCTGAAATACGTTCCGCCGAGAAAGATATTTTTCGCGAGCGCGTACTTACCCTTGATGATATGTCCTTTGGCATCGGTCCCACCACCGCCGAAATCAGAATCGTTGAACGTGCCGATGACGGCATCGGCATCGATGTCCTGCCAGGTCCAACTGAACTCCATCGACCCCTGGTCTTTTGCCGCACCGATTTTGGCGCCGATCGCGACGGCCGTGTCCTGTTCGTCAACCTCGTTATTGCGCGTCCAGTGGCTGTAGATCTTGAGCGGCCAGTCGCCGACTCTGGTGTCGAATTGGGCGAAGACCTCCGTATTCTTGTAGCCGTATACGTAGTTGCCTTCGCCATCGACGGTGTTGCCTTTCGATGCACCGTTATAAAAAGGCTCGCTGCCGATCGTGTTGGAGTATCCGATGTAGCCGACACCAGCCGTCAACGTCGCACTCGCCCCAATTTCAAACCTGGCGCCGGCCTGCGCGGCGAACAAATTCGAATTGCCACTTTGCGAGCGTTCTTCCACGGCAAACCCTGCCACCGTGCCAAAGAACATGCCCTTGCTGACCGTTGCCGCGAAACCCTCGGGGTTGAGGTCTGAATCCCAGATCAACGGCACACCGCCGGCACGAAACAACGGGTTTTTTATTTTACCGGCCAGGACGTGCAAACCATCGGCAGCCTCCCAATCGACATAGGCAAGATCGAAGCCGATATCCTTGGTCGTAAACCCGCCGTCAAAGGTCACGTTTCTGGACACCGGATTATCGGCGCCAGAGGCGACTTGCAGGACAAGCTTTATGTTGGGCGCCACCGCAGCGGAGATTCCAAAGCGCGCACGATAGCGATAGCGGTCCCGTCGCTCACGCGACTCCCGGTCGATCGTCTCGTAGCGCAAGCGAAAATCGCCTTTGACGCTGATGCGCTCCGCCCAGTCTGCCGTTTCGCTTTCGGCTGCGACTGGCGTGATCGGCAGAATACTGGCGAGGGCCACGCACAAAGCTTTGGAAAATAGTCTCACTTCGGTACCTCGGCCACCTTTTGACGCAAATAGGCAGGCGCGATGTCCTGCGGAGCCACGGCCCTGCCCTGCGCGAATCCAGCCGCTCCCAATGGCAATAAATGGCGTGCACGCGGATGCAGCACGTCGGCCACGGCCGTGAAAGCGCCCTTGTTCGCCGCGAGCAAATCCGGGTAACGCTGCCAGCCAAAACCGGCAGCCACACGAGATTTCCCGGCGTTGTCATCGCAGTGACTTATTACTCCAAGACCGTGCAATTGCTCCGCCATGACCTCTGCCGCCAGCCCATCGGAATCTTGCCGGTAGATGCCCAGATACACTTCCTGCATGTGCGCGTCCTGTGTGACGACAACTTCCGCAGCGTCATGCTCGGCGAAAACCTGCGTTGCCACAGCAGCGAGCGATGACACGGGCACGATTTTGAGCTTCGATCCGAATGCAAGACCTTGCGCGACGGACGCGGCGATGCGCATGCCGATGAACGACCCCGGCCCGTTGCCAAGCACGATGGCGTCGAGTTCCGGCAATGTCGTGCCGGCCTCGTCAACGACCGACTGAATCATGGGCATCAGCAACCGGGTGTGCTCACGTGCTTGTTCTTCGTACCGTTCGATGACAGTTTCGTCGATCCGCAGCGCCACCGAGCAGGCCACCGAGGAGGTATCGAGCGCCAGCAGCTTCACGCAACCGCGCCTTTGCGTTCGTGCGCGGCTAGAAATCGCGACACTTCATCGAGCGATGAGGTCGACGGCATGGGTTCCAAGATTTTCAGGAACATGCGTCCGTAACTCTTGGTCGTAATGCGCGGATCGCACAACACGATGACTCCGTAATCGCTTTGATCGCGTAGCAGCCGCCCTGCGCCCTGTTTCATGGCAAGGACCGCCTGCGGTAATTGATGTTCAGTAAACCCGTTGCCGCCCTGCCGCCGAATAAATTCGAGCCGCGCCATCATCAACGGGTCGGCCGGCGAACCAAATGGCAGCTTGTCGATCGCAACGACTGTCAGGGCCTGACCGCGAACGTCAACGCCTTCCCAAAAACTGCCCGTCCCGAGCAACACTGCATTTCCCGCTTCACGAAACCGGCGCAGGAGATCGTCGCGCGGCGCGCTGCCTTGAGTGAGTAATTTGCGGCCGCCCAGCATCTTCTTGTTGGAACGAAACCATTTCTTCGCTGAATTCAGCGCCCGGTGACTCGTGAACAGGCAAAACATGCCGCCTGACATCATATCGAGCAACGGCACTACGGCCTCGAGTACCGCATCGGTATGGCCCCAGTCCGACGGCTGTGGCAGATCGGGCGGCAGGTAGATCAGCCCCTGCTCCTCCACAGCATAGGGACTCGGAAAGGTCAGTCCGTTTACATCGAACAGCCCCATCCGTGATGCGAAATGCGAAAAGTCTTCGGCGATCGCGAGCGTTGCCGACGTAAACACCCATGCCTGATGACCGCTATTGATCAGGCCATTGAGCGTCGTCGATACATCGAGCGGCGTCAGGTTCAGGCGCAGACTGCGCGGATTAATTTCCAGCCAGCGCAGGCCGTCCCAGGCGTCATCGCTTGCCAGCAAGACAAGCCGCTCGCCCGCATTCGTCAGTTGTTCGTGCAACTTGTCGAGTGCCACAGAGGTGTCGGCGAATTCCGCAACCGCCGTGTTCAGTTCGCCCAGTGCCAGTCGCAATTGATCGAGCGGCACGCGAATGTCGTCGATCACTGCCTCCATTTGATGGCGGCCTTCTTTGCGCGGGGCTTCGGCGCGCAGTACTCGAATCGCAGTCTGTACCGCGTCGATGCGGCGCAGAAATTCGGGCTGCTGTCGTGACACGGTTGCGACTCGAACTTCATCGACCAGCCGCTCGAGTTCCCGCGTACCGAGCGTGACGCCGAAAAACTGCACGGCAAGCTCCGGAATCTGGTGCGCCTCGTCGAGGATGATCGCCTCAGCACCCGGCAGAAACTCAACGAAGCCCTCTTCCTTCATCGCCAGGTCGGCGAGCAACAGATGATGATTGACGACGACAAGATCGGCTTCCTGCGCGGCGCGGCGCGCTTTGACGACGTGGCATTGCGAATATTCCGGGCATTTCTGGCCGAGGCAGTTGTCGATGGTCGATGTGACCAGCGGCCAAATCATTGAGTCTTCAGCGACCTCGGTGAGTTCGGCCTTGTCGCCGCTCTCGGTTCGATGCCGCCACTCGCGTACAGCATGCATGTCGTCAACCAGCGCGTCGGCGACATCTGTGACGTGATCGAGCCGCTCCCGGCACAGGTAATTTGCACGCCCCTTTAACAAGGCGGTCGTGACGGGCCGCCCAATGGCTTTTCCGATCAGCGGCAGGTCCCGGTAGTAGAGCTGGTCCTGCAGCGCCTTGGTTCCGGTGGAGATGATGGTCTTGCGGCCGCTCTGCAAGGCCGGCAGCAAATAGGCGAAGGTTTTACCGGTACCGGTGCCCGCCTCGATGACGAGTTTGTCGAGATTAGCGATAGCCTCGGCAACCGCTTCTGCCATCCACGCCTGGCCGGCGCGCGGCTGAAAACCGGGCAACAGGTCTTTGAGGGGACTGTTGTCGCCAAAAAATTCGGAAAGACTCGTCACCGCGAGAAGGTTACACGCTTACGTCCGGATTCGCAGACGTAAAATTGGGCAATGGGCGGCACGCGACGAATTTCGAATTTGTACGTGAAGACGCTGCGCGAACCCGTATAATTGCGCTCTTGCTGCGACCGCACCGGGCGCCTGATCACGCACCTACAATAAGAAGAGAGTTTTGATGACAAGCAGTCTTTCGGCCCTGAGCGAATGGGTAGACGATGTCGCCAGCCTTACGCAGCCCGACAACATCCACTGGTGCACGGGAAGCGACGATGAATTCGCGCGGCTGATTCAACAAATGACCGCAGACGGTACGCTGTCGGAACTCAACCAGGACGAGTACCCGAACTGCTACCTGCATCTTTCAGACCCGTCTGACGTTGCGCGCGTGGAGCACCTGACGTTCGTCTGTACCGAGTCACAGGACGAGGCCGGACCGAACAACAACTGGATGAGCCCGGCAGACGCGCACGCCAAAATCGATGCGCTGTTCGCGGGCGCGATGCGCGGGCGCACGCTGTACGTCATACCGTATTGCATGGGCCCTATCGCATCGCCTTACTCGCGATGCGGCGTGGAAATCACCGACAGCCCCTACGTCGTCGTCAACATGAAGCTCATGACTCGCATGGGATCGCAGGCACTCGAGCGCATCGAGCGCGACGGAACCTTCGTCAGGGGACTGCATTCGACCGGCGATCTCGATCCGGAGCGCCGCTTTATCATGCACTTCCCCGAAGAGCTGTCGATTAAGAGCATAGGCTCCGGGTACGGCGGCAATGCGTTGCTGGGCAAAAAATGCCACGCCCTGCGTATCGCGAGTTTTCAGGCGCGCAACGAGGGCTGGCTCGCCGAGCACATGTTGATCGTCGGCCTGGAGAGCCCGGACGGCGAAACGCACTACATCGCGTGCGCGTTTCCATCGGCTTGCGGCAAGACCAATCTGGCCATGCTGATTCCACCGGACTCACTACCGGGCTGGAAAGTCTGGACCCTCGGTGATGACATTGCCTGGATGCACCTCGACGACGCGGGCCAACTGCGGGCGATCAACCCGGAGTCTGGCTACTTCGGCGTAGTTCCCGGCACCAATTCACTGACCAACAAAAACGCATTCGACATGATCACGCACGATGCGATTTTTACAAACGTCGCCCGAACGCAAGACAATCAACCGTGGTGGGAAGGTAAAAATACCGGCGAGCCCGCCTTTGACTGGCAAGGTCGCGAGTTCGACCCTGAGCGCGGGCCAGCTGCGCACCCGAATTCACGTTTTACGGTCGCCGCAACTAACAATCCCGTTTACTCGGACCTGGCTGACGCGCCCGAAGGTGTGCCGATATCCGCAATCGTTTTTGGCGGCCGGCGAGCCAGGTTGGCACCGCTCGTGTATCAAGCGAAGGATTGGGCTCACGGAGTTTTGGTCGGCGCCAGCGTCGGGTCGGAAACGACCGCGGCGAACATCGGCGAAGTCGGCGTTATTCGCCGCGATCCGATGGCCATGAAGCCGTTTTGCGGCTACAACTTTGCAGACTACTGGTCGCACTGGCTGTCTTTCGCAAAGCGTAGCGACCAGCTGCCGAAGATCTTCCACGTCAACTGGTTCCGCCAGGATGACGACGGCAAATTCCTGTGGCCCGGCTTTGGCGAAAACTTACGCGTGTTGCGCTGGATCGTGGACCGCTGCGAAAACCGGGTCGAGGCTCTGGAGACGCCGGTTGGCTACCTACCGGTCGAAGGCGGCATAGACACGAGCGGGCTTGATATCAGCGCCGCGGCAATGCGCGAACTGCTGTCTGTCGATTTCAAAGACTGGAAAATAGAAAACGAGCAATTCGCCGCGTATCTGGACGAGTTTGGTGAGCGTGTGCCTGAAGAATTACGTGCGGAACAACGAAGAGTTGCTGCAGAACTGGATCGCGCGCTGTAGGAGCGCGCCTACGTACTCACGGTCTTATAATGAATCGCTAACGCCGTGCCTGGCGATTCTGTGCGACCGAGTCCGATCGTCCCTTCGCCAATGAGGTCTGTCGTATCGCGCCGGACGAAGGTCTCTTCGCCTTGCACATTTTGCAAAAAAGTCCCGTTGGTACTCTGGTCAACGAGCACGAATTTTCCGCGCCGCATTTCCACTTTCGCGTGAATTCTGGAAATCAGATTGCCCTTGATGACCAGGTCGTTGTCGTCGGCGCGGCCGATGCTGACGCTCTTGTGCTTATCGTGGACGTCTATGGTTTGATCGCCAAACGTCAGAACAATTTTTGACGCACTGCGATCGTGTTTTTCCCAATCGATCGTGGGCAACATGCTGGTTGCCTCTTCGGGATTCCAGAGAAACTCGTAAAGCGCTATTTCGTCGAGCTTGCCGCGCACCGTCGCAACGTCGATCTGCCGCGTTTGCTTCACAAAATCAGGGCTCATTTTCTCAACAGTGTCACCGGAAATAACGATTTGGCGCGCTTTGGCCTGCGACGTCATGCGATTGGCCGTGTGTACTGCAGCGCCAAAAATATCGTTGCGTTCCTGCACGACCGGTCCGTAGTGACAACCAATGCGGATCGAAACGGGTATCCGGCCTTCCTTCTTGTTATCGGCAGTGATACGCGTTTGCATTACGGCAGCGGCGCTCATCGCGCCCTCGACCGTCGGAAAAGTCGACATCACCTCGTCGCCAATGGTCTTGATCACGGTACCGTCGTACTGGTGGGTCGCATCTTTCATGACATCCAGGCACGCAGCAACAGTCTCGCTGGCTTTGGTATCGCCAAATTTGTCGTACAACTGTGTGCTGCCGACGACGTCGGCGAACAGGATCGCGACTTCAAGGTCCTTTGCCATAAGGTGCTCGTAACTGCCTAAAAACGAAGTTATTTTTCGGCTACAATATACGCTATCCAGGCGAGGTCCGCCTCTCCCTTGTCGTTGGGCGTGAATTCTCCATTGCCCTCGCCATCTTCGTCTTCGCCTTCCCAGTAGATTGTCACATTTCCGAAGCCGGCGTCGTGCAACATGTCGCGAATTTCCGGTGCAGTCCAGAGACGCCAGGCGTAGCTGAATGCCTTTTTCAATTTCGATCCGTCCTTGAATTTGAAGTGGATATAACACTGCATATGATTCGTGACCGGATAAAATTTGGCCTGATGCCAGATGTAGGTGAAGCCGTCGTGCTTGGTTTTTTCTTTGGTCTCCTCGAACGACTCCGGACCGCCAAACATATCCATGAACAGAATACCGTCGTCCTTGAGCGCGTCGTAACAGCGGCGCATGTAATTAACCATCTGTGCCCGCTCTTCGAATATCCAGTAACTGAAATTGAATGCGGCGAGAATGTCGACCGCGGGCGTGTCCACTGTTTGCACATCCGACTCGATCAGTCTGACGCGGGCCTGAGCTTCGATGTCGAGCCGGCTGACGCGATTTCTCCGCCCCCAGTCCAGCACGTCAGATTCGATATCGACACCGATTGCAGAAAAGTCCTGCCCTTGTTTTACCCACTCACAAGCTAAGCTTGCAGTACCGCAAAAATCCTCGCGCAGCAGCCGCGCTTCGCGGCCAACACGTTCTCTAAAAGTCGCTTGCAAGAACTGCACTTCGTTCTCGACGTTTTGCACCGACTCTTCATAGAGCTCATGAATATCGGCCCGCTCGGCCATCGTCTGCACTTTGCTTTTCTTTCCTGATTTGGCGCTCATGAAACGTAATTCGCTCTGCGGATAACTTAAGGATCGAATAGTCTAACGGACAGTCGCCAACGCCGCATGAATAACCTCGACCCCGGCGCCCTCGCGATGGGCGTTCTCGCTGATATGTCGCCGCCATGATCGCGCTCCGGGCTGACCGGCGAACAGTCCGATCATGTGACGCGCAATTCCACCCAGGCGCTCGCCCTGGCCAAGCTGCTCCTCGATATACAGAATCATGCTTGCGACGATCGCGCGTCTGTCCGGCAAGGACCAATCAGGCCGAAAGTGTTTTTCGATCTCCGCAAGAAAATACGGCTGCTGATAGGCCTGACGACCGATCATGACACCATCGACTTGCTCCAGCAGTTGATCGATCTGCTCAAGCGTCGAGACGCCACCGTTCAGCACGATCTCCAATTCCGGAAACTCCTGCTTGAGTTTGAATACCCGGTCATAGTTCAGGGGTGGAACGCTGCGATTCTCTTTCGGGCTCAGGCCATCGAGTATCGCGATGCGGGCATGCACCACGAATTTCTTACAACCGACCGCAAGCAGTGACTCGACAAAGCGAATGAGAAATTCATCACTGTCAAAATCGTTGATGCCGACACGCGTCTTCACCGTGATCGGAATTTCGACTGCAGCTTGCATCGCGCTGAAACACTCAGCGACAGTTTCCGGCCGGCCCATCAGGCACGCGCCAAACTGGCCGCTTTGCACCCGATCGCTGGGACAACCGACATTGATATTAACTTCGTCGTAACCGGCATCAGCCGCAAGCCTCGCCCCCTCGGCCATCAGGCTGGCCTCGCTGCCGCCAAGCTGAATGGCCAGTGGGTGCTCCGAGTCGTCGTAGCGCAGAAATCTTGCAGCATCGCCATGGTGAATGGCCGCAGCCGTGACCATTTCCGTGTACAGGAACGCGCTGGGGTTCAGGAGCCGCAAGAAATAGCGGCAATGACGGTCCGTCCAATCCATCATTGGCGCGATTGACACTCTGGAGCTTGTTGAGCAGTCTGCCGTTTCTAACGTTTCTATTTTATTATTCAAATACTTATAATGTACGCTGCTTCGTATATGCAATCGAATTCTGCAAGCTGTATAGCCCGGGTGCCTGCTTCAGGAGCCATCGAGCTGCCATGATCGCACCGTCCGCAAAAACACGACGATCGATGACCTTGTGCGTCATTGCAAGGGACTCATTGGCGCTCCTGAGTACGACCGTATGTTCACCGGGATTCTCACCACGCCGGGTGACTTCGAAATGGATGTCTCCCGGGCCGGGTAAGCTATCGCCATCTTCGTCGTAGTGGCAGACGTCGGCAAAGTCTTGACCACGACTGGCAGCCAGCGTTTCGCCAAGATGCAACGCAGTACCGGACGGCGCATCAATCTTGTGCACGTGATGAGTCTCATGAATTTCTGCTTCAAACTGATTGCCCAGCGTGGAGCCGGCCAATTGCACAAGCTGCTGCATGACGGCAACACCCAAGCTCATATTCGCGTCGTACAGGATCGGTATCGTCCTGGCCGCATCGTGCATGCGCTGACGGCTTTCTGCTGTCAACGCGCTAACGCCACATACGAGTGGAATGCGCGCGTCGATCGACGCCGTGATGACTTGATCAGTGGCCACAGCCAACGTGAAATCAATCGCAACGTCGGCGGGTGCCAGAACTGATGCCAAATTTGTTGACCGGACATAGGGAGTATCACAGTCATCGGCCGAGCCGTCCCGTACCCAAATGCCTGCAAGCTCCACGTCTGCCGACTCCGCGATACAGCTTTGAATCTCCTGGCCCATGCGGCCGTGACCTAATACGGCAATCTTGGTACTCATGTTTTAATTAGAATGTTCTGCCCCACTTCGTCAAACGTTATACTCGTGATTATTGATAGCAGAGTCCGCGATATGCAAGAATTGATTAACACCGTCGAAGACGGTTGGGCCCGAAAAGATGACGGCGAAGTAATTCGTGGTGATGCCGATCTCATTGCTGCGGTACAAAATGCCCTCGAACTGCTCGATAGCGGCACCGTGCGCATGGCAGAAAAAACAGACGGTGACTGGCAGGTCAATCAGTGGCTAAAAAAGGCAGTGCTGTTGAGCTTTCACCTGAATGACAGTCAGGTAATTAAGGGTTCGGACTCCAATTTCTTCGACAAAGTACCGCTGAAATACGCCGGTTTCGGCAAGGATGAGTTCGAGGCCGCTGGCGTGCGTGTGGTCCCCGATGCGAGGGTTCGCTTCGGTGCCTACATTGCATCCAATGTCATCCTGATGCCGAGCTACGTTAATACCGGTGCTTACGTGGATAGTGGCACCCTGGTCGATACGTGGACGACCGTCGGTAGCTGCGCTCAAATCGGAAAAAATGTGCACCTGTCCGGTGGTGTCGGCATTGGCGGCGTTCTCGAGCCAGTCCAGGCGGGACCAACGATTATCGAGGATGATTGCTTCATCGGTGCCCGGTCCGAGATCGTCGAAGGTGTCATCGTCGAACAAGGGTCTGTGATTTCAATGGGCGTCTTTATCGGTCAGAGTACGAAGATATACAATCGTGAAACTGGAAAAACTACTTACGGCCGCGTGCCAGCCGGATCCGTTGTGGTATCCGGGAGCCTTCCATCGGCCGATGGGTCGCACTCACTTTATTGTGCTGTAATTGTCAAACAGGTTGACGCCAAAACAAGGGCCAAGACCAGCTTGAATGAACTAATCAGGCAGGCGAAATAGTCCTGAAACGGCGTCGCCAAACTGGGATTTCATGCGGTTTCCGGCAGTGTTGACGGTAATCGCATCGACAGGAGTAAAAGATGCTTGCAGGATCGCTGGTCGCGTTACTCACGCCATTTCGCAAAGATGAAGTGGATGAAGATGCCATACGCCATATGGTGCAGTGGCACATCGAACAGGGTACGCATGGCATCGTACCGGTCGGAACGACAGGAGAGTCCGCAACGCTCACTGAGAAAGAGCACCTTCGGGTCATTGAACTGGTGGTAGAGGAAGCTGCTGGCCGCATACCGATTGTCGCGGGCGCCGGCTCAAACAATACTCGCGAGGCAATCTTCTACAGCAACTCCGCTCAGGAGCTCGGTGCCGATGCGGCTTTGCACGTTGCCGGTTACTACAACCGGCCGTCCCAGGAAGGCTTGTTCAGGCACTTCGAGGCAGTGCATGCAGCGAGCACGATCCCGATTATCGTGTACAACATTCCGCCAAGGGCGGTTGTCGATATTTTGCCAGAAACGATGGCGCGTATAGCAGCACTGCCCAGAGTGATTGGTGTGAAAGACGCCACCGGCGATCTTACTCGCCCGATCCGCGAGAGATTGTTGATCAAGGATGAGTTTTCGTTCCTGTCCGGCGAGGACGGCACCGCCGTCTCCTACAATGTCGCCGGAGGCAACGGCTGCATTTCAGTGACAGCCAATGTCGCGCCGGCTTTGTGCTCTGAAATGCAGGCCGCTTGCATGCAACGTGACTATGCGATCGCGGCTCGGATTCAGGAACGCCTGATGCCGCTCCACATGGCATTGTTTGCCGAGCCCAGCCCGGCTGGCGTCAAATACGCAGCGTCACTGCTGAAACTTTGCGATGAGTTTTGCCGATTGCCTATCGTGTCGCTGTCGAGTAGCTCGAAATCGGCAATTCGTGATGCCATGGCAAATCTCGAGTTGATATGAGCCCCTAAAAAAAAGAATCCCGGGCGACTTGAAGCAGAATTGCCAGGCGGCAATCGACTCGGGGCACTGAATGTGGGCGCTTTTCGATACGCAATAAGGTTTTTCCCTATAATGCGCCGATGCGCGAATTCTTCGACGAACTCAAGAAACGTAAGGTCATCAAGGTCGGCGTTACCTACCTGATCGCCTCCTGGGTGGTCATGCAACTGGCCGACACCATTTTTCCCGCCATGAACTTGCCGGATTGGTCGACCTCGCTGGTGCTTGGACTCCTGATCGTCGGCATGCCGCTGGCTTTGGTGTTGAGCTGGGTCTTCGATATCACATCCGGCGGGATTCGCCGCACGCCGGACGCGACACCTGCCGATACTGCCGCCACGCCTGGAAGCTCGACTTTACCGGACGGCCCTTCGATCGCAGTTCTGCCGTTCCCGGACATGAGCGCCGAAAAAGACCAGGAGCACTTTTGCGACGGTCTGACCGAAGAATTGCTAAACGTGCTGACCCGAATCCCGAATCTTCGCGTTGCATCGCGTACCTCGTCCTTTTCATTCAAAGGCAAGGACACGGATCTCAAGTCCGTCGCCGAGAAATTGCAGGTCGCCTACATCCTCGAAGGCAGCGTGCGTAAATCCGGCAATCGTATTCGGGTCACGGCGCAGCTGATCGAAACAGCGACCGACTCCCATCTTTGGTCCGAAAACTACGACCGTGAACTGGACGACATCTTCGCCATTCAGGATGACATCGCGGCGCGCATTCTTGAGGCGATGCATTGTCGGCTGGGTGCGGACGCGCTGCCGGATGCAACGACTGACAATTCAAAGGCGTACGAGTATTTTCTGCGTGGTCGCGGTTACGCGATTGCCGGTGGCGATCGTGACGTGGAATTGTCCGTGGAAATGCTGCAAAAGGCTGTCGATGCCGACCCTCGATTTATTCGGGCGTGGATTCAGCTCGCCGAGCAATGCTCGATATACGCGAATTTTTACAGCAAAGACGAGAAATGGCGTTCTCTTGCCGATGAGGCCGCCGCCAAGGCAATGCAATTAGCACCAAATCGCGCGGGGAGCTACCTCGCGCGGGCCCACGCGCACAGCGCCAGCGAACGCTTTGCCGAATCGGAAAGCGACTTGCGCAAAGTGCTCGAGCTCGATCCGACACTTGGCCGGGCCTACCACAATCTGGCTCGCGCCCAATTTCACCAGGGGAAAACCGAGTCGGCGATTCACAATTTCGAAAAAGCGACCGAGCTCGATCCCGACGACTACGAGAGCCCACTGCTTGTGGCATCGATGTATCTCGACGCCGGAAGTGGCGATGACGTACAACGTGCCGCTGCGATCGGAGTCGAGCGCGCCGAGCAGATTCTCGACGACTACCCCGACAATCAGCGCGCCTACTATTTGGGAGCAGGCGGTCTGCACATTCTGGAGCAACACGACCGTGCGCAAGAGTGGATAGAACGCGCGCTCGCGCTCAATCCCGACGACCCGGCAACGCGCTATAACGCGGCCTGCTTTTTTTCGAAAAACGGCGACATAGATCGAGCGCTCGATTGCCTCGAGAACTCCGTCATTTCACGCACCTGGATCGAAAACGATGCGGATCTCGACCCGCTACGCGATCACCCGCGTTTCCAGGCGATCCTTGACGCGTTGCTGAACTAAACTGGTTCGCTGATGGACATGTATCGCAAATGGTTAATCATGGCGATCATCAGTGTGTCCGGTGGCGTCATATTCATGCTGCCGTTTTTGCAAGAGGTCTATTACATTCCCCTGGCGCAGGCCCTTGATCTGAACAATACTCAAGTGGGTTCGCTGATGAGTATTTTCGGCACCGTATCAATGCTCAGTTATTTTCCCGGCGGTTGGCTGGCCGACCGGGTTGCCCCGCGAATACTCATTTCTGCGTCGCTACTGGCTACGGGCCTGACCGGTCTGTATTTCGCCACCTTTCCAGGCTACACGATCAGCCTTGCGATACACGCGTTTTGGGGCGCCAGTATCGCACTGACATTTTGGGGGGCGATGATTCGGGCAACCCGCAACTGGGCAGCGCCCGAGGATCAGGGCAAGGCCTTCGGCATACTCGAAACCGGCCGCGGCCTCGGCGAGGTCCTTCCTGCGATGGGCATTTTGATGGTTTTTGCAGCGCTCGGCAGCAGCAAACTCGCCCTGTCCACGGTAATCGTGCTTTACAGTTGCCTGATTATCGCATTGGGCCTCTTGTCCTGGTTCTTATTGGACGACGACAGCAGCGACGAACGTGACACACAAGCAAACAAAGTTGGCCTACGCGAAATCATAGATGTCCTGCGAATGCCGATGGTCTGGCTGATAACCATCGTAATATTTTCAGGTTACTGCGCCTATTGGGGCCTCTACCGTTTTACATCCTTCGCGACGGACGTTTTCGCGCTTAGCGTTACGGTCGGGGCTACTATCGCCATCGGCAAAATGTGGCTCAAACCGATAGCCGCTTTTGTTGCCGGCTACGTCGCTGATAGCTTTGGCATCGCAAAGTCGATCGCCTGGTTATTCGTATTGCTCATCGCCAGTTTCCTTGCCGCGGCGTCTCTGCCCGGCGGTTCTTCCTTAATACCCGTCATGCTGATCTGCCTTACCGTTGCATCGATGGCAGTTTTTGCAATGCGCGGCATCTATTTCGCATTGCTCGAAGAAGGCGGCGTACCGATGGCAGTAACCGGCACAGCAACCGGCGTCATATCGGCAATCGCGTTTACGCCTGACATTTTTATGCCGCTACTCGGTGGCGTCCTGCTCGACAAATATCCGGGCGAGTTGGGTTACCGCTATTTCTTTTCGACGACGGCGGCGATTTGCGGCGTCGGGCTCATCGCGACTATCGTCATATACCGAAAGATCACCAGGAGACAAGAATCATGTCAGACAGCGTCGTCGAGACAGACGCCCTAATCATCGGAGCCGGCCCGTGCGGCCTGTTCCAGGTCTTTGAACTCGGCCTCCTCGGCGTCAAAGCCCACATCATCGATACGATGCGCGTCGCCGGCGGACAATGCGCCGAGCTCTATCCCGACAAGCCGATCTACGATATCCCCGGCATTCCCGTGTGCAGCGCCGAAGAACTCATCGAGAATCTGATGCTGCAGATCAAACCGTTCAATCCGACTTTTCACTTGGGCGAAGAGCTTGCCGAACTCACCGTGGTCGATGACGACTGGTTTCGTGCGACTACGGATAACGGCACGCAATTTCGCGCGCGCACGATCTTCATCGCCGGCGGCGTCGGTTCGTTTCAACCCAGGCGGCTGCGAGTCGCGGGCATCGATGCTTACGAAGAGCGCAATCTCTATTACACGGTGCGCGAGCCACAGAAATTCAAAGACCAGCGCCTTGTTATCCTGGGCGGCGGCGATTCAGCGCTCGACTGGACGGTCGAGCTTGCCCCGATTACCAGCAGCCTGACCCTGATCCGTCGCCGCGACGAATACCGCGGCGCGGCGGCGACCGTCGCAAGCATGCAAAAACTGGCGGCCGCCGGTCAGGTGGACCCGATAGTCGGCAAGGTCTCAGGCTACCGATCGGACGACAGCGGCATCACAGCTATCGTTGTCGGCAGCGGCGATGACGAGCAGGTGATTGACTGCGATGCGGTACTCGTGTTTTTCGGTTTGGCGCCCAAGCTCGGACCGATCGCCGAGTGGGGGCTGGACATCAACCGCAAGACAATCAATGTCGACACCGAGCGCTTCCAAACCAGCACGCCGGGCATCTACGCCATCGGCGATATCAATTTCTATCCGGGCAAGAAGAAGCTGATCCTGAGCGGTTTCCACGAGGCTGCTCTCGCCGCATTCGCCGCCAAGGAGCGGCTGGAACCGGACAAGAAAGTACACCTGCAGTACACGACGACCAGCCCCCTGATGCACAAACGCCTTGGCATCAAAGACGGCTAGTCAGGAATCGGATGTGCTAGTCTCGCAAAAAAATAAGCTCGAATCCGGGTGGGCTAGCCGGCCCACTCGGCAATCGTTCGTTTTTCCTTAACGAGCTTTTCAAGCAGCGGTGCAGGCGTCCAGTTTTCCGCACCGAAACGTTCCCTGAATTCGTTGATCCGCGTAAGCACCGTATCGAGTCCGATCGCGTCGGCATAATGCATGGGCCCGCCGCGCCAGGCGGGAAAGCCATAGCCGTAAACGTACACGACGTCGATATCGCCGGGCCGCTGTGCGATGCCTTCCTCAAGAATCCTGAGTCCCTCATTGGCCAGCGCATAAATATGCCGGTCAATGATTTCATCGGCCGCAATCGCCTGCCGCTCGATACCCAATTCCTTTGCTTCGCGCTCGACAATCTCCAGCACCTTCGGCTCGGACGATCTCGCGCGTGTCGCCGGGTCGTAGTTGTAGAAGCCCGCGCCGCTCTTCTGCCCCAACCTGCCCATCTCAACGAGCGCATCGACAACCCGGTACGACTTCGGGTCACCCCACTCTTCTTTGGCAAGCGCTTGCCGGGCTTTGTAGGAAACGTCGAGCCCGGCCAGGTCCGCAACACTCACCGGGCCCATGGCCATGCCCCAGTCGTACATCGCCGCATCAATGCTCTCGGGCGTACCGCCCTCGATCAGGCAAAACTGCGCTTCGCGCATGTAGCCCTGCAACATGCGATTGCCGATGAAGCCGTAACAAACGCCGGACACGACCGCCACTTTGCGAATTTGTTTTGCGATCGACATACACGTCGCAAGCACGTCATCTGCCGTCTTATCACCGCGCACGACTTCGAGCAATTTCATGATGTGAGCCGGACTGAAAAAGTGCGTGCCGATGACGTCTTCGGGACGCGAGGTTGCCGCCGCGATCTCGTTAACATCCTGGTAGGACGTATTGGTCGCGAGAATAGCGCCGTCTTTACAGATCTTGTCGAGCTTCGCGAATATCTCTTTCTTTAATTTCGGATCTTCGAAAACAGCCTCGATGACGAGGTCGGCATCGGCGAGCGCAGCGTAGTCGGTGGCGCCCTCGATCAGGCCGCGACATTGTGCGGCCGCTGCTTCGCCAAGTTTGCCTCGCTTGACGCTACCCGCGTAATTCTTGTCGATGATTGCCAGGCTCTTTGCGAGTGCTTCATCATTGATTTCGACCAGCGCAACGGAAAATCCTGCGTTCGCAAAACTCATTGCGATGCCACCGCCCATCGTGCCGCCGCCAATGATCCCGACTTTCTTAATGTCGCGGCGCGCCGTGTCCTTGGCCAAACCTGTAATTTTCGCGGCCTTTCTCTCGGCGAAGAACATGTGTTGCAGCGCAGTCGATTGCGGATCCTGCATGCACTCCATGAACAGTTCGCGTTCTCTCGCCACGCCATCGGCATACGGAAGCGTTGCCGCCGCTTCGAGGCAGTCGATAATTCGCTGCGGCGCCGACTGGCCGCGCGCACGTTTGGCGACCGTGGACCGGTATTCGTCAAAAACTTCGGGCGCAACAGCATCGACATCGAGTTCACTCGCCCTGCGCAGCGGTGCCTTGTCGGCCAGTAGTTCGCGCGCGTACGTGAGAGTTTCCCCGAGCAGATCATCCGCGACGATTTCGTCAATGAGGCCAAGCTCGGCGGCACGCTCCACGGCTATCGGCGTACCGCTGAGAATCAGATCGAGGGCAACCGTAACGCCGGCCAGCCTTGGTGTCCGCTGTGTGCCAGAGGCGCCTGGCAGCAATCCGAGCTTCACCTCGGGCAAGCCGACTTTCGTGCCTGCCAGCGCGAGACGGTAGTGACATGCCAGCGCGGTCTCGAGACCGCCGCCGAGTACGGTGCCGTGCAGCGAGGCGACCACCAGTTTGCCGGACGCCTCAATCTCGTCCAGAAGATCCGGCAGGAACGGCTCTTTCATCGGCTGGCCAAATTCATTGATGTCGGCGCCCGCTATGAATGTTCTGCCTTCGCAGTGAATCACGACGGCATCCGAGTCATCACTTTGCGCGGCGCGAATCGCGTCGTACATTCCCTGCCGCACGGCATGCGAAAGCGCGTTGACGGGTGGGCTGTCGATCTTGATTACGCCGATACCATCGACGATTTCGTAGCTGACGGGCGAGGACATTGCGGTTCCTTGTATGATTTTGGAATAGTTTACTTAATTGTTACGCGCTTTGTAGCCGCTCCTGCCGCCCCTGCCGGGCAAGCCGAATTCTGGTAGCATTGCGCCGCATGTACGGTCAGCTCATTGAACAAGCGGAAAAATACCTGCGGTCACTTTACGCGCAGGATAGTTATGCCGCCAAGCTGAAGCGCATGCTCGCGGAGCTACTCGCGGCCGGTGAGGCCAATGCCGATTCGGCGTGCCGTGTCCTGTTGTTGAGCCGCCGCACTTTGCAACGACGGCTGCGGGCCGAAAAGACGAGCTTCCAAAAGGAGCTCCATGAAGTGCGCGCCGTATTGGCCGTCAGCTACCTGAGCGACAAGCGGCTCGAATCACTGGAAATCGCAATGCTGCTGGGCTACTCGAGCATCAGCTCGTTCACCACCGCATTCAAATCCTGGTACGACATGCCACCGGCTGCCTATCGGCAGAAATTTCTCGGCGCCTAGTTCGTCAAAACCATGTCTGTAGGAGCGCGCCTCCCCCGTTGGGGACTCACGCCAGCGCGCGATCCGGACGCCGTTTTAGGCTATCATTCGCGGCTCGCTTAAGGAGGCGCAATGATGCGCGAAATGTTGCAGTTCTACATCGACGGCCAATGGGTCGATCCGGTGACGCCCAATACGCTGGACGTCATAAACCCGGCCACCGAAGAAGTCTGCGGACGAATCAGCCTAGGTTCGGCAGCAGACGTCGATATCGCCGTGACAGCGGCCCGCCGCGCTTTTGACAGCTATTCGCAGACCAGCCGCGAAGAACGCATGGCGCTGCTGCAATCCATACTCGACGAATTCGTCAAGCGTCACGACGATATCGCCAACGCCATCATGGACGAAATGGGCGCGCCCTGGGGCCTTGCGAAAAACGCACAAGCCGCCAGCGGCCTGCAGCACATCAAGGCGGCGATGCGTACGCTCAAAAACTATGACTTCGAAGAACGTAATCGCACGACACTGATCGTCAAGGAAGCCATTGGTGTGTGTGGGCTGATTACGCCGTGGAACTGGCCGATCAACCAGATCGTCGTCAAAGTCGCGCCCGCCCTCGCGGCCGGCTGCACGATGATTCTCAAACCCAGCGAGATCGCGCCGTTTGACGCCGTCATCTTTGCCGAAGTTCTGCACGCGGCGGGCGTACCGGCGGGTGTCTTCAATCTCATCAACGGGGACGGCCCGGGCGTCGGCACGGCACTCAGCCAGCACCCGGATATCGACATGATGTCTTTTACAGGTTCCATGCGCGCCGGCGTTGCGGTCGCCAGGAACGCGGCAGTTACGGTCAAGCGTGTCGCACAGGAACTCGGCGGCAAGTCGGCCAACATCTTGCTCGACGATGCGGACTTCGAAACAGCCGTCAAAAGCGGCGCCGACGATTGTTTCGAAAATACCGGGCAGTCCTGCGACGCGCCGTCGCGCATGCTGGTGCCCAAAGATCGTCTGGACGAAGCGACGGCATTGGCCGCAGCGGTAGCAGAGGCGACGGTAGTCGGCGATCCGCGCGAAGAAGGCACCGAGGTTGGCCCTCTCGTTTCCGAACAACAGTGGGACAAAGTCCAGGCCTTGATTCAAAAAGGCATCGACGAAGGCGCCACCCTGGCCGCAGGGGGAACCGGTCGCCCGGAAGGACTCGACAAGGGTTACTTCGCCCGGCCAACGGTATTTTCCAACGTCAGCAATGACATGACGATCGCGACCGAAGAGATCTTTGGGCCGGTCCTGTCGATCATGCCCTACGAAGACGAAGACGATGCCGTGCGAATCGCCAATGACACGCCCTACGGCCTGTCGGGCTACGTATCATCGTCGGACCTCGATCGCGCTCGCAGCGTAGCAGCACGATTGCGCACCGGCATGGTCCATATCAATGGCGCACAGCTGGATTCAGCCGCACCCTTCGGTGGTTACAAGCAATCTGGCAACGGCCGGGAATGGGGGGCGCACGGCATGGACGAGTTTCTCGAAGTTAAGTCGATCTACGGATACGACGCCAAAACATAGACTGAACTAGCGGAATTACTTAATGAGACGATATTTTTACCTGGCGATTTGCCTCGCCGCAGTGGCCATTGGGGCTTGCTCGAAGGATTCGAGTCTTCCCCTCGCGACGGGCAAGGGCAGCATTCGGGCAATCAATGCGATTTCGACATCACCGGATTTTTCGATACTGATCGAAGAACGGGGAATCGGCACTGCCGCCTACAAGGCTATGAGCCTCCCGGTCGATTACGACGATCTGGATTACGATTTCAATTTTGAAATCCTGATGCCTGGCGGCACAGCGCCGACGCGAGTCGCGACGCGCCATCTCGACGTCGTTAAGGACATGGGCTACACGTTCATCATCACGGGTGCCATCAGTAACCCGACAATATTGTTATGGGAGACCGCCCAGCGAGAATTTTTGGCAACCGATACCGTGTTCGAGGCGCAATTCGGACATACGTCACCGTCGCTCGCGGCTATTGACATCTTTTTCGCAGCCCCCGGAATCGTCCCCACATCGGGCGCGGAGCTGGGAACCCTGACCTTCGGAGACGTTTTACCCGTCGCCGACTACGAAGCTGGCGACTATGTCGTCATATACACGGCCGCGGGTAACCCGGGCACCGTATTGTTCACGTCCAATACTTTGTCGATCGCCGCCACAGCAACCTGCTCATTCCGCGTTTTCGACACCGACGCGAACGACCTGGCACCCGTAGCAGTACAGCTGCTCGATCTCAGCTCCGGAGCCTCGGCACCGATCGCAGACGTGAGCTACGCCCCAACATTGAGATTTTTACACGCATCGATCAGCGTCGGCCCGGTCGATATCTACATCGAGGACCCGTTGGGTGAACCGGCCGTAAGCGGCCACGCGTTTGGAGAATTCACGGGCGACATCGCGGCCAGCGCGGGCACCGTCCCGTTGACGTACACGGCGGCGCTAAACGTGGGCGCAATCCTGATCGACAAGGACATTGTTGTCGCAGCAGGTTCGCACAACCAATATTACGTCATCCGAAGTAGTGCCGGAGAGGACGTCGTAGTCGATTACCGGCCGAACCGCCGTTCGATCGAGACCCTGGCCAGGATCAGCGTCATCAATACATCGACCAATCACCCGCTCGTCGACTTTTATGCCATTACTGCCGGTATCGGCATCGCGGACGAATTGCCGATATTGTCGAGCCTGTCACTCGACGGTGACCCGATACCATTCTCGGTGGTCGCGGGGGACCTGGATCTATACCTGACGACGCCGGGCGAAAAAACGGTGCTTGCCGGGCCTGTGCCGATCACCGCAGCACTGGGCGACGTCATCGAATTTATCGCATACGACAACGTCGATCCGGCGATCGTCGACCTCGTTTTCGTTCCGCAGCCCTAAGGGCGAGAAAAATCAGGAGGCCGTGGCGGCTTCCACGTAGGCGGCGCAGTCATTGGCCGCATCATCGTCCTGACACTGGGATTTCGCGTCATACATTGCCTGGTCAGCAACGCTTATCAGGTTCCACAGCTCTCTGCCATGCTTGGGCATCAGCGCAATACCGACGCTCGCCGTGCACTTAATTTCCTGACCCTGGATGATG
>Ga0114950_10000930_pt1 | contig 21402 bp, 16 predicted proteins | sample N075metaG_FD_83503 | JGI IMG/M metagenome (GOLD analysis project Ga0114950, IMG submission 83503) | Deep subsurface microbial communities from Kermadec Trench to uncover new lineages of life (NeLLi) - N075 metaG | ecosystem: Environmental > Aquatic > Marine > Ocean trench > Sediment | place... | reverse complement strand
TGCCGTCATCGCTGGCATAGCGAAAAATTTCCGGTGATATTAATTTCGGAAAATCAGTATGCAGATTGCTTACTTGTTGATCATTTTTGCCGTCGGAGATCCACAATTCGGGCGGCGATACGGCACTCGAACGTATGGATGCCCGCAGGGACCCTTTAACCGCAACATCCCACAGTAACTGATCAGAAAAGTTCTGCCGCTGCGTCACTTCGCCCGCCATGTTTACACGGTAAAGCGTGCTGCCAAATCCTTCGGCTGCGAGTATCACTAGCGAGTCACTATTGATCCAAGCAAGTGTGGAGATTGGGCGATCGATGATGGAGGATGTTAGATTCTTAGGTGTTCCACCGGCGATTGATTGCAGGTAGACATCATGTGGTTCCGGTCCGCCGTCGGAAACGCCGACATAAGCAAGAGTCTTACCGTTCGGTGAAACTTGGAGACCTTGGAACGGTCCATCTGGCTTACCTAAGCCACGCATTTTCCCTCCATTGCTATCGACGACGTAAAGCTCGTCGGCCAGAATTTCCGGATTGTGAATATTGTTTGCCGCAACCACTAACTGCTCGCTATTGGGTAGCCAGGCGAATTCAGAAACAGTCCAATTACCCTCTGCCAGTACCTCATTCACTTCTCGCGACGTAATCTCAATACTTCGCAATTTGGAGGCCTTGTAGTCTTCACTGACGACTCTTTCGTCGTCCTTGTTGTTTTTGTCTTGTTCTGATTGTTCTTCGGCTTCATCTTTTGCCAGATAGGCGATGGCGCTCCCATCAGGCGACCATTCGAACTCGCTAATACCGGAACCAGCATTGGACAGGTGCTCGCCTTCGCCGCCAGCCATTGAAAGGAGGAAAATTTGAGCCTTCTCATCCTCTCGTTCTGAAAGAAAACCGAGCGTTCGGCCATCCGGCGCCCAACGAGGTGAGCTGTCGATCTTGCCGGCCGTTGTCAGCCGTCGGAACACATTGGACGTCCGCTCGTAGAGCCATATGCTGCTGCGTTTCTGATCACCTTCTATAGGTTCGGTTACAACAACTGCAACGCGTTGTCCGTCAGGTGACACGACAGTTTCGCTGAGTCGATACTGCTGAAGCAGTTCCGCTGCATCAATCGGCGTATCCGCCCGTGCCGATTGATGATTGACTATCGAAAGAGCCGCGAAAAGTATTACCGCTTTCAAGATGAAGTTGTGTGCACTATTCATACCGGCAATTCTATTTTTCGGCGTACGCTTCTATAGGTCCAAACTCTATGACTTTGTCGCCGTAGATCGGATCGTAATAATGCCCGCGTTCTTTATAGTCTGCGTTCCAGGTCCGCACTCCGACTTCTGTTTGTATGTAGATATAAGGAGAAAGGTGGAGCCTTTCCTTGTGCCACCGGCCTGCCTTGCCCGCTGGGATATCCGTGCCGCTACCATAGAGCATCAATCCACCTTCGGCCCGGACCTCGTGCTGCGGGTCGATGTCATTGTATTCGTGGCTAACGTTGATCAGTTTGTGACCGAGCTCATGGGCGACGATACTTCGAATCGGATTGCTTTTATTGATTGTGATTACGCCACGCAATCGCCGTGGGATATGTTGGTAGATGTAGGATGGAAAAGACAATCCCCCGGTCGTTATGGTACGCACTTCCCAGGTTCTCTCGTCCTGCTGCTCGTAAAAAGACATGAAAACGTCCTGCAATACGATCAGGAATACCGTACGATCGTTGTTCTCGTGTTGCTCGACAATGGACTCAAACGCGTCCAGCGCTTCCTGCGACAGGCCAGCCCGCAGACGCCGACTGTCCACGTACATATTGGCATATTGACCTCCCGGCGTCGTTGCTGCGGTGTTGTTGGCCTGAATCTCGAAGAAAGACGAATCGATCTCGCCCGTCTTAATCCAAAGAAGGTTCAGCTGCACCCCAGCATCGGCGAAAATTCTTTTTGCCTGCACGAAGTCTTCAATCAGATCATTCAATGAAAACCGATCGGTGAATGCCTTGTCGAGATTCGAGGGGTAGTAGATCCCGATGTCGGCGGTCGCCACGCCAACTTCATTGTTGCTGTTGATTTGATGAACGACTTCGGGCTTCACGGTTGTCCAGTGAGCAACGTCCGCTATTACAACTTGCCCGCACAACGTTATCAAGGCCAATGCGCAGAACGGCAGAACCTTAGAGACACTTATGTTCACCATCTTCTATCCCTCGCGCTTCAAAACAGCCGATTTCGGGTCACTGCACCTGGAATGTAATCGTCGCCCAGTTGGATTCGTAATCTGCCGCGGGGTCGTCGATCTTTTGCATGTTGATCAGTGAGATATACCAAAGCGCTTTGTTGTTCAGGAGGAAGCTGGCACGACCGTCTTTATCCGTGCGTAGATTGTAAGAATTGAAGTGACCGCCCGATGCGTCGTGGCCATGGAAACCTTCATAGCTCGCTCGCACCAGTTGATTGGCGGCCGATTTACCATTGACCAGCACACGAAAGCTCAAGTTGTCACCAAACTTGAGCTCGTACGGATTCTGATCAAGCAGAATCTCGACCGGATAGTTGAGTGGATTCGCATAGTCAGCCGTTTTTTTATCGCCGATCTGGACGATCGTGCGTACATGCTTCGAGTAACGTTCACGTACTTCAGTCAGCTCGTTTTCTTGTTCAAATGTCTCGAGCAAATCCAAGATACCGTCATGCTTCAGATACGCGATGAAATCCTCGGGCGTCATTGTAATCATGTTGGGGCGGGTTGACACGCCGATGACGTAGGTTCCTGCCTCGCCAGTACGGTACTTAAGATAGGACGAGTTTTCGTCATCGTACCAGTCAGCGTCCGGCGGGTTCGTTACGATACCATTCGCCATGATGCTGACATTTTTCATGCGATCTCGGCTGATGCTATTTTCACTTTGGACGAAGGTGCCGTTGATGAGGCGAACGACCGTATCCGAGTTCGGCGCGACGACGGACTCCGCCGCCTTGAGGAACATCTCATGTGCCAGGACCGGTGTCGTTGCTGCAATGGTCACGATAGCGATGACCGCCGTAGCGGCTTTACGCATTTTAGTCATTGTTTCTCTCCTGAATACTTTCGAATAACTGCTGTTATCGACTCTCTATTGAATCTCGAACGTGATGGTCGACCAGTTCGACTCATAGTCGGCATCCTCATCGACGATCTTCTGCATATGAATCATCTGGATGTACCACTTGTCTTTCTTGGTGATTTTAAAGCTCGCTCGTCCATTCTCATCCGTCCGCAAAGAGTAGGCACTGAGCTCAGGTATATTGGCGTTGGCAGGCTCTTCCCGGGTGGCATAGCTCACAAAAACGAGCTGGTTCTCAAGGGGTTTGCCTTCGAACAGAACCTGTATTGACATTTCGTCACCGACCCCAACGTCACCTGGGTTCTGCTCGACAAATATCTCGGCCTTGTAGTCGAGTGTGTGCTTATAGTCGTCGGTCAACGGCTTGCCAACCTGAAAAATTCCCTTTGCGTGCTTGGTGTAGCGCTCGCGAATGGTTTGCAGCTCGTTGGTAGCCTCGAATTCCGCCAGCGCGTCCGTCATGCCTTCGTGCTCGAGATAGCCCGCGAACATTTCTGCCGGCAGGGCAATATAATCGGGTTTGGCGGCGACACCTCCCAGGCCAGTACCTTCTTGTTCCGCGAATACCTTGATGTAGGTGCTTTTGTATTTTGGATTTGAATCGACATCGGACACTTCGTTGTCCGGCGGCGTTTTGCGCTCACCGCCCATCACAATACTGATATCACGCGACATCTTGCGTGTTATCGAGTACCCACTTTCATGATAAGTGCCGTTTTTCAATGTTAGATAGTTGTCCGTTCCGGGCCTCATTACGTACAGGTCCGAGATGAGGTAGGTCTGATGTGCTTCGGCGGTCGCGAACGACACCAGCATCATGAGACCGAACAGAACAGCGTTGGATTTTGACGAGGTCTTCGATTGTTTAGAAGTCATTTTGAATTTCCTCCAGTTACTCATGTGACGGAACGTTTCTCGGTATAGGTGTCGGCGCTTGCGCCTGCATGTCCATATGCACGTGTGAGTGATCATCACGGTTGATTGGAAAGGTTTCACCATTAACGAGGTGAATGTAACCATGCAACTGCATCATCAGCAACATCGCCCCGGCCACGATGAGCCCAGAATTTGCGAGTTTGCTGACAATCGGAAAGTGCGCACGTTGCTGCCAGATGCGCAATATTCCCAACATCACGATCAACGCGATGATCTGTCCAATTTCGACACCCAAATTAAAGGATAGGATATGCAGCAGCATTCCGCCGTCTTCTGCTATTGGCAATTGCTGCAAACGGGTGGACAAACCGAATCCGTGAATCAGGCCGAACAACAGCACCATCAGCAGAAGATTTGGCGATTCGACGTTGAGATACTTTTTGAAGCCGTCGAGATTCTCAAATCCCTTGTAGGCCACAGTCACCGCGATAAATGCGTCCACGAGATAGTAATTGGCCGTGATTTGCAGGTAGGTCGCGAAAATAAGCGTGATCGTGTGACCGATCGTGAACGCGCTGACGAACATGACGATGTCTCGGAAGCGCGTGAGAAAAAACATCACGCCAAACAGGAAGAGCAGGTGGTCATAGCCCGTGATCATGTGCTCCGCACCGAGACGTATGTATTCGAGATTACCGCCGTCGATCATGCGTTGCCTGGCTTCTTCGGATATACCGTGTGCAAATACCGCCTCACTGGAAAGAATGGCAGCGGAAAAGACAAATATCCGAGGCATTAGGTTCCGAGTGAAAATCCTAAACATTGTGTTTACTCCGTAGCGTCGTCGAGTGTATTGCGGATAGTGTCGGGTATCGTAGTTTTCATTTTTTGTTATTACAGTTGGCGCCGAGTCCACACACGCTGTACGGGTCGTCTAACATTGTATAGACAACTATAGATTGATTCAAGAGCAATCTGACTAACGCGTGACGGTCTTAGCGACCGTATTGACCACCATACAGAGCCAGAGGGTGATGCCTTAGAGGCGCTTGAAATGAACCTGAGCAACATTGAAACCCATGTTGAAGGCGAATTCGCCTGGGCGATTGCGGACGCCGAGCTTAAGGTAACGGTAAGACGAGATGGCAGGGAAATACACAATCGAGGCCACCAGACGTTCCTGTTTCGTCGCATCGACGGCGAGCGGAAAGTCGTACATGCCCACAGTACACCGAGGCCGGTCAAGCAGTAAAGAAATGTGGGAGTTTATAGATAGCAGCTATAAATCGGTCGCTTGCGATAGTTTAGGGCGAGCACCAGAGTTGTTTGGTAGCCACTTTCGGTTACAACGAAATGTTGATTGCAAAAGCGATATCGCGGGAGTATATTCGCCGATCTAGGATTGTCTATACAAGTCAATACAAGATGACTCTAATTGTGAATACAGAGTGATCGAAGATATTGGCCGGATATAGACACTTGGACGTCTAAACAGCAACGCAGAACCTTTTTATCGGGGGAATCAAAATCATGAAAATTAACATCAATATCGCAATACTGACATTCATAGGTGGGATTACCGCCGGGCTGTCCGGAACCGCAACGGCGCAGGACTCGGAGTCGGTGGCTGTTGAAGAGGTCATCGTTACAGGAAGTCGAATTGCTCGGAAGGACCTCACCAGCGTTGGCCCGGTCACCATTATCACCGCGTCGGAAATTGCAGCGACTGGTGTGACCTCGCTTGAGATACTGCTGCAGCGGCTGCCGTCATCGGCAGGGTTCGGCGGCAATCAAACATCCGCTTACTGGGTTTCTAACGGCTGGGGCACGCCGCAAATAAACCTGCGCGGATTGGGAATCAACAGAACGCTGGTGCTCTTGAATGGTCGACGCATCGTGGCGGGTGGTACTGGCGCCAATACGGCGGTCGACCTCAGCATGATTCCAATGTCAATAGTTGATCGCATTGAAGTCCTGAAAGATGGCGCGTCTGCTATTTATGGCGCCGATGCAGTAGCAGGTGTCGTCAACATCATTACGAAAAAACAATTTGAAGGCGTTGAGGCGTCGATAAAAGCAGGCGCCGCATTTGAGGGCGATGGAGAAGAGCTTCAGCTTGACCTGACTTGGGGTGTAACGAACGATAAAGGTAGCCTGATGGCGAGCATTAGTTTTCAGAGTGCTGGCGAGGTCTACATGCCAGATCGGGTCGATTGTCCAAGGTCGGAAGTCAATGGAGAGCTTGTCTGCTTCGGCAGCAGTAGCACCGTCGGTGGTCGCGCACTTTTCCCTGACGGAACAAGAATCAACTTTAATCAGGATCCAAATGGCGATCCGTTTTCATGGGCATTGTATGATCCCCTAATCCACAACTTCGATTTCAACCAGTCGTTTAATGCGGTAAATCCTCTGGAGCGCCTGTCATTTTCAGCCTTCGGAAACCGACAGTTGAATGACAAAGTTGAGGTGTTCGGCGAGTTGATGTTTACCAATCGTCAAACGGATCAACCCGCGTCGCCAACGACGGTTCGAGACATTCTTATCCCGGCGAGTCACCCAACCAATCCTACCGGTCAGGATGTATTTGTGGAACGTCGACGATTCGCTGAGAGCGGCAATCGTGATTTCTTCCAGGAAACCAACACCTTTCGCTTTGTCGCAGGTCTGCAAGGTGACATTGGCGACAATTGGAAGTGGGATGCCGCCATCAACTGGGGGCGTAATACCGGTACAGACGGCTCTACCAATATCGTAAACCTGTTCCGCCTGGCTGATATGCTGGATACAAGCGTCTGCGGCACAACAGAGATTCCTTGCACGAATATTCTCGGATTAGGCAATATGTCGCAGGGTGCATTTGACTACATGTTGTTCACCATGATCGGCACCGGCGGCAACGAGCAGCAAAGTGTGACAGCGAACATATCAGGCGAGTTGTTTGATATGCCGGCTGGCCCATTCATGATTGCAGCCGGTGTGGAATCGCGAGAGGACACAGGCTGGAGAGACCCGGATTCACTGGTCATAATCGGAGGAGCAAACACGAACGCAGCCGATCCGATTACCGGTACTGTGAAAGCCAATGAAATCTACGTGGAGGCAAGCATGCCGCTTCTTGAGGGAGTGATGCTTGCGCAGGCTCTTAATCTTGACGTTGCTTTCCGATATTCAGATTACGATACCTTTGGCGGCACCGACAATTACAAGGTGGGCGTGAACTGGCAAATTGTCGATTCATTCAAGATACGCGCCGACTTCACGACGGCATTCAGGGTACCCAATGTCAATGAACTTTTCGGTGGCGTCGCCGAAGGCAATCTGACCACGACGGATCCGTGCTCCGGATGGGACCTTCTGAGCTCGACCGATATTATCTACATCAATTGCCAGGCCGACGGCGTACCGGTCGGATTTATGCAATTAGGTAATACTATTTTGACGACAGTCGGCGGTAACCCGAATCTTAATCCGGAAAGCTCGGAAACGTTCACCGTTGGTCTCGTTTGGCAACCAACGTTCCTGGATGGTTTCTCGTTGACGATCGACTATTATGATATCGAAATCACCGATGCAATTACGCAAATACCGGGGTCAACCAAACTGGACGTTTGCTACAACACGATCAATTTGGCACATCCATTCTGTTCGGATGCCAGCTTCACGCGCAGTGCAATCAGTGGCGACGTCAACTTCTTGTCCGCTGTGCCGGTCAATACGGGTAATGAAAGCGTCAACGGCGTCGATATTGGACTTGTTTACAACGTCGATGTTGGTGGTTTTGATACGACGTTTAGTTGGAATACGACGCTTCTGAACAAATACGAAATAACAGCGTTCGAGGGTGCTGTCCCAATCGTTTTCGACGGCCATATCGGTGGCGGCAACGGCGGTTTTTCGACGGTGCGGTCGTATTTTTCGATGAATTTTCAGCTTGATAAGTGGTCCGGTAATTACGCGATACAGTACATCGGCGAAGGCGATGATTTCAATGCATCACCGCCGGACATAGGAGCAAAAATCGAATCAGTGTCATATCATTACTTACAGGGTGCTTATCTCTTTAACGACAATTCGACTATCGAGATCGGTATTGACAACATTTGGGACGAGCAAGCGCCGTACGTTGCGTCATGGACTGATGCCAATACAGACACGATGACCTACGATCTCATTGGTCGACGCGGTTACGTGCGATATACACATCGATGGGAATGAGCAGTAGTCCATAAGGAATTAAGGCGAGACGGCGGTACCGCTGTCTCGCTTACTTTTGATTGATCGTTTGGCTGCGAGTCCTGGTTAACCAGTCGGTATCGGGTAATTAATCATGAAAGCGCCCCTTCTCGCGCGAAAGTTGCATAAATGGATCGCCCTGATCATTGGTGTCCAAGTGCTATTTTGGATGGTCAGCGGCGCTTATATGGCGAGGGTTCATGTCGATTTTATCCATGGTGATTCGTTAGTCAAAAACGTCAATCGGCCGATAGACCACAATCTACCCCTACTATATTCGGTGTCTGCCGTTCTTGAACAATTCCCGGGTGCGATTCGGGTCGACCTTGTGTCCCGATTGGACGAACCGCATTACATTGTTACGCATGAATCTTCAACAGCCTTGCTGAATGCGATCACCGGAGAAACGGTTTCTCCGGTGGGGGAGGACACGGCGATTGAACTAACGGAATATTATTACGCAGGCGAAGGGGTCGTCAGCAACGCTATTTTGCTGACAGACGATTCGGAAAAGCCATACGACGAGTTGTCCAAAGGGGACATTGTCCTGCCGTCCAACTGTGGCGGCGGTACCTGCGGTCTTTGTGTTGTGAGTCTTTCTCCCGATGCAGCAGAGACGCTCGCGGACCTCAAGGTGGTTCCGGAGCACGCCAGGCGCCAAGGAGTTCGATTGTACTGTCAAGCCGAGGTCACCTATGACATGTCTGTCGTTACCTCGGACAAGGCGTTATCGGCTGAAAGCCACATTTACCATAGCAGTAAACGCCGAATCGATTTTTGGTACGGCGGACGTAGCCGTAAGGATTTGTTTTATGTAGGTGATTTCGATGAACTGGAGACCAAGTTTGCTAATTTTAACTGGCAGCCGGTGCTTTCTGAACCTCAGGAAAATGATGACTGGATCGGGCCAACAGGGTTCGTACACCTTACTGCCCGCGATTCATTATTGACGCGGAATCGGCATTTAAGCTCCTGCGAATTCTATATTTGTGGGCCGCCACCGATGCTGGCGGCGACAAGACAAATGATTACGGAGTTCGGCGTGCCCGAATCACGCGTGTTCTTTGATGATTTTGGAATCTAACGAGAATATCGTGGGCAGACTGGTCCCGCTGCTCTAGAAACAGCTCAAATCTAGGTGGAGGAGTCCTTGCGCGACAGCGGCGCCTGGTTACCATACAGTACGCGGCAATTTTTGTGAGCTTAACAATGCGGCCTCGATGTTCGAGTAGCGGCGCGGTGGGATGGAAATAATATGGGTAGTCAGGTCATATCGATCAATCGGGCAGAACCCCGTTACAAACAAGTCAAGTCTCATATCTTGCGGATGATCCAGGACGGTCAGCTGCAGCCGAATGATCGTGTGGCATCCGAGAACGAATTGGTCGACGAACTAGGCGTGTCGCGAATGACAATAAATCGCGCGCTACGAGAATTGGCTGAAGACGGATATCTGGTTCGGTTGGCTGGCGTCGGCACTTTTGTCGCCGATTCGCGGCCGCATTCTGACGTATTGCGAGTTCGCAATATAGCGGATGAAATACGGGCGAGGGGACATACGCATTCGGCGAAGGTGCTTACTCTCGATGAAGCAGCTGCGGACGAGAGGCTGGTAGACAGACTCGAGGTTCGACCTGGTGACAGACTTTTTCACTCTGTAATTTTGCATTTGGAAAGTGGGCAGCCCATTCAGCTCGAGGATCGGTATGTGTGCCCGCTGCTGGCACCTGACTATCTCGACATCGATTTTACGACCATCACGCCCAATGTGTATTTGTCGAAAGTCGCTCCTTTGCATACCGCGGAGCACGTTATACGAGCGTCAATGCCCACGGCAAGAGTTCGGCGGTTATTGAAAATGGACGAGGCTGAGCCATGTCTGGTTATTCGCAGGCGAACATGGTCAGGCGGCAGACCGGTCAGTCTGGCTGAGCTAAGTCATCCGGGATCGACGTACGAACTGACCGGCACGATGTCGGACCGTCCGGGTCGCTAGTTGTAAGCGACTTGCAGGTGCTGCAATGCGGCCAAAGGCAATTTTGCAGTCAATACCTGGCTGTTTTCTCCTGATGCGTCTACCCAAGCGAATATCAGGTACTTACCATTTGATATCATTTGCGGTACACCGGCTGATCGCGATATCGAATTTTCCGCGACAGTGAAAGCCCGACCTGCACCGGATTTTGCAGAGACGATGCGAGCGCTGATTTCAGGTTGGCCTTGTTCATTCATTCGTAACCAGCTCACAATTGCGCTGTCGTCACCCAATAAAGCGATATCGACACGTCCTGAGGGTTTGTTTTCGTCTATGGTGACGGGGTCTGAAAAATTGAGCCCTGCGTTTGCTGAAAATGCCATTTTTACGGTCGGCCGATCGCCGGCAGCTGTGAACCAGGCAACGGCCATATTGTGGCCGTCAGCGGCTATGGCGGGTCCGTTTACCGGACAGCCGGCAATAATCCAACCATCGTTTGAAATCTTTTTGCCTTCTGTCCATTTGCCGGCGACGGATCTGGCTACATAGATATCGCGTGTTTCATCGGGATCCCTGTTTCGATACACAGCAACCGGTCCGTCGGGTCCAATAGCCACATCTGTCTGACAGCAGTCACAAGTGAGGTCATCAATCAGTTGCATATGCTTTATTTCAAGATTCGGCGTGATCGTTGCCGAACGCAAAGTCATTCCTGATAGCGTGTTTTCCAGTGGATTCGTGATTTCCGCGTGGTCTTCGGCCATATTGCGCCCGTCCAGCCACAGCACGCCGATTTCTGCGTCGACAGGGTAAAGTGTAACGAATCCGTGCTCCGTCGCCGTTCCGTCCAAGTGCGGCGCAGCCGCATCGCTCCAGGTCTTACCAGAATCGGTCGAAACGGAAACGGCGACATCGTACGCATATCGTCCGCCTGGTCGCCTTTGCAACCAATGGGCGGCCCACAGTTCATCTGAAATAGGTACAACTGACGGAAAATCAGCCCAGTTGATGAACCAGGAATCACCCTTCGCCACTGTCTGAGCAGGTCCCCACTCCGATTCGCCGAGGATCGAAAACCTGAGTGCATGTTCGTCACCGATTGGCTCGATCCAGCTTACAACGACGGAACCGAGAGCAGTGACTGCAAGGTGACTCTGACCACTGCCCGGCCCGGCCGGTGAGGGCAGTAAATCAACGAACGCAGCGTTGCTGGACATCGTCTGCTCGCTGTCACAAGCGGTGAACAATGTCAAAACAGCAATTAACAGGACGCGAGCTAGCATAATTTTGTTTCTGGCAAGTTTGTCGTCCGGTGTTGTCCGAATGGCCATCGAGCTTCGGTGGTCAGCCAAGAAGCGCCGACAGCAAGTATTGAGATTTTGACGTGTCCCGAGTTCAATCTCAACCAGTCGTGCGTGCTTCTATCCGTGGAATCGCTGGCCGAGGAATTCGAGCTGTAGTCATGATATGAAGTCGACTATACTTGTCTATACAACATCAATCAATTAATCATGTTGACCATGCGGTCTCGGACTGGTCCATCCTGACGTAATTTTATCTGTATCCAGCCAGGTCCAAACCGGGCGCTGTATGCAATTGCTAGGGTCAGTATGGCGGTCAAGGGCGCATTCGAACAAGGTTGAAGGAGAAATCCGTGGTCGCAGTTAACAAAAAAACATCTGCAGGTAGTGGATCGCACAAGCCACACCGCGTTGTTCGATCGCCTCGCGGATCAAAGCTGACCTGCAAAAACTGGCAAACGGAAGCCTGTTACCGAATGTTGCACAATAACCTGGACCCGGAAGTCGCCGAGCGCCCGGACGACCTTATTGTGTACGGCGGCATTGGTCGAGCGGCACGAAACTGGGAATGTTTCGATAGTATTTGTGAATCGCTAATTGCATTAGAGAGTGATGAGAGCCTGCTGATTCAATCCGGCAAACCCGTCGGCGTATTCAAGACACATGCGGACGCGCTCCGCGCCTTGATCGCCAATTCCAATCTAGTCGCGCGATGGGCGAACTGGGAAACTTTCAACGAGTTGGATAAGCGCGGCCTAATGATGTATGGACAAATGACGGCCGGCTCCTGGATCTATATTGGCAGCCAGGGCATTGTTCAGGGCACGTATGAGACATTCGTTGAAATGGCCCGCCAACATTTCGGCGGAAATGCGGCCGGCAAGTGGATATTGACCGCAGGCTTGGGTGGCATGGGCGGGGCGCAACCCTTGGCGGCCACCATGGCGGGATTCAGCATGCTCGCCATCGAATGCGATGAATCTCGCATCGACGCAAGATTGCGATCGAGATACCTCGACAAAAAGGCAACCAACCTCGATGAGGCTATTGCGATCTTACAAACGGCCGCCGCGCAGGGGCACGCTGTTTCCGTAGGGCTGGTCGGAAACGCGGCCGAACTCCTCCCCGAAATTCTCAAAAGAGGCATTCGACCCGATATTGTTACCGATCAGACATCGGCACATGATCCAGTGAATGGCTATTTGCCGATAGGGTGGGATCTGTCTCAATGGCGCGCGCAATCGCAATCGGATCCCAAGTTGGTTGCTGTGGCGGCTCGTGACTCAATGGCAATACACGTACGCGCGATGCTTGAATTCCACGCTGCAGGTATTCCAACCGTTGACTACGGCAATAACATTCGTCAGGCGGCAAAAGATGCGGGTGTGGAAAACGCATTCGACTTTCCAGGCTTCGTGCCAGCGTACATACGTCCGTTGTTCTGTCGCGGAAAGGGACCGTTTCGTTGGGTAGCGCTGTCCGGAGATCCGGAAGACATTTATAAGACCGACGCAAAAGTAAGAGAGCTAATTCCCGACGACAAGAATCTACATCATTGGCTTGATTTGGCCAAAGAAAGAATATCGTTTCAGGGGCTACCGGCCCGAATTTGCTGGGTCGGATTGGGAGATCGAGATCGCCTCGGTGTCGCGTTTAATGAGATGGTTAAATCTGGTGAACTGAATGCGCCAATCGTGATTGGTCGCGATCACCTGGACTCCGGGTCTGTGGCGAGTCCGAACAGAGAAACGGAGGCAATGCGTGACGGCTCGGACGCTGTTGCCGACTGGCCGCTCCTAAATGCACTGTTGAATACAGCCAGCGGAGCCACTTGGGTGTCAATTCACCATGGCGGTGGCGTGGGCATGGGGTTCTCCCAGCATGCCGGCGTCGTAATTGTTTGCGATGGATCTGATGCGGCAGCAGAACGGATAAAGCGGGTGCTATGGAATGATCCGGCCACCGGCGTAATGCGGCATGCAGATGCAGGATACGAAATCGCAATGGATTGCGCTACTGACCACAAACTGAATTTGCCAGGGATCGTTGGCCGACGCTAAGACGCTAAGGCCGGGCTATCGCCTTGGGCAACTAGAGTATTCGGCGATTGGTGATCCGCTGGTGAATCGGGTTTAGCGGGCCGTGGGCCGCGGCCAGATTCGCGACAGAAGCACCCTGAAGCGGCGATCTGCATCTCGGAGCTGGGGTCTGTCTGACCTGACGTCGCTTGAGAACCAGCAGTTATTGCCGAAGGCAATGGTTTTCGGCGACTAATCTTGACCTGGACTTGAAAATGGCGGTGAAAGCATAGGCGAGACACCGAATCAATAAAAAGTACCCTACGTTATTGTTATAAAGGGGTGTGTGGCATCGCATTATTGGCGATAGCGGGGGGGCGAAAGAGTTTTTGCGCCGCACAGCCACCCAACACAAGACCTGAGAGTTTGCGGGCTTTCTCAACGTGAATACCAATTCGCCGTGGACAGGTTGTTAAGAACCTGACAAATCAGGAAAAAATTGGTCGGGGTGAGAAGATTCCAACTTCCGGCCCCTGCCTCCCGAAGGCACTTAGGCGTTTACAAGTTGTTGTTATTAATAGGCATTCTGGAGACGCCCGTGGACACAAGTGCCTAACAAGTCATAACGGGTCAGGACTGATCCCGGCAAAATTCCGGCAGCGCGCAGTCTCTTTCATTAGTCCGGACAGTGGTGTATCTCAACTGTTGCGTGCACGACGCCCAGACTATTGGGAATTAGAGACTTGTAATACTCGGGCGTTTCGGGACTATGGCTGACGACTGCAAACTCCGCTGCGTAGATGCCCGGCCCGATATTCCAGCAATGGAGATCTGTCACGCGATCGGAGTATTTTGCCTTTGGGCCTGCGCTCTCAGGCCGTGTCATTCGGTACCTATTCCGCAACGTCTCGAGAGCCAGCCAGGCGGTAAAGTGCCGGCAGCACAAGGAGTGTCAATAATGTAGAGGACAGAATTCCACCGACGACAACGGTCGCCAACGGGCGCTGAACCTCAGCGCCAATACCAACGTTAAGTGCCATAGGCACAAAACCCAGGCTGGCTACCAGCGCTGTCATCAGTACCGGTCTCAAGCGAACCATCGCTCCCTCCAAGATTGCCTCTTCGAGGGCCCTACCTTTGGCACGTAGATCGCGAATAAAAGACAGCATGACGACGCCATTGAGCACCGCCACGCCGGACAGTGCGATGAAGCCAACAGCGGCGCTGATCGAGAACGGCATGCCGCGAAGCCACAGCGATAACACCCCGCCGGTTAGTGCGAGCGGAACGCCACTGAATACCAGCAGGGCGTCGCGTGCCGAGCCGAAGAGGCCATACAACAATGCAAAAATCAGGAGGAGTGCGAGTGGCACTACGATACTGAGGCGTTCGCTGGCGGACTGCAGTTGCTCAAAAGTTCCGCCGTATTCAACCCAATATCCGGGCGGCAAATCCACGCTTTGTGGCATTCGTGAACGCAATTCGTCAATGAACGTGCCGAGATCGCGGCCACGAACATTTGAGGTGACAACAATGCGGCGCTTGCCGTTTTCACGGCTTATTTGATTTGGGGCCATGACAATTTCGATGACCGCAAGCTCGTGCAACGGCAGCCCGGTTCCATCCGGCAGCATGACCGGAAGTCTCCTGATCGCATCGATATTCTCCCTGCGGTCATCAAGCAGGCGCACGACGACATCGAAACGCCGATCGCCTTCAAAAATCTGCCCGGCGGTAACGCCACCGATGGCGATGGACAGCGTTCGCTGAACATCAGCCACGTTCAGGCCGTACCGTGCCAGGCTGCGGCGATCGGGCGTTACGGTAAGCATGGGAAGGCCGGTGACTTGCTCCGACTGCACGTCGGCGCTACCTGCTACTGATTGCAGCAGCGTTTCTACCTGATCGCCAAGTTCCACCAGGGTATCCAGATCGTCGCCGTAAATCTTGATCGCAACCTCGGAGCGCACACCGGCAATCAATTCGTTAAACCGCATCTGTATTGGTTGAATGAATTCGTATTTGCTTCCTGGTATGCGATTAACTGTGGCTTCCATTTCCGCAACCAGCGTGGCTTTGGGTTTGCGCGGATCCGGCCAATCTTCCCTTGGTTTCATTATGATGAAAGTGTCAGCGACCGATGGGGGCACGGCATCAGTGGCTATGTCTGCTGTGCCGATCTTGGAAAACACATGCAGCACCTCCGGCAGTGCCTTGATCTGCTCTTCCAGAATGCTTTGCATCGACAAAGCCTGGCTCAGACTGGTTCCCGGGATGCGTAACGCATGCATTGCCACGTCACCTTCGTCCAGCGTCGGCAGAAATTCAGCTCCGAGCCTGGTTGCCAGCGCGCCGGCACCAACCAACAGCAAGGCGGCGATTACGACGACCAGAACGCGAGCCCGAAGCGCAAGCGACAGCAGTGGTTTATAACCACGATGTGCCATTGCCATCAGCCAATTATCACGTTCCTGCACCTTTCCAGATACAAAAGTTGCAATCGCTGCGGGAACAAAGGTCACTGAAAGTAGCAGCGCTGACAACAAGGCCCCGCTCACGGTCAATGCCATTGGGCGAAACATTTTCCCCTCGATACCGGTTAAGGTAAGGATCGGCAAATACACGATAATAATTATTACGATGCCGAAGATGCTCGGTTTTAGCACCTCGCGAGTAGCGGCTTTGGTTACCTTTAGTCGCTCCTTTAAAGGCAGCAAGCCACCGCGTTCTCGTTGGGCGATTGCGAGGTGCCGCAGACAGTTCTCCGCGATAATCACAGCGCCGTCGACAATCAGGCCGAAGTCGAGCGCACCGAGGCTCATCAAATTACCAGACAAGCCAGCCTCGACCATACCGGTAATTGTCATCAGCATGGCCAGCGGGATGACCGCTGCCGTGACGAGGGCGCCGCGCCAGTTGCCGAGCATCGCGAACAAAACGACGATGACAAGTAACGCACCAGCCGCCAAATTTTCCCGCACCGTATCAATGGTTTGTTCAACGAGGTGCGAGCGACTGTACAGCGGCTCAACAATCACTCCATCTGGTAGCGACGATTGAATATCCGCAAGTCTTTGCTCAACCGCACGGGCCACCGTACGACTGTTCTCTCCAATCAGCATGAACGCAGTACCCAGAACAACCTCGCGGCCATCCTGCATAGCTGCCCCATTGCGCAATTCGTGACCGAGCGTAAGGGTTGCTACGTCTCGAACATAAATTGGAATGCCCGATCGGGTGCCCACAACAATATCGGCCAGATCGGCCAGTCCGGTCGCCTGTCCTGGCGAGCGGACCAAATACTGCGCGCCAGATCGTTCGATGTAGCCAGCGCCAACGTTGGTGTTGTTTGCCTTAAGGGCAGCAACCAGGTCGTCTAGCGATAAGCCGTAAGCAAGCAGTTGTTCCGGTATTGGTGCAACCAGAAATTGCTTGGTGTAGCCGCCAACTGTGTTGATCTCGACAACGCCAGGTGTTAGTCGAAGTTGTGGTCGAATGATCCAGTCCTGCACTTCGCGCAGATGCATTGGGTCGTGTTCGGCACCTGGCGCTGACGAGACCGTATACATGAATATTTCGCCTAGCCCGGTCGCAATCGGTCCGGGCTCCGGGTTCAGACCCTCGGGCAACTGTCCACGCGCTTGTGCAAGGCGCTCATTGATGAGTTGCCGTGCAAAGTAAATATCCGTTCCTTCTTCAAAAATGGCAGTCACCTGCGACAGTCCGTAGCGCGAGACGGAACGGGTGTAATCGAGCCGTGGCAATCCTGCCAGGGCGGTCTCAATCGGAAATGTAATTCGACTCTCGATCTCTATTGGTGAGTAGCCGGGTGCCTCCGTGTTGATCTGCACCTGAACGTTGGTAATGTCTGGCACGGCATCAATCGGCAGGTACTGATAGTTGTAAATTCCAAGACCGCTGACGGCAATCGCCGCGGTCAGTATCAGTGCACGACGCCGTAACGCAAAGTCGATGATTTTTTCGAGCATCAGGGCAGTTCCTTTAGTGGTCGTGACTAGCGCCGGACTTCTCGATGTCGGCTTTTACCAAAAATGAATTCTCAGTCACATAAGTTGTGCCCGGTTCGAGCCCGCCAAGAACCTCAATAAACTTTCCATCGCGGCGCCCCAAGTCCAGCATGCGGACTTCATAGGTGTCACCAACTCGTGCATAGACCACTGTGAAATCACGAAATGATTGCAATCCGCTTTCACGCACTGCCAGCGACACGTCGTGTTCGGCGATGACGACAAGGCCTTGCACAAACTGGCCGGGTCGCCATGTGGAATCCATATCCTTCAATAGCACGCGTGCTGTGGCTGCCCGGCTGTAGGCATCCAGAGTGGGTAATATTCGTTCTATCGTGCCAGAGGTCGCTGTAGAGCCATCTACACTAGTGGAAACCTGGATGGTCTGGCCCACGGCGACGCGATCAAGATCGCGTGCGTATATCTTGAAATCTGCAACGAGGCGGGACATGTCTACAATGACGTATAAAGGCTTGTCACTCGATGCGCTCCCGACCGATGCATGCCGGGCGATAACCGTACCGTCCCGCGGCGCAGTTACAATATAAGCTTGCAAACTCTCGTTCGACTGCACACGAGCCAGTTCCTCACCTCGCTGCACGCTATCGCCAACTGTTTTTTGCAACGACAGGACGAGGCCTGGAAAACGACCACGGACTTCCGTCACTGCATCCGGGTGGGGTAGTACGTTGCCCTGCAGTTCAATGGTTTCGCGGACCAGTCCACTTGTGGCTTGTTCAACTTCAATGCCCATCGCGCTGGCAATTTCCGGCTCAATCTGAGTACGTCCTTCGTAAGACTCGTAATTCCACTGGTACTGGCCACTGGAGTGTCTTGCCGATACCGATACGTCGAATGAGTGAGGCTCAAGAACCACTGCATCTCCACGGAGGAAGTCATTTTGTGCAACAAAGTTGAATGGGTCGACGTGGTCGCCCAGTCGGGCCAAATCAATTGATAGTTCGACGGAATTCGGCGCGATCGGTTGGCCACTCTCAAATAGGTAGACACGAAACTCTGGCGGCACGCCGGTTTCGAAGATCGTGATCTCCAAAGAAAAATCACCATCCCGAAGCAGACGTCCATTGTGCGGACCGCGTTCGAAGTCTTGCTCCTGCGCTGTGGTCCCGTGGCTATCGTCGCTGCCTGAGTCCTGTTGATTGCCGCAACCGGCAAGCGACAACATCAGGCCATAAATGACCGCTAAGCAAATAATACTGAATCGAAAGCTGAGCTTCATGGTGTGACTCCTGTTACGGGTGCGAGCCATATTGAGCCGCCGCCGGTCAATCGTTCTATATCAATTAGGTAGAGATGGTGGTTATTGCACGCATCCAGTCTGGCGGCGCGCGCCGCAAGAAGCTCGGCCTGCGCGTTTACCAGTTCCAGGTGAGAAAACCGGCCAACCCGATAACCGTTCTCAATATCGTTAATTATTGTATCGGCTCGCGGTAGGATTTCATGGTCAAACATTTGCACTTCCGAACGCGTGTGAAGCAGTTCCTGGTAAAGCTCGTAAAGCGTCGCACGAACATAGAGTCGCGAATCCTGCTCGTCGAACTCCGATTTTTGACGCAAGGCATTGGCACGGCGCAAAGCGGGTGCTGCTCGAGAGGCTGAGCCAAGCGGTACCGACACGCCGAAGACCAGGGCCTGATCGTCCAGCAATTCGAATCGGCGAACTCCAGCGGACAATGTCCAGTCGGGTCGTCGGCGCGCAGTCGCCAACTGGGCCTGAGCTTCCTGAACCCGTCTTTCAGAAGCAAATCGAAGAAGATCCGGATTGCGGTCGAGATCCGCCGCAACCGTTTCAAATGGTGCGAGCTCTGCAAGACTGCATAGCGCCGCATCAGCCCTGCCGAACTTCGGTGTTGAATCGCCCCAGGTCGCCGCTAGCAACACTCGCGCCGCTTGCAACTCATGTTCGGCATTCTCCAGTTGCAGTCGCGCGCTAGCCACACGAATTTCTGTTCGTAAACGCTCGACCGCAGGCGCTGCACCAGCGCGTTCACGCGTTCGTGCCAGTAGTGCGGCGTGCTCCCAGACTTCTACAGAATGCTCAGCGAGATCGAACAACTGCTGTTGACGAACCACCACCAGAAAGCGATGGGCAAGCAAGGTCATCAAGTCGAGACGCTCGATATCAAGGTCATTCTCAACCTGGCTTTTCAGTGCAGATGCGACAGTTATGCGACCGGTGCGAATGTCCGAGGACTCGAAAATTCGAGACAGGCGCAATGTGGTTTCGCTCGCGTCGAACCCCGAAACTGCTCCGGTACCCGCAAAGTCTTCAACCTGCATTTCAACGGACCACTGCGGCTTCAATGCTGCCTGGTCGAGGTCTGCGGCTGCTGCTTCGCGGCCGAACGACGCTGATCTAAGTCGCGGGTTTCGCTCCAGAGTAAGTTCCGCTGCCTGAAGCAACGTCAACGAAGGCGAATCCAGTGGAAGCTCCTGGGGCCAAGCCGCCGTGGTGGCCAGAACCATCCACAGCAAAGATAAACGGGACAAAGTACTCTCCTAATCGTTTGAACAGGCGCGACAAAGCCGCAACGAGATTGCTATCCAGCAATCAGTTGTTCTAAACGATCGGAGGTCGGTAGAGAGGTGCCGTAACGTTGTCCGGTGGTCTGGCGGTCGAAGGCGGAATTCCTCCGTTGCTGCGCAAATTTATGACGATTTTCAGATTGGACACAGTAATCAGTGTCACCGCTGATACACCAAGCTCATGTGCGTGCATCGTGCCGGAATCAGCGAGACCATCAACGTCTTCTGAGGATTGATTCTCATTATGTTGGTCGTCGTGATGTTGGCTCACGCCGTGTCCATGGCCGAAATACGCGTCCTTATGAGTATGAATCTCGACTTGCGGAATTCCGGGCGCAATGACAGCCAATAGAAACACAGACAGAATCACTGTACGGCCATGGGTGGAATTGGTCATTTGCCTTGCCATCGCTGCAAACAGTGCCACAACGCCGGAGGCTTCTCAACACAAGTTTGTCAGGAGATGACAAGCATCAATGCCGCCGATCCCAAGCAGTGCTCTAGACTGCAGAATGCAATGGATCAGACTTGGTTTCAAATGCAAGACGAACGTCATCGACATTTCGACAAGGCGGTGTGGATACCGTTGCGGGCGTCAAACCGGATAATTGAAGTAAGGCATGGCCATACTGGCTATGAGTGTCGATTTGCAGTGAATCCTGAGCCAATTTCCGCGCATATTTGCATTGACAATTGCCCGTCTGGTCGCGACACAATAACGGCGGTCGCTGTGTTCTTGGCGATTTTGACGGGCAGTTTTTCAGTGCAAACCGCGGGTCACTGTTCGGTGCAAATTAACAGAGTTGACGCTAATCGCTCGCCACCCCTTCGGGGCGCCCTTGGCGTCCAAACTGGCTGAAGCCAGTTTGTCGCGGCTTGGCCTGTCCGCCAACTGCGTTGGCCTCGGTACGAACCTTATTGTTCGGTTCCAACTCCCTCCCAATCATCAGAAAAAGTAGCCGCTCCCTGACGGGTATGAGTGGCTATTTTTCATAGGACTGGTCGGGGTGAGAAGATTCGAACCGTACTAACAGTGCGCCAAAGTAATCGGATGGTGCGGGGATTCGATTGAGTGGGCCCCTGCCTCCCAAAGGTACTGACAAATTAACTTCGGCGGATAAGCACAACTTGGCAAACTTTGTTCAGGCCACTACTGCTTTCCATTCCCTGAACGCACTGATCCAAAGACTTCTGTAATGTTCAGCCCTAACGAGTGTAGGAATGTACGACCCCATTTCTTGAATCAGACCATCCGATTTGAATCGGGATTGACCCGTACGACGATCACATAGCTGCCGGGATTCAGCAAGGCTTGGACACATCTATAT
>Ga0114950_10000929_pt1 | contig 21407 bp, 22 predicted proteins | sample N075metaG_FD_83503 | JGI IMG/M metagenome (GOLD analysis project Ga0114950, IMG submission 83503) | Deep subsurface microbial communities from Kermadec Trench to uncover new lineages of life (NeLLi) - N075 metaG | ecosystem: Environmental > Aquatic > Marine > Ocean trench > Sediment | place... | reverse complement strand
ATAAGAAACTCGCGAGTCGTTTTATCCCAGTTGTTGGCTTTGAGGAAATGGTCAATGGCATAGGCTGTACCCATGTCTTCCGTTTTCCCGGCAGGACCCCAGATCTCAAGCGGTACCGGTCGACCCGCAGTCCAGCCGCCAGCCCAGAGTGAATCAAGATCACCCCAATGGTCTGTGTGCAAGTGACTGAGGAAGACCTTCGTGAGGTACTCATAGGGGATCATGAGTGATGCGATGTTGCGCATCGATCCCGAGCCAATGTCGAAGATGAATTTATCGCCATTTCCAAGCTCAAACAGGAAGCAGGCTGATGCCTGCGCGATGCGTTGATCTGGCATGCCTGTTCCACATGCGATTACGCGTATCTCACCTTCAGCGAGCGTTTCTGTGCCGGGGTAATACACATAACGCTCCGGTGCAACCTTGTTAGCACCAGTGACTACGCCACCGGCTGCCTTGGCCTCGCTGACGAGTGACAACCCCTCTACGCCGTTATTGCCAAGGTAGATGCCAAAGCCAACTCCGACTATCAGAGTGACGGCGAAAACTAACAAGGTCGCTTTGAGCTTCATGCTGGGCTTCTCCTAATTATGAATATAAATTTCTTGATGTTGCAATGGGCCATCGGGAGGGCTCTGTTCGGACTCCTGATGACGCCTCCTAGTATCAATCCATGAAATAACGCCAGCCGACCTCGAATGTAAACTTACGATCCCCATAGAAAGCATCTGGGTCCGAACCCCACCCGGGTTTAATATATACGACGTTTTTCTTGCTGAGCATCTTGCCAATTTCGGGACCTACCCAGAACGAGAAATGATCATTCTCGAAATCATAGATGGGTTGAAACTCGGGCAGCAAATAAATACCATCGAAAAACCCGGGTCCAGGTTTCCGCAACGGAAGCATCACAAACCACCGTCCGACCCACATACTGGTATCACCAACGTCGTCTTCGCCAAATATATCAAAGAAGTAGAAGTTCATCGCCGCGAAGAAAGCACCCGGCCCTGGCCATTTTGGAATATCTTTCACATAAGCGAACATCGGACCGAGCCGAACCTGTTCGTTACCTAGAAAATTCTGTGTCGCAGTCGGTAAATCGACTTGCATGCCGAATATCCAATCGCCACCCAGCCAGTCCACATCGCTGCTGTACATGAACCTCAGGTTCATATCGCCGATACCAGTCTCCTGGCAATTACCGCCAACACCGGGAATTGAGATAGGCGGCAAACCAGGACCTGGTGAAAAAGACCCGCCACACCTGTCATTGCCATCGTTCAGCGCCGTTCCGGTTACATCATTTTTGTAACCAAGAGGGATCTCATAGGTCATCGCGAATTTGGGTGTGAATGCGTGCAGGCCAAATAGTGTGAATGCCTGGTTCTCGAGTCCGTTCTCGAGTTCAGTGAAGCGATAGTAAGGCATGAATTTGGGAGCGAAATCGCGCGGGTCGGTGCCGGTTGACGCTCCCTCGGCGCTCGCCGGTACTACCTGTACAATGACACAGATGGCACTGGTAAGCACTAATGACCTTCGGCACATACTGTGCAACTTTTTCAAACATCGTCTCAGTCTTCTCATTTCTCAGCTCCGTGCATTTGGATTTATGCCATTAAAAATGTTGTCCCACTTGAATTGAAGCGAAATCAACCTCTTTACATGAAGCAAAGTACATGCCAGATAAACGGGCGAATCGTTGGTGTTTTCTATCTCCAAGACGGCAAAGAACACTCCAGACTAAAATGACTGAATAGAGCTGCGTCTCTGTTCGACAGCGAATACACCGTGACTACAGCAAATACGAAAGCAGGGGGCTGATTAGGGCATGAGACCATGGCGGCACTGTCACCCACCAATATTTTGGGTAAAGTCCAAAATAATGGAGCGGAAGAGCTCATTGGATTGGGATCCGTGTTCCCAACGTGCGAAGACCAATTTCTCTCAAACGTGCATGGGTGCATTATCATCGTCGTACGTAGTCCAACAATGCTGCGTAGATGGGACACCCCAGCTCCGCTTGTCCGAGATTTGTTGCTGTAGAAGAACCCCCATCGGCGCTGCGCTCCCATCATCACCGCCATCGTTTCCCCAGACCACTGTGCCCGATTCGCATTTGAACTCAGTCGACACGTTCAATACACCCAGCCTGGCCATTCATTGGCTGCACTCTTTATCGAGGGACAGAATATCCGCTGGGTTGTAAAAACCGACGGATGCACCGGCACTCGCCAAGCCTTGTGTGTAATCAAAGGCTATGGCTTTCCCGCAAAGTCCTATGCAAAGAGCAAAGAGCATGCCACGGCGCATGCTCACCGCTGGCATGTATGTTGCTGGAAACCATGTCCGCTCATCAACAACAGAGACACTTTGTGAGTGACACAATACTAATACTCAACGGCAAGAAAGCCGGCCAGCCCGAAATCAGGCAGGCCGTCAACACACTTCGTGACGCAGGACACCAACTGGAAGTGCGCGTAACGTGGGAAGGTGGTGATATCCACCGGTATATCGACGAAGCTTGCCGTCGTGATATTGAGCGGGTGATTGTCGGAGGCGGTGATGGGTCTGTTAACGAGGCAGCCAATTCCATCCTGAACCGGGAGGGAAAGGTACCGGCGCTGGGCATTTTGCCACTGGATACAGCCAACGACTTCGCGACTTCTTGTGGAATTTCAGGTGACCCTTTGGGGTCGCTGAAACTCGCGCTTACCGGTGAATTGTGTGCGATTGATGTCGTTCAGGCCAACCCGCAGTTCTTTTTGAACGTGGCGACGGTACGGTTTGGTGCAGCAGTTACGGCAAATACCCCCGTAGAGTTAAAGAATTTTCTAGGCGGCGGCGCATATACCCTATCGGGTCTTGTTCAGGCACTTAGTTTCGAACCTTATCCGTCCCGGGTTACAACGCCGGACGGTGAGTTCAGCGGGCAACTGCTGGTTGGCGCGGTGTGTAACGGGCGAAGCGCCGGTGGCGGACAGTTACTGGCGCCGGAGGCATTACTCAACGATGGATTATTGGACGTATTGATCGTCCATTATTTTTCTGTGCCGGATCTACCACAGGTCTTAGCGGAGCTAAAAGCCCCGCAGGCCGACAGTAAATTTATCCAACGGCTGAAAACACCCTGGCTGGAGGGTGAGAGCGAACAAATAATACCCGTCAATCTCGATGGTGAACCATACTAATCATAAGATTCGTTTCTCGGTTCTACCGAATGCAATCAATGTAATCTTGCCTGAAGATTGCCCGTGCATTCAGTAATTTGCGCGCGGAACTTAACCCGAAATTTACCGGTCAAAGCCTAACGTGAATCTCACAAACACGTTTAGATCGTCCCGCTTGCGGTCCGCGCTTTCGAGTTGTTCAAGATCTTTGCGCCAACGCACGCGAATGTCGATAGCCAGATTAAGGCTCCGCCGCCACATGTATCGAACTTCGACGGCTTCCTCATTTTCCCGGTATTGTGGCGACAAAAGCCAACCGGCATCGGTTCGGCCGTAGTTGATCCCGATGCTGTGATCGGGACGAAAGTCCACGATACTCGCTGAGACGAGCCAGCCGAGGCCATCCGTATCACCGTTGCCTGCCAGGCCCATCGCTGCGCGAACACTCGGAATTCCGAGAACCCATTCTAAACCAACCCTGCATTTTGAGGCAAAGGAATCGGATGCGTTGTAACGCTGGTCCAACGCTTCAGATCTGCATTAAACCCAAATATTGATCAACATATGATTACACTCGACGGGGTTTATGCCATTGTGAAATCTGGCTGGGCGAAATTCCACCGTGTTCAGCTCAAAAATCATGCAGAACTGCGAGCCTTACTCAATCTAGTGTACGGAAGGCTGCGCGGAGTGTAGGCGGCTATCTCTCGTACACCACCCGTGTAATGAATTGAGTCGAGGTGCAACTGCTGGAATACTTAAACGTCCCTGACAAATATCCTCTTGCCGTATTGAATTGTATCTCCGGGCTAACAGTTATAATTCAGTGATCTGAAAAAGAGGTATCGAAAAATGTACACAGAGTATCTGAAGATATATAGTTGTAATCACGAATACCTGACATTCATTCTTGGTTGTTAGGTGGCGAAATCCTAAAAGGAGCATTCGATGAAACCGGCAGCACTTTTTATTCTTGTCGCGAGTACTGTTCTGTCTTTGTCAGCCCGGGCCGGAGGTCTGTGGTTGAACGAATTCGGCGACCCGTCGGGGGGGCGTGCCAGTGCGGGAGCGACTGCCGGTGTGGATGATGCGTCTGCGGTTCTGCATAACGCTGCGAGTATTTCACGCCTTGACGGTAGCCAACTGTTGTTGGCAGTAGGATATATCGCACCGGATACGCAGTTTGATGTGGAAAGCAGTGGTCCGGGAATAGGTATGAACGACGGTGGTTCTGCCGGGGTCGGCACACCGGCTCTGGCCACGTTCTACGTACGAGACCTTAATTCAGAAAAGTGGACTGCGGGAATCTCAGTCGCTGCGTTATCGGGCGCAGGTCTTGATTACGATGCTGACTGGGCAGGACGTTATCAGGCGACTGAGATCAGTATTGTGTTGCTGTCATTAGCCCCAACAATCGCATACCAGGTCAACGAAAAGTTTAGTATCGGTGCCTCACTGCAAATCTGGTACACAGCCCTGAAAATGGATGTCGCGATACCCAGCCCACTACCACCTCCTGCCAATGCTGTTGATGGTCTGGTCGAAATTGACGGCAGTGACTACGATTTCGGATATACTTTTGGTCTGATGTACGAATTTTCACCCAGTACCCGTATTGGTTTTAACTATCAAAGTGAGATTGAGACCAACTATGACGCCGATGTGGATATTTCTCCCCTGAGTTTTGCGTTAGAAGTCGATCTCGGCATACCCCTGGCGCAAAAGGTCCGAGTGGGGCTACATCACGATATCAATGATAAATGGGGTCTTGATTTCACGATGGGGTGGGATGACTGGAGCACGTTTGATCATATATTGATCTCGTCGGACGCAGGTAGTGCGACCATCGATCAGGGCTGGGAAGATACCTATCATCTGGCCGCCGGGTTTCAGTATCACCACTCGCCGGCACTGACATTCACCGCCGGGATTGCCTATGATGACAGTCCCCAGCATGCCAGCCGGCGGACGGCTGATTTGCCATTGGATGAACAGCTGCGGATAGCTGTAGGCTTTACACGCCAAATGCGTGATAACTTCGCGGTGGGTGCATACCTGAACTATGTTGATCTTGGCGATGCGCGCATTGAAAATACGGATTTTGTCGGTGAATACAGTTCGAACACCTTGTTACAGGTCTCACTTAACTTTAGCTGGAAGCTCTAAAAGTAGGTAGGCGGAGGCAGATAATAAGTTCCAATCAGGTCTGGTTTCAAAGTCAACGATGATGGGCTGAGAGTTCCGACGATCCTTCAGTTCCTCCATCATTTGGCAATGGCTCCAGTATTTGGGAGATCTACCGTCTTTTACCCAGCCAATGCTCAAACTGGTTTATTGCGTAGAAACCCAGAACCATAAAACGATACTATTGATGCTGGCTTAAAAAAGTGCGCTCATCAACGAATGTAGCGACGCCAGGCTTGGAATCGGGTCCGCCTCGCAATAGTAGTAAATAGTAATTAGCAAGGATTGACTTGCTTGTCGTTGCGATGGCAATTAACCTAACTCTTTCGCCTGGGTACCAGATTACCTGCGTTGACGTCAAGACGGCACTGAACTGGACGACACTTTTTTCAACCAGCCAATTATAGATTTCCGGTGAGTCCATGACGTTGAACTATATCGAAAAGGGGAGCGTAGATGACCGTTAGAAATTCCTGTGTTACGAAAGTACTCAGTGTCGTGTTGGTTCTTAGTTGTTGCCAGTTATTCGCAGAAGAGCGAAATGTACGCGCCTTGATGCACTGGGAAGGTACCGGTGAGATACACACTATCGGTCTAAACCAAATGCTGTTTCAGGGTGTGATGGAGGGTATCCTGTATATTGAAACAGAGAAAGGTGATCTGGATGGCGCTTTTGCCACACGCTATCAATGTAATCTTGCCGAAAGATTGCCCGTGCATTCAGTAATATACTCGCTGGGCTTGACCCAAATGTCATCGGTCAAAGCCTAACGTGATTCTGACAAACACGTTTAGCTCATCCCGCTTGCGTGCCACGTTTTCAAGTTGCTCAAGATCCTTGCGCCAACGCGCGCGAATATCGATAGCGAGATTAGGGCTCCGACGCCACATATAACGAATTTCGATGGCTTCCTCATTTTCCCGATATTGCGGCGACAAAAGCCAACCGGCATCGGTGCGGCCATAGTTGATCCCGATGCTGTGATAAGGGCGGAAGTCCACGATACTCACTGAGACGAGCCAGCCGAGTCCATCCGTATCACCGCTGCCTGCCAGCCCCATTGCGGCGCGAGTCGGGGTCTTGGGAGCGTAGCCAATTTCCCCCGCGATATTCAGGCGCCGCCCGATGGAGCCTTCCGGCCAGCTTGTAGCAAAGCGGCCAACCACGCCGATGTAATCCTCGATTCTCCCGTTTCGATCACCGTCCTTCATCAGCGATTGTGGCATATATGTGATATCGAAGCCCTGTTGATTGATCGGTCCGAAGCGCTGCATATTCTCCAAGGCGAGAAAGTAAGTGATTCTCGAGTCTTCATCTTCGAAGTCGATCGGGCCGCGCCGAATGTTGCCTGTACCGTCCGCTTCATTCTTCTGCAGAATCAGATGGCCGGTCCAGGCGTTATTGACGCGCAAAATACCATGCATGCCGTCGGTCCAGTTCACGTTCGAGCCACTGCTGTCATTTCGATCCAGCGATTTCGCGAATACCCCGGCGCGACTGACGAACTTTGTCTGCAGCCGTCCGACAGCAACATCGAATTTTCTCCGGCTAAAACCGTGGAGGTAAAGTTGATCGAAAGTGATACCACCATCCTCGATACTCGACGAGTTCGGCAGTGTGCTATCGAAAACAATGCCAGGATTGCACTCGTCTGTTGAACAAGTAGTCGCTATTCGCCCACCGAATACAAGCTTCTCGGTAATACTGTATGTGCCACCCGCTCTGAATCGTCCGTGCCATTCAGACTCCGACTGATCGCTCGCATCTCTGCTGTTTTCCTGCATGTATGTATAGTCAACCCGTAAATCGCCCCGGATATTTAGACCGTGCGTTTCACGACCCGCCTCGATCGATCCGATTGAATCGTCAAGCGATCCACTTGCTGCATCGATTGCCTCACTGCTATCACCACTCTCATGAACCGCCGCGCTCGCACCCCGATCGGAGGTGTCCAGCCGCTCCTCAGCATCTTTGGGGTTACCCACTGTGAGAGTAGGTGTTGTTTTGGCTTGCGTTGTGACGACCAGCGATGCCAGCAACATATAGATGCTAATCGGTATGGTTCGCATGTCTTTCCTTGTATCAACTATCTGAATATAAGCCTGGTGTGGAGTTCCTGATCAGAGAAGTTTTTTTATCAGCAACATCTGTGCCAAAAAATGTCTTACTGTATACCGAACCTGTTGATAAGTGCAGAGCATCGACAGGTCTGCGCCCATCGAAGAAATCTGGCAAGCCATGGACAAGCTGGTTAGCCAGGGCAAGATGCCCGTGTCAGCTGTGCATCCTTGGTCGCGTCACCCTGTGCGCAATCACTCTGGCATGGTTGTAACATCAACGTGAGGGTCCCACAACTATTATCGGCCCAGCCAGCATCGCACAACTCACATCGATTTTACAGGTACCGGTATCGACGCATTTATCCTGGTGGAACCGGAATCCCCTCGTCTATAAATGTAAACAACAATTGACACGGATTGACTTGCTTGTCGCTGCGTTGGCAATTAACCTAACCCTGATCGCCTGGATACCTGATTACCTGATTACCTGCCTTGACGTCAATACGGCACTGAACTGGACTACGCTTTTGCCAGTCAACCGGTTAATCGATATCTCATGAGTCCTATGACGTTGAACTATATTAAAAAGGGGAGTGTAGATGACCATTGGAAATTCCTGTGTTACGAAAGTACTCAGTGTTGTATTGGTTCTTAGTTGTTGCCAGATATATGCAGAAGAGCGGAATATTCGCGCCTTGATGCATTGGGAAGGTGTAGGCGAGATATACACGATCGGTCTAAACCAAATACTGTTTCAGGGTGTGATGGAAGGTATCCTGTACGTAGAAACAGAGGAAGGTGAGTTGGATGGTGCCTTTGCCACCTGCCCCATCTCACAGAAGATAAACTCGGAGACCGGAAAATCAGTAGCCACAGGACACTGCGAAATTACTATATCTTCAGAGGATGTAGTTTATGCGTCCCTCGACTGTGAAGGTCAGGTCGGAGATTGTCGGGGACAATTCCGGCTAATCGAAGGCACTGGCCGTTTTAAAGGCGTCAGCGGTGGGAGTGACCTGCGTATTCGTTCAGTACTCGGCGCCCTGATGAAGGGAATGGCGAGTGGGAGTGTCGTTCGGTCCGGACAGGGAATCGCCATTTTATCCAATCTGATAGTTCGAACCCCTTAGAAACAGTAGAGAGCTAACTATGAATAGAAAACACTTTCTCTTAGTTCTGACTGCTTGTGCAGCCTTGGGTATGCAACCTTTGCATCTGCTACCTCATCCATACGTTGTGGTGTTCATTTGATTCAGGATGGCCAACGGAACGGTCCGGGAAATTATGAAGTGCTGAAAAAGTGCGGTGAACCCTTGGAACGCTTTGGCAATACCTGGATTTATGAAAAGAATCGCACTCACTACGTCCTTACGTTTAAGGACAATGGACAACTGCAATCCATCAAGCGCTGACGGCCACCTTGTTTGCTAGTATCCGATACGATGATCATTGGCAAAATGCGTTCGGATTCCCCCTGTGTGCATATACCAACGCATTGGCATCAACAGCAATCATGAGACTTCGTAAAGTGCGTTGCGGTTGGAAATATCAACGTTCGGGAGCCTTGTTCCGGTTACGAGATTATATCCGGCAGTGCATCAAAACTGGCCTGGTCAATCCAGTCTGGTTTCCTTATGGGCTTTGAACTCTCAATGATATGATCTCGCTTGCCAAGCGAAACCCCTCGCCTAAAATCGGTTGTTCGCCGCCGCGCCCCATACTGCTCCATCAAAATATCGACACCCTTTTCAAGCATCTCTGCAAGGAACAGGTAAGTTGGAAAAAACGCATCTCCCAGAATAATATCACCCGCTTCAAACATGCCACTGAGTGAACGCAGCAGGCTTTGTTCGTCGTTGCCTTTACCCATAATAAGGCCCGAGTGCCAGGTTCAGTACTGCGCCAGAGTGAAGACCGGTGACCGCTAACAAGCGACAAATCGGAAAGCCAAGCCCAGGTTTTTGATTGCTTTGCTGAGGATAAATGCTTTGATTTTCTGCGCTATCTGGCATCGTTACAGTAGTGCCATCAACAACACGCAATCGGCGACCATGCCAGTGCCAGGATGATGACGTTTCTTGTTCGAGCAATTTACCGACAAACATGGCCAGCTCTTTTGGCAACTCTAGCGGTAATCTTTGTCTCGCTTGACAGTAGCCACCGGCGTGCGTGCTACACGGTGTAATGCCATTTACTAACGATTTCACAGCGGCCTGGTTGACTATGTTCTGACAAGAGCGATCCTGACTCAGTACCTGGGTCACAAACATCGCAAGCGTTTCAGTTGGCGGAAAAAGTCGCTCTCGATGCTTTGCAAGTAAAGACTCAACTCGATCGAACAAAGCAGGCGACATCAATAGATTGAAGATACTATGACAATCAGTATTGGATGTGTGTTTAAGGAAAGAACTATGTTGAAGCTTAACCGCCAGACCGGTCTTTTTCTATTTATTAATCAATGTCTTACGCTTAACTAAGTGCCATTCGGATTGACCCCTATATTCTTATATTTCTTATCGTGGGAGCCGGGTTAATCACTGTACCAATTATCAAGTTTCAGATCCGGTATGCGCCCGAATTCATCGGTGTTGTGCGTGATCAGGGGAAGGTTGAAGGCGATGGCGTGGGCTGCAATCCATAGATCATTGGGCCCGATGATCATGCCGTGGCGTTTTAAGTGAGCCCGGATACTACCGTAGATGGCCGTGGTTTCGTTCGTGAGTTCGTAGATTTCGATGCTCCCCACTAAATCGAGCAGCGAGTGACGATTTTGTTCTCGGTGGTTGTCGTGGGAATTGGCGATGCCATATTCCAACTCGCCGAGTACAATCTGGGAAATGCCGCATTCATGCAATCCGGCTTTGGGCTGGATACGAGCATCTCGGTTCATGATGTAGATGCAATGATCAGCGTCTAGCATGTAAGCCATTAGCTAAACGAGGCTCGCTCTTCTGGCAGCAATTCATCGTCATGCCTGTTGTTGATACTGTCCACAAAATCACCGGAAGGCCGGGCGGCATTGGCCCAATAATCGTCCCAATCTGAAAATTTGGGGCTCAGCACAATGTGGCGACCAATGCGGTGGATGCCAACTTCATCTGAATCAATCCGGTATTTTCGCGGCAACCGCACGGCTTGTGAGGCACCGGACATGAACACTTTTGCGGTATTACGTGGCTTGGCCATAATGAGATACCCCGCGTCTCAGTCATTGTTAAAAGTGCTAGAGTAACGCTCAATGTATATCTTTTCAAGATATATTATGTGCTGTGACGCCAGGCTTTCTGCGGCCGGACCAGGCCACGGCGTAAACCTTCTCTTACGCCTGTCAACAATATGGTGCGATGAGTCTTAAGGCATCTTTATACATTGTAAAATATTCTTGCAGTAACCTAATGACTTTGTTCCAATCACCATAGTCGGATTAGAGAGAATACAAAGAGTTATATGCAATAAAATGGGCTTGACGCCTTATCACTATAAGTGGAACTTTGATGTTAAGAATCTTGTTCTATATTCTCCTCGCGATTATAGCCATTCCCGCCCTGATATTTGCCGGGTTATTGTTATATCCCCGCCCGGTGGACCTGACACCAGCCTGGGTATTCGAAGGTGATTCAAGCGTTATTGATTATTGTGAACTACCGGTTTTAGACGGGTCGGGTCTATTGGCGAAGGATTTTGCCCAGGGCCATACTCCGGATTGTGGCTGGAAGAGGTTTCCGCAACCGATTTTACGAGGATGTACAGAACCGCTTTCAGAAGGCTCGGATGACCTTCGTGGACTGTGGCAACAGGTCGAAGGTGGGCGAGTAGGTCACATTGAGCGAGTGGAACAATGCGGCAACCGTATTGTTGTAACTTCCAGTGGAATTATTCATGACCTGACAACAGATGGCAAGCTTACTGGCGCATCGAATGATGTTAGGCCACTCAAACTTGGCCCCTTTAATCTATGCATCCGTACATCGGCGACTACCGAATGGAAAAACAACAAGTTGGAATTTTATGCCTTCGGCGGTCCTCGTGTTGTAACCCGATTTATGGAAGACGGCGATCTATATTGGGACTACCCAAATTTTGGCAGGACCCGAATGAAACGAATTTGTAAGTTGCCTGCCGTGGATAGTCAACTTTAAATTCGACCGCGGTAGGTTAGTTGGGACGCGAGTCTGTTCTTGAACAGCCTCTCCTGGAAAAAGAACGAGCAATGCCGAACAATCATCTCTGTTCCTTAATCGGCAGCTGAATGATCACGGGTACGTTGAAGGCGCCTGGCAGGTTGCTACATAGGATTATCCCTCATAAATTGAATAACGACGGCGGCTAATTCAGGTCCGGCATCTTCCTGCAGGAAATGACCTGCATTTTCAATTGTTGCATGTTTCTGGTTCTTCGCACCCGGGACATCTTCCTGAAATCTTACGTGCCCACCTGCAGTTACCGGGTCGGAATCACTGAAGGCGGTTAGAAAAGGTTTCTCAAAAGTCTTCAGTATTTTCCAGGCTTCCCGGTTAGCAGGTATCGCTGGCCCATCAGGGTAGATCGGTACCAGGCTTGGGAATTGCCGTGCCCCCTGCTTGTATTCTTCGGCGGGAAAGGGCGCATCATAGGCACGTTTCTGGTCTTCAGATAGACTACTCCCGAGCGCACTCATACCGATGACATCACTAACAATGAAATCGGAATATTCGGCGCAGTATTTGATCCAGTACATAAAACCTGCTCCATTCTCGTTTTCCCTCATTTTGCGGCCCATCTCCTGGGGAGGGAGGGCTGGAATGGATTCGTACATTGCATGCATCGCCGGTGCCATCTCGTCAGGTATGTTCTTCGCATCCGGTAAGCCAGTGTTAGCGGCCACAACTCTTGCAAATCGATCTAGATTTTCAGTCAGGACTCGCAAGCCGATTAGCCCGCCCCAATCCTGGCACACCATGGTAATCTTGTTGAGCTCGAGCCCCCTGATGAAACCGTTAATCCAGTGCACGTGGCTTGCATAGGTATAATCATCCCGGGAAGTGGGTTTGTCAGATTTGCCAAAACCCACCAGGTCCAGAGCAATAACCCTGTAACCAGCTTCCACAAAAACAGGGATCATTTTCCGGTACAGGTAGGACCAGGTAGGTTGCCCGTGCAGGCATAACAACAATTCACCTTCACCTTCGTCCAGATAGTGAATTCGAAGTTCGCCGCCTTCGCCATCATCAACATTGATATAGTTGGGTGAGAAAGGATATTCAGGCAAATTCGCAAATCGATCGTCTGGTGTGCGGATGGTTTCCATGGATTGTGATCCCGGTCTTTGTGTTGTTACTTTAGTACTTTAATTGCTCCATGTTATCAGATCGACTAGCGAGGGTAATTTCGGTGGAGGTGATGATGGAGATAGAGAATATTATGAGTTTTCCGCAGTTTTGCTTAAATAAAATAACGCTGAAGACCATCAGAAAATGGGGTGGACGACGGGGGTTACGGGCGCACCCTGCGACGCGACCGCTGGTTTCTGGGGATGGGTACGCTTAGGAAATGGGGTGAGCGACGGGGGTTGAACCCGCGACCGCCGGAATCACAATCCGGAGCTCTACCAACTGAGCTACGCCCACCATTGCCTGGTACGCCCGAGAGGAATCGAACCTCTAACCCTCGGCTTAGAAGGCCGATATTACCACCTTACACTACCTTCCACATACCAAATTAGCCGATCTATTTCCCAGTAAGCCCTTTAACCAATAGTGTTTCGTGGCAATTGGGGTAAACTACGGGTAATCGAGGCTAAATTTCCTACTGTGTGGCCAGCGTGTGGCCATACAAATTTGGGGACAATAAGGATGAAAGAAAAAATCACCGACCGGTCCATAACCAAATTTCGCGGGAGTTTAGCATACCCTCCCGAAAAGAGACTAGTGATTTACGACACCGACATAAAGGGATTTTGCGCGGTTGTCAGGCCTACAGGCGTAATCAGTTTTGTCTTGCGTTACCGCCGCAGGCCTGATGGGGCAAGCCGTGAATACTTGATCGGAAGAGTTGGGAGCATCAGAGCGAGCGCTGCCAGAAAAATAGCAGGTGACAGATATGGGGAAGTCAGAGTCGGTATCGATATTCAAGCAGCCAAACAGGCTGCCACAGAGACAGATGCCCGGGAGCGGTTGCAGACGCTACGTGTATTTTTCCAAGAACGGTACGAGCCCTTCTGCCTTAGCCAAATGCGTGACGGGAAGGGTCAAGCGTGGAAAATCGAGAAGTACTTTGTCAGGGAGTGGCCAGATACACCACTGAGAGATCTCAATGTGTTCAGGATCCAGAACTGGCGAAAACGAAAAATAGATGAGGGATTGAGCGCTGGTGGCATCAATCGCCCTGCTTCAGCACTCAAGGCTATGCTAAACAGAGCGATCGAGTGGCAAATCATCGAATTCAACCCTCTGTCAGCTCTGAAACCACTCAAGGAAGATGATCGAAAACCCGCCAGATATCTGAAAGAAGACGAAGAAAAAGCGCTGCGTGACGCCCTGGATAGCCGCGAAGCGAGACAACGGGAAGAACGGCAGAACTACAACAGTTGGTGCGGTCAACGCGACCAGAAGAAGCTCCCAGAACTAAACGGCACCTTTGCCGACTACCTTAAACCGATGGTGCTGTTGGCATTGAACACCGGCATGCGTCGAGGTGAATTGTTTAACCTGGTTGTCGATGACGTAGATCTTGAACCGAGCAAAATGGGTTGCATCGTGGTGCGAGGAACCGCGTCAAAATCTGGAAACTCCAGAATCATTCCTCTAACTAACGAAGCAAGGATGGTGCTTAAGGAATGGATGATTCAAGCCAAACCAATTGGTCTGGTGTTTCAATCACCGGTGACAGGCAAACGCTTCAGCACCATTAAAACAGCCTGGCAGAAACTAACACATTCAGCTGGGATAGACGGATTCAGGTTTCACGACCTGCGTCACACCTTTGCTAGCAACCTCGCGATGAAATCCGTGGATTTGTACGTCATCAAGGAACTGCTTGGCCATCAATCAATCGAGACAACCCAACGATATGCGCATCTGGCACCAGACTACAAAACCAGCGCCATAGAGAAATTGAACCGATGAGTACTCGCAGATACAGACCTTTGACCGCCGACTACCCAGATATCGTTAAGGATCACAAGTTTGCAGGTTGGGTTCCAACAGAATTACAAGATTGTTGGTATTTCTATCGTCACAAACAGGATGAGTTCAACAATAACCGTGAACCTTCTGATTTTGAAATTGTTGATCGGATGGTGCGTTCTTTGGAAATGGCCGAGGTCATCAAACGCGTGCAGTCCGATAAGAACGAGGATGTGGGGGAGAATCCAATCGTGTATCTCGCTAGGGCTACTGTCCTTCGCAAATAATGATCCAAAGTGATTTAGGCAGCTATTTGCCACACATACCGATGATGAAGCCCACCAACTCGCGGCAATTCGATCAGTCGATCTGATACTGAAGTCTTCTTTGATACTTGACGAAAATCGCGTCAAACCATTGGGTATCGAAGAAGTATTAACAAAAACATCTACTGCGTACTTGAGACTGGTGCCGTCCCTTCATCAAACCGGCGCCATTCTGGTTTGAACAATAACTTAAACGGCGGTGCTGGATCCATCCCCTGACGGCGATTTAAAAAGAGCACTGCAGAATCAAAAGGCATCAGGCAGGCGTGGTCTTTCACAGGACCACCCGGTGCCTGACAAGAGGATAAAACTCAATGAATGAAACGGTAAAGTCATCACCGTTGCAATTTTCGAGAAGAAGCCTGGAAATTGACTACAACATCATTTTTCGTAAGGGCATCACTCGTTTCTGATTGGTGTACCTACTGAGCTACAAAATACAGGGATTCACAATTTGTGAAGCACAGGACTTAGCCATCTCTGAGAGCTTCAGAAGGTTTGATTCTTGCTGCGGACATTGCAGGGAAGTATGAAAACAATAGACCCAGAGTAATTGCAACAGCCATAGGAAACAAAAAACCGGCAACACTGAATTCGATGGGTATCGGCCAAACAGACATCCCAAGTGCCAGTACCAGGTGGGTAGCTGATATGGCCACGACTGCGGCGCTGCCAGTGATCATGATTGCTTCAATCAAAAACAGGTGGATGATATCTCTCTCGGTTGCTCCCAGGGTGCGACGTAACCCTATTTCCGCTACGCGTTGCTTTACATTAAGAACCATCAATCCCAGCAGCGTGGTACCACCTAGTACGAGACAAAGTATCGTAATACTTCCCATTGTCAGGCCGATGACTTCCCGAAGTTCCTTAACTCGCCGGGTGAGTGAAGCTGGCGTGAGGAAAGAGATTTCTTGTTGATAATAATCTGGATGTGTTAACAATCTTTGGGCCAGAGATACTGCATCTTCAAAAACATGGGGAGCCGGTACTTTTATGAAAATAGCGTCAACCTGGGATTCACGGCTTTGCATAAGACTATTTTCACCTGTATTGCCGGAAGCTGCTAGCAATGATCTGGTTAACCAATAGGGCGTTACTGTTTTCGGGACAAAAACCACGTTTTCATTCAATGTCAGATCAGAAATTTCAGACTCCAACTCCAGGTCATGATTAAGGTCAACGATACCAACAATCTGGAACAGGTGTTTACCAATGGAGATCTTATTACCAATGTGCCAACTTTGTTTCCGACTCAAGCCCTTAGAGATCACCGCATTTCTTGCCCGGTTTTTCGTGTCCAGCGGGTCGAGGAATCGTCCCGCAGCCATTGTCCAATGCCGGACATTGATCAAGGCACTATCTGTGGCTACAACGTGTAAGACTTCATCAGCATCGCCAAAGGGAATCCGGTAATCTCTTATAGATGAAATCAGGCAACAATCCATATTCGCAGAAAGATATTTGACATGCCGTTCATTGAGAACGCCTGTCTTTGCCCGGGGCTCTCCTTGATACAGGATACCCAACACGTTCAAGCCCAACTCCATTTCCAGTTTTTGGGTCTTGCCTTGCAAACCATTCAAAACCGCGAATAGACCGGTAAGCGATGCGATCCCCACGACGATGGTAATAAATGAAATCAGAACCCGACCAGGTTGAGAACAAATCCCATCCCATACATCGCTGAGTGTGGCTACTGTGCGCCATCTCATCTTCGCGTCGTTCCGATGGTTCCACCCTGGCAAGTGAGATAGCGAGAGCAGAATTTCAACAGTGACAGATCATGTGTAACCATTAAAATGGTTATTCCGTCTCGATTAAGTTTCTGGAAGCAATCCATTACCATTGCTGTTGATTGCGTGTCAAGGTTCCCTGTAGGTTCGTCCGCAATCAATAGCTTAGGTTTCAAAACAATAGCCCGTGCAATGGCAACACGTTGCATCTCCCCACCCGAAAGCAATCGAACCGGGCGATGTGACAAAGCGTCCAGATTCAGCATGGTCAATGCGTGTTCAACCTGGCGATCGACGTATCCTCGGTCATAGTCGACATATCTGAATCTGAATCTAATGTTTTCCAGGACCGTCCTGTGAAGCAACAGGTGATACTTCTGAAAAACAACACCCACCTGCTCCTTTCGCAGCTCAGCCAATCGCGTTTCATGCAACGTCGAAGTCTCCTGCCCGGCGAAGAATATTTCTCCACTGGAAGGACTATCCAGAAGCGCACCAAGATGCAGAAAGGTAGATTTTCCCGATCCAGACGGGCCGGTCACAATGATGAATTCTCCCTGTTCTACACGGATATCGACATCTTGCAATACCGTCAGGGTATCGGTGGGTGTCTTAAATACCTTGCTGACATTCTGCATTTCCAAAATGACATTTGCGTCTATCATTCGATGAGCACCGTATCGCCCGCAACCAATCCCTCGATGACTTCATAATATTTTTCATTGCCGCTGCCCAATTTGAGTTTCCTGGTCTCGTTCGAAAGCCTTGTAACTAATTCTGCATAGGGTTCTTCTTCATGCCACGAGATAGCAGTTCTTGGTATCAACAATGCCTTGGGATTGTAGTGAGAAAGTATATGCATCGTTACGGACATCCCCGGACGTAATCTTGAATCCAATTCACTCACATCGATGACAACATGGAAAAACCTCTGCCAATCAGGTTGCCCAGGTAGCATCTGTGCCATGGATCCTATTTTTTCAACTGCACCGTGCAATCTTACGTCAGGATATGCCAGAGGTTGAATGATTACCTCCCGACCTTCCTGCACTTTCGACAGTTCAGCTTCGGGAACGTCTGCAAAAACAACGAGATCATTCATATCCGGTAAGAACATAAAGGGCTGATTCGGATAGACACTGTCACCGATGTGGATCGTTCTGAATTCAGCACCAAAATAGTGTGGCTTATAGACGACTATGCCGCTGCCAGGGGATCTTATGATGCAGTTATCCAGTTGTTCTCGAACCAGCTGAAGTTCCTGCTGAGCAGACTCAAGTTTCGCCCGGGCATTTCGCATTTCAGAAGGATGCAGATACTCCATGGTCAACTGCATTCTTAGCTCGAGCGTTTCCAGTCGTGTTTCTAATTCATTAACCTTTTCCTGCTGCTGCTTGATTTCCTGTTCAGACACCAAACCTTCTTCCGCCAGTTGAATACTTTCCTTCAAATACTGATTCTCGCCTGAGAGTTCCATCTTTAACGCCAGGAGTTCCATCTCCAGATCTCTTATCGCCAAAGGCAGTTCAGCGTTCTTGAGACTCTCAAATTCAGATGCAGCTAAACGATAATTCCTCTCGAATTTGATCACTTCTGATTCCAGCTTTGAAGAATCAAATTTGACGAGTATGTCATTACTGGACACCTTACTTCCCTCTGGAGCAAGTTCAATGACAGTTGCCGTGCCTTGATACAATGACATTATCATCAGTACGTTTCTTGCTTCCAGAACCCCGGTATAAGCAGTCCAGACCGAGAGTTCGTCTTCGACCAGCGTGTGGGTGGTGCCTGAGGGCACAGAAGGAGCGCTCAATACGCCATAGAGAATAGATGGGATCAGCAGGGCGACTGACAATCCCGTAATCTGACCTCGTCGCAACATCATTACCTGCCCACCCGCCCGGGTTTTAGTCCAACATCCACTTCAATCAGGGTGCCAAGTACATGAGGTAACTCATAGCTGCTGACGCGCGCTTCTGCGCGTGCAGAAAACACCGTGTTCTCCGCTTGCAGCATCGACTGTTCAGCATCAGTAACCGAAAAATTGTCTCCTCTTCCCATTCCGAATAGCCGGTGTGCGAGTTTTAATCGAGAGGCTGCCAGGTGCATATTCCTCTCTGCAATTTTCACTTCCCGATGGGATCTGTTGATTACCTGCAATTGTTGCTGAACCTCTCTGACCACAATGTGTTTCAATATTTCGACAGTTTCAGCAGCAGATGTCTTCTCAATTTTACTTTGGCTCAGCGCTATGCGCCTTCTTGAAAGATTCAGGTCAGTCCTAAAAGACAGTCCAATAAAATTATCCCTGTTCCCGGGGGAATAAGGATAAACATTGTTACTGGAATGACGATAGCGGGCAACTAATTTGATATCAGGAAGGAATTGTCTCTTTGCAATTAAAGTTTTTCTGGTTGCGTCTTCGTAATCCTGTTGGGCTTGTGCGTAGTCCAGACGGTTTCTAAGTGCAATAGAAATGGCCTGCTCTGGCTGAAGGTTGTTGAAACCCAGCTCAGGATTAGGGACCAGGACAAGTCCTAACTCGACGACGCCTAGAAGTTCACCAAAATCACGTTTTAGTGACATAAGCTGCTCATCGCTGATCTCAAGTCGACTCATTGCTTCCCCACGCAAAAGCTCCACTCTCAGCGTATCAATTCGCGTGATTTTGCCAAGGACCTCTTTGGCTTTAGTGACCCTGTATAGTGCGTGCAGACGCTCATATGTCTTGTTGTCCGATTCCATTCTATGCGTCAATCTGACAATCTCTTCGAATGTCCAGACTACTTCCATCACTAGATTGGCTTTCAGCATTTCAAATCGACGCCGCGTGCTCTTCAAATCGTTATCAGCTTGAATAATATCCGCTCGATGGATAAGAGGCCCAAAATTACGAAATATGGGTTGTTCAAGTTCAAACAATAAGTTCTTGCTTTGTTTGCCAGCCGGATTCTCAGGGTCAGAGACTTTGTTTGCGATAACATTTATAGATGTCCCCCAAATGAGCTTCTTATGTGCCAAAAGGCCATAGGAGGATCGACCGCTGTTGGTAAAATCTGTCTCTATCATCGGGTTTACACGCAATGCAAAAGCAGTCTTGCTGTCTCTGACCGATAGAGAGCTCGACTCAATTGTATTAGCTGAGCGCGCTAACTCGCGATTGTGTTCAATTGCAAAATTAATGGCTTGTTGAAGATTCAGAGTGTCCCGCGCAATTGCCGGATTAATCACAAGTGAAAATACAGTAGCCCGCAGTATCGATTTTGAGAGATTATTCAACACTCTTTGAGAGATTCAAGGTTAGTGACATGTGCAAGCCATCATTGGACTTTTGAACATCCGTTTGGCGACCAGGAACCAGTACTCCAACAGCATTACACTGGCTCCTCATGAATCGTCTTAAGACCTAGTTGTGACAAGCAGTCATGGCACTGCTGCATGAACGCAGAACACTGCCACATGAGTTATCACTGGGACAATAATATTGCAGGTCACCGCAGCAGACGCCAAAGTTGCCGCAGGGTGCCTGACCAGCACCACACCCGCCACCACTGCCACCGCCAGTACTCAGGCCTCCAGCTGCCATAGCCGCCAGTCCTGCCGCAGCAGCTGCCCCACCAAGGAGAAGAACGCCGCCAACAGCGGCGCCACTGCCACTGCCACCACCGCCAACAGGTGCTTGAACAACCGGGAGGTTTCGTGTTCCGGCCAGGGCTACGCTGATTCCGTCCGGATTCCACGCATTAGTTCCCCGGATACTCGCGAGAGCATCATATAAATTTTGCCCTTGAGTATTACGACATTGATCAGCTACTTTCCGACTACAGTTGCCAAAAAAAGCTAAAGCCTGATTAACACATTCTGTCGTTTTAGCCGAGTTGTCGAGACAAATATCAACTTGATTGAAAATTGCTTCTTCGCAGGTGGCACAGGTAAGGCCGGACTCAGAAAATGCACTCTCTGATGAGATTACCATCGTTACCATTATTACTAATAGTCTAAGAATCTTCGCATTCATAATTCATCTATCCTTCAGACGCTGATGTGACTGGAAATTTTGTCTGTCTTCGATACGATCAAAATATCGTTTAAGACTTGTCATAATGTTATATACATACTAATTTAAATAACATTTGCCGATTTAAATATTGCATAGCGCACATATTGATGCTAGCTACATACCAATATTAAGCAATATATGCCTATCTCGCACAGGACACGCTGATAAACGAGCTGAATTCGGGTACCAAATGAAGTTATGACCAATAATCACTGATTCAGGTCAAAAGAAAAAAGTAAAAAAAGGGGACAGATTTATTTTCGAGACCATGAATACCAGCTGAGCACCGTGTTCATCAGAAACAAAAAGCGCATCGCCACCAAACAACTGATGCTGAATGAAAAGCAGACCTACCATGAGTAAATCAGTTCCTTTTACTCACGCTTCATTACTCCAAAATTAATGGTGCCGGATAAAGGACTTGAATCAGGAAAATAAATTCGTTCCCATTTCTCCTTAACATCGTCGCAGTATGCAGGGGTTGCATTGTAGAATGACGAAACTCTAAAGGCGATCCTGGCTAGACATGAATTCAAAAGTGGCAATGTTTTACACCCTGGAAAATAATCGAGAGATACCACTTCCCGAAGCCGACAGCCTGCGTTTGGTTCGCTGGCGACAGTCAACCTTCTGGGTCATGTTGGTCGGTTACGTGGGTTATTATTTGTGCCGAGGAAATCTTTCAGCTGCCTTCCCTTTACTGGCACAGGAATTTGGCTACTCGAATACTCAATTGGGGTTAATCGCGTCACTCTCTGAAATTGCCT
>Ga0114950_10000927_pt1 | contig 21425 bp, 22 predicted proteins | sample N075metaG_FD_83503 | JGI IMG/M metagenome (GOLD analysis project Ga0114950, IMG submission 83503) | Deep subsurface microbial communities from Kermadec Trench to uncover new lineages of life (NeLLi) - N075 metaG | ecosystem: Environmental > Aquatic > Marine > Ocean trench > Sediment | place... | reverse complement strand
TACAATGGGTGAGATTAATGTCGTCATCTCTATTTCGTCGTGATGTGCTCCAATGGCATTGCAAATATCGGGGTGTTCATTGTATTTTTTTGCCAATTCCATACCCAGAATGGCGTGAGGCTTCTCTGCTTCCTCAGGCCATACTTTTCCAATATCGTGCAATAACCCCGCACGTTTGGCCAGCTTAGGTTTAAGTCCAAATTCCGAGGCCATGGTAGCGCTTAAATTGGCTACTTCTCTTGAGTGCTGCAATAGATTTTGACCATATGATGACCGAAACCGCATCCGTCCAACCAATTTGATCAGCTCCGGATGGATGCCATGGATACCCAGATCAATTACCGTACGCTCTCCAATTTCAACAATTTCTTCGTCGATGTTTTTTCTTGTTTTTGATACAATCTCTTCAATTCTGGCAGGATGAATCCTTCCATCCTGAACAAGGCGATGCAATGAAAGTCTGGCTACCTCTCTTCTTACTGGATCGAATCCTGATATTATAATGGCTTCCGGTGTATCATCTATGATAATCTCAACACCGGTGGAGGATTCCAACGCCCGTATATTTCGACCTTCACGACCGATTATTTTCCCTTTGATATCGTCGCTTTCAATATTAAATATTGAGACACAATTTTCTATGGCATGCTCCGTTGCTGTTCTTTGAATGGTTTCAAGTACTATTTTCTTGGCATCCTTTGCTGCAGAAAGTTTTGCTTCTTCAAGAATATCCTTAACCATGGAAGAGGCTTTGCTTTCGGCTTCAAGCCGAAGTGTTTCGAGCAGTTGATCCCTTGCTTCATCAGCGGATAGGCTTGATACTTTCTCCAGTATGGTTACTTTTTGTTCATTGAATCTGTCAAGTTCTTCTTTCTTATTTTGGACAGATTCCAATTGGGAATCAAGGACTTCTTGTTTTGAGATGGCCTCATTTTCAGCTCGTTTACTTTGCTCAAACTGTCGGGATAAATTTTGTTCCCTTTGCTTCAGCTTGTTTTCATTACTGATAATTTGATTCTTCTTTCTGTTTGATTCTTCGTCAAATTCAGATTTTAGCTTTAGGAAGTTTTCTTTTGCTTCCAGAATTTTGTCCTTTTTTATATTTTCTGCAGATATTACTGCCTCTTTAACAATAGCCTTTGCCTGATACTGAGCCGTTTTTTCAAGATCTTTTGTTTTACGACGAGAAACTAATTTGCTGATTATAATCCCTACCGTAAGTCCTGCTACCGCTGAAATAATGATATATATGAAATCCTCCATGTAAATCCTTTCATTTATGAATAAAAGAAGGCCTGCAAAATGCTGGGAAGAAAAGGACTAAATTATACTACCTGGTTAATTTCCTGATTTAGAGATTTGAGTTTTTCTAATAGTAAGCTATCACTGGAATCGGTTACGCTTTCATCTTTCATTTTCTCAATAACAGCATCAAAAGCCACCATTGATAGTAAATCCTGTTTATCTTCGATCCCGAATTTTTCCCTATAGGATTTTATTTTATCATTTATCAATTTACCTGCCTTTCGGATTTGTTCTTCCTCTTCGGGTAAAACTTTCATTGGATACTCACGATCCCAAATCTTAAGTTTAATTGAAAGTTTTTCCATTCAGAATTAGAAAAGTAAATATCTATTGTTTAGTTACTCAAATGCATGATGCACTTATCGATCTCTTTTATATAATCGTCTAATTTATTCTTCAGCTCAGCAGAGTCATTGTCTGCCTCCATGTTCCCTACAAGTTTACCAATTTTTAGCTTATTTTGAAACTGTTGCAATTGATCCTCTTTGTTTGTTACCAGGGTCTTCAGTTCCAGATTGTCATCTTGAAGTTGTCTTATTTTCTCTTTTAGTTGTTGGTGTTCGTTGATAAGTAATGAAAGTTTCCTTTCAAGGGAAGTAAGTTCGTTGAGTACAATTTCCTGGTTCATATTATTGCCTGATCAATGCCCCTGTTTTTTCTTCAAATGCTCTCATAAGTTTGTTCATTGTCTTATCAATAATTTTTTCAGTCAATGTTTTGCCTGGATCCTGAAGAATAAACGAGATTGCATAAGCTTTCTTACCTTGCTCAATCCGCTCTCCCTCATAAACATCAAATACCTGAAGTCTATTCAACAACTTCGGTTCTACATCTTTTGCAATTGATTCAATTTCGCTAAATAAAATTGATTTGTCAACTACCAAAGACAGGTCTCTTTTGACCGGAGGGAACTTTGAAATTTCCTCAAATACTATATTATGATTTGTGTAATTTAAAAGCAAGTCCCATGCTAAATCTGCGTAAAATATTTTCGATTTAATTTCAAATTTCTTCAAAATAGATGGAAGGACTTCCCCAACTTTTGCAAGTACATGGCCATCGTGGACAAATTCCAGTGCTTGACTGAATGGGGCATCCGTATTTAATTTCTTTTCTACCAAATTCATGGGAACACCTAAAACACTCATCACGGATGATGCTGTACTGGAAATATCATAAAATGAGGTTTTATGCCCGATTTTTCTCCAATCATCAACTAGAGAATTTCCACTGAGAATGAGTATGCAATGTTGTTCCTCATCGTAAGTTTCATTCTTTGCATATGTCCTGCCAAATTCAAAAAATCGTATGTTTTCTTGCTTCCTGTTAAGATTATGTGCCACAGATTCTAATCCCGTAAATAGCATCGTTTGTTTTAAAACGCCAAGATCTTCACTTAGTTTATTTAAAATATGGACAGTCTGTTGCTTATTTATTGATGAATCATAATCTAGATAGTCTTCCTTTGTGAGGGAATTTGTAAGTATTTCATTCCAGCCCTTTCCCGCCAGTATATGACTAATTTTAGTTTGCCACGGATGGGGATCATTTAAAGGATATTCTGCCAGATAAGATGCACCAAGCGTAAGCGGTAATTCCACATTATTGAATCCGTGTATTCTTAGGATTTCTTCAATCACATCTGCTTCACGTTGTACATCTGATCGATAGGGAGGTACAACCGCGGTGAAACCCGTTTCATCTTTATTTACAAGATTAATATCCAGATTATTAAGGATCCCTGTGATTTCATCCCGTTCAAGAGTTTTCCCTATTAACCTGTCAATATGCGACCATTTTACAGGGATTTCAAAATCTTTGATTTTTGAAGGATAAATGTCGATGATTTCCGATGATATATTGCCGCCGGATACTTCTTTAATCAACATCGCTGCTCGTTTTACTGCATACACAGTAAGATTGGGATCTGTTCCCCTTTCGTAGTGAAATGACGCATCAGTTTTGAGCCCATGGTACATTGCAGTTTTGCGCACGTAGGATGGTGAAAAGTAAGCTACTTCCAAAAATATATTTTTAGTATCCTTGGTTACTCCTGAATTAATACCTCCAAAAACACCGGCTATACACATTCCCTGATTCTCATCACATATCATTAAATCATTGGCAGACAGCTTCCTTTCTTTTTCATCCAATGTAGTAAACTGTGATCCTTCTGGCAGAGTTTTTACAATGACTTTACCGCCACCAATTTTATCATAGTCAAATGCGTGCATTGGTTGCCCCAATTCATGCAGGACAAAATTGGTACTGTCAACAATGTTATTTATAGGTGTCAACCCAATAGACTTTAGTCTGTTCTGCAACCATTTTGGAGAATCGGAAACTGTTATATTGGATATACAAATACCACTATACCTGGGGCATGCCACCTCATTTTCTACACTTACATCAATTTTTAATACAGAATCATCAACTTGAAAGCTCTCAATATCCGGCCAATGTATCTCCCGATTTTTTGCTGCTCTTATATCCCTGGCAACCCCGATATGTGACGCCGCATCTCCCCGATTAGGAGTGAGTCCAATTTCAATTGTCCAATCCTCTTTTAATTCATAATACGCTGAAACCAGGGTCCCGTTTTTAACATTGTTTTCCAGTACAATAATTCCATTATGCTCTGTGCCAAGACCAATTTCATCTTCTGCACAGATCATTCCTTCCGAAATCTCACCCCGGATTTTTGATTTCTTAATTTTAAAAGCCTCTCCGTTTGTTGGATATAATATTGTCCCTGGTATTGCCACGATTACCTTTTGACCTTTTATGACATTTGGAGCTCCACATACAATGGGGTATAATTCTGAGCTTCCAACATCTACGGTAGTTACACTTAATCTGTCTGCGTTTGGATGTTTTTCACAGGAAATAACTTCTCCTATTACCAGGCCTTTAAGACCACCTTGAACCTCTTCAAACTTCTCAATTCCTTCTACTTCCAGACCGGTGTCAGTCAATGTTTTTGAAATCTCTTCTGGAGTTTCCGGTAGATCAATATACTCCTTCAACCAGCTGTATGAAACTTTCATTTGATGTCTTAAAATCAGGCGACAAAATTAATTAAATCAATCTATGAATTGTTACCATAAATGAAATTGTTGGTGAATCTTACTTACCGACAAAATTTTTCTCTCCTGCTAGAATGGGAATGGATAAAATATTTGAAGAGGGAGGAAGAGGGCATGAGTAAGCAGGAGCGTACGCACAATACGGATTATATGCTTTGTTAAAATCTAATTCAACAAGATCATTAACCCCAAGTGTAACGTTCAGATAGCGACCTCCTCCATAGGTTGCTTCCCCACTTGAAGCGTCTGCAAAAGGAATGAACAAATCATATGTTGTTGACGAAACTGATTTTAAAATCACAAGTTCGTTTTGTACCCCCTCAATGATAAAATAAGCTGTACCGTATTCTTCATACGCTTCTTCTTTACCATCTGAAGTAGTCAACATTTTAATTTTTCTATTTCCAAAAGGTTGATATGTGGCTTCTAATTTATAGCTGGCATCCGGCTTGAAATAATCCAGTCCGGTATAATTTACGTCTGTTGAATTGAATGGGGATTCATCAGAATTTTTCATAAAACTATCTACCTGGATTCTGTGATCAATGATGGATTGAATGTAGTCCTCCTTTTTGGAATCAAGGAAAAGATAAGCCACAATTACACCAATAATTATGATGGCGGGCACAAAAATCTTCAGATTTCTCATTTCCACAAAAGTAGAGATATCTTTCTAAATCGCTCCATCATCTTTGAAGCTGTAATATTTTTCATTTGTAAATATTATGTGATCCAAAACCGGGATCTCCATGATGTCACCTGCTGTTTTTAATTTTTTTGTCAGCATTACATCAGTTTGACTTGGATTGATGTTTCCTGATGGGTGATTGTGTACAAGTATGATGCTGCTTGCCATGTTTTCAAGTGCCTTACTAAAAATAATTTTTGGATCTACCACCGTACTGGAGATGCCACCGCTGCTTATCTGGCACGACTTAATTACACCGTTTGCCCTGTTAAGTAGCAATACCCAGAACTCCTCTTGCTGCAAATCCAGAAGGGTTGGTTTCATGTATTTGAAAGCATCTTCTGAGACTTGGATTTTAGGAGTGTTGCTCGTTGAATAATCCTTTCTTCTCCTCCCCAACTCAATAGCACTTATGATGGTTATTGCTTTAGCTTCTCCAATGCCTTTGAACTTTGTTAAGTTTTGTACTGTCAAACCAGCTAATTTATTAAGGTCGTTATTTACAAAGCTTAGAATAGCTTTGCTGACATCCACCGCAGAGAGTTCTGTAGTTCCTGATCCAATCAGAATAGCGATTAATTCTGCATCCGTAAGCACCGAACGTCCTTTAAGTAAAAGTTTTTCCCTGGGTCGGTCTTCCTCGGCCCAACTTTTAATATCTAAATGTTCACCACCAGTGTAAATTACAGTCATATCTCAAAGGTTGGGGATATTGTATAAAGGTTCAAACGGTATTCTGCCAGGAAAGAAAAATTAATTTGCAGTTATTGCCAAAAAACCTCTCAAACAGTATAAAAGGTATTATTCCCATCAAGTTTAATCTAGATTAAACATAAAAAAACCTCCCGGTATATTTGAGGAGGTCTACGGTGTCCTATTGAGACACTTATAATTTCTATGGACTTACAGCTTAAAGGCTATTGACTAGCCTGGTCAATTTTGCCTTGTTATTTGAAGCTTTGTTCTTGTGAATAATGTTTCTCTTGGCAAGTCTGTCCAGCTTCGAAATTACCACTTTCAACAACTCTGAAGCTTCAGATTTGTCGGTAGTATTCCTCAATTTTTTAATCAGATTTCTGGTCGTTTTTGCAAAATAACGATTATGGATTCTCCGCACATTGCTAGATCTGATCCTTTTTAATGATGACTTATGGTTTGCCATGTTCTATTTTCAACTATTTTAGCCCTTTTAGCCCTTTTTGAATTCGGACTGCAAATTTAAAAGCATTATTTTTAATAACAAAACAGACTTGTAAATATATGCTTTTACGTCTTGGAATATGGTTGTGTGTTTTTGTTATTCTTCCCATAGGGTTCACTGCTTACTCCTGGGGATTTAAGGCACATCAGTTGATTACTCAAATGGCAATGTTTTCCTTGCCTAAGGAAATGTTGACTTTTTACAAATCCCACTGGGAAGAACTCAGACAGGCATCAATCCAGCCAGACATAAGAAGATATGTATGGGATGATGAAAAGCCCAGGCACTACATTGACCTGGATTTATATTCTGCGACGCAACAGGATAGCTTGAAAAAAGGATGGAATGTTGCAATTATTTTTATAGGAGAAGATACCTTAATGGCGAATGGGATTCTTCCATTTTCTTTAGAAACCACAGTATATGAACTTACACAGGCGTTTCGGGAGAAAAATGAAAGAAGTATAATAAGATACAGCGGAGACCTGGCGCATTATGTTGGAGATGCACATGTGCCTTTGCACACTACAGCCAACTACAACGGTCAATTGACAGGGCAAAGAGGGATCCATGCGTTATGGGAATCTAGAATCCCTGAGCTGGAATCAGATGAATATTCCTTCTGGCAGACATCAGCTGACTATATCCCTAATGTTCGATCGGAAGTCTGGGATATTATTTACAGTTCACACGCAAAAGTTGATAGTGTAATCAGCATCGAGAAGTTATTGTCAGCTGATTTCATGGAAGACCGAAAATATACATTCAGGGAATCGGGAAAAAGTACAATTAAAACGTACAGTCAAAATTACGTTGCCTCATACAGCAAAAGATTAATGGGAATGGTAGAGAACCAAATGAAAGAGTCAGCTCAACTTACAGCAAATCTGTGGTTTACATGCTGGGTTAATGCTGGTCAACCTGATTTGGAAGATTTAATTTATGGTGATGCAGATACTAAGATGGACTCCGTAAATACACATGATTCCCGATCAATTCTGCATCATTAAAAAAAATCCTTTGGATAGCTAAATATTTTTTCGATCAGGGGTTACAAAAGCAAACTTTTTTAGTATCTATGCGTATTCGCTAGGAGGAGAAATATTTGTATATAAAAAAGAGCTTCAAGGATACACTTTTAATAAAAAAGATTATCTTCGCACACTTTTTAAGGCAAATGTAGTTATTAACAATGTATTGGACTTTAGAACTTGCGTCATATTTAGAAGATGCGCCATGGCCGGCATCAAAGGATGAACTGATTGATTATTCGATTAGATCAGGGGCACCATTGGAAGTTGTCGAAAATCTTCAGGAGTTGGAAGATGACGGGCAACCATATGAAAATATCGAGGAAATTTGGCCAGATTACCCTACTAAAGAGGATTTCTTTTTCAACGAAGACGAATACTAACCAGTTGATTGTTCCAGCAAAGGGGCAATTAGTTTCAAATCCTCGTTCGTAGTAATTTTTATATTTTGATACGCACCATCGACCAGGTGCAAGGACACTCCTGAATATTCAGCAACGGTTGCATCGTCCGTAAACTCAGGTATTTCTTTCTGTTGATAGGCATTCTTAATCGCTTCACCTCTAAAAGTTTGAGGAGTTTGTACCATTAAATATTGATTCCTATCAACAGCCATAGTACCATCTCCGGATATTTTCCTTAACGAGTCTTTTGGTTTCACAACGGTTATTGCGTTGCCATGTAACGCAGCCTCTTCGAAATTCTTTCTGATTATTTTCTGATCAATAACTGGTCTTACCCCATCGTGAATAGCTACCAGATCATCTGGATTAACAAATTGCAGCCCATTTTTAACAGACTGAAACCGAGTTTGTCCCCCGGGAACAAGCTGATCAACATCTTTAAAGCCGAACTTATTTACAAGCTGACCCCATCTGTCAAATTCAGATTCAGGGATTACAAGTATGATTTTGATTGAGCGTGAGTATTTTCTAAATGCTAATATGGTATGCATTAGCACCGGTAATCCTGATAGTATTAAGAATTGCTTGGGTTCATCTAATTGCATTCTTTGGCCTGAACCACCTGCAACAATGAGTGCAACCTCCATTTCTAGTCCATTTTAGATGATCAGCATGGCATCGCCATAGCTGAAAAATCTGTACTTTTCTTTAATGGCAATTTTGTAGGCCTCCATGATCAGATCGTAGCCTCCAAATGCAGCAGCCATCATAAGCAAAGTGGATTCCGGTAACTGAAAGTTTGTTATCATGGCATTACAAATCCTGAAATCGTACTCAGGAAAGATAAACTTATCTGTCCATCCCTGAGCAGGTTTTAATTTGCCGTTGGCAGAAACTGCAGATTCCAATGCCCGCATTGTAGTTGTGCCAATTGCACAGACTCTTTTTTTATTTACATTGGTCATGTTTACCAACTCGGCAATGTGTTCTTCTACAATAAAATGCTCTGAATCTTTTTTATGCTTTGTTAAGTCTTCAACATCAACAGGCCTGAAAGTACCTAACCCAATGTGCAAAGTCACCGAGTCAATTTCGATTCCTTTTATCTCGAATCGCTTCATTAACTGGGGAGTAAAATGAAGTCCTGCAGCAGGTGCTGCAACAGCTCCTACTTTTTGAGCAAAAATGGTTTGAAATCTCTCTCTATCTTCCGGTTCAACTTCCCTTTCAATGGTTTTTGGAAGTGGAGTTTCACCTAAGTAATCGATGGTTTTGTAGAATTCTTCCTGTTCTCCATCGTATAAGAATCGAATGGTCCTTCCCCTGGAGGTAGTGTTGTCAATGACTTCAGCTACGAGTTCGCCTTCTCCAAAATATAGTTTGTTTCCAACCCTGATTTTTCTTGCAGGATCAACAAGTACATCCCATAAGTGCATCTCAGGATTTAGCTCTCTCAACAAGAAAACTTCAATCTTTGCTCCGGTTTTTTCTTTGTTTCCGTATAGTCTGGCTGGAAATACTTTGGTGTTGTTATTGATCATAACATCTCCCTCATCAAAATAATCAATTACATCCTTGAATACTTTATGTTCTATTTCGCCGGTATCTTTATGCACTACCATCATCCGAGATTCATCACGGTTTTCAGCCGGATATAACGCTATTAAACCAGAGGGCAGATCAAATTTGAATTGAGATAATTTCATTCCTTATTTTGCCTTAAAATTAAGTCGCAAAGCTAATAATTTGTCTGTATATAACTATTGTTATTTGGAAAGTACTTTAACTTTACCGTTTGGCTTAATAAAAATTTGAACTGAAAGGTCAGCTATGAAATTTGTTGTATTCGTTAAACTTATTGGAGAAAGTTTTCGATTTGCCTGGAATTCACTGAGGATGAATATATTCCGAACTGTACTATCACTGCTGGGTGTGACAATTGGAATATTTGCCATTATTGCCGTATTAACAGTTGTTGACTCCCTTGAGCGTAGCATTAAAGAAAGCTTGACCTTCCTTGGTTCAGAGGTTATTTATGTAGAGAAAATGCCATGGACTCCTGACACAAGTGGTGAATATGAATGGTGGCACTATATAAGAAGACCCAATGCAAGTGTCAATGAATTCAATTTTTTAGAAGCCAATCTAAAGAATAAGGAATCAATTGCCATTGTTGCCCGTCGAGGCGGAGTGTTGGCAAAACATAAGAATAATTCGTACAACCAGACAACATTGAACGGAGGTTCATTCTCGTACAATGAAGTATTTGACGTTCCCCTTGAGGAGGGAAGGTATTTTACTATTGAGGAGAATGTCAATGGTAGAAATGTTGCCATTATTGGTCATAATGTTAAGAAATTCTTATTTCCGGATGTGAATTCAATCGGAAAGGTGATCAAGTTCAAGAAGATGAAATTCGTCGTTATTGGAAAACTGGAGGAGGAAGGGGAGAGTTTCATGGGTACTCCCAGCAAGGATGATGATGTATTGATTCCCTATAATGCTTTTAGAAAAATGTACAGCACCGGAACTGGGGCGAGATGGGAGACTCCCTCAACCATTGGAATTAAGGGGCTTGAATCTGATATTGGGTTGGTTGAACTTGAATACGAAGTCACAGGATTGATGCGTTCAAGAAGAGGACTTAAACCAAAAGAAAAAGATAATTTCGCACTTAATCGTCCGGAAGCAATAATGGATATCATTAGTGGAGTATTTGATGTGATTGGGCTGGCAGGTTGGGTAATCGGGGGATTTTCGATACTTGTAGGTGGTTTTGGAATTGCCAATATCATGTTTGTATCTGTAAGAGAGCGGACACCACTGATTGGCATTCAAAAATCACTTGGGGCTAAAAACTATTTTATTTTATTTCAATTTTTATTTGAATCTGTATTTCTGAGTCTTACCGGAGGACTGGTAGGGCTATTGATTGTTTACATGATATCATTTATACCTCTGGGTTCTCTGGAGCTTGTACTTACATTTGAAAACGTCCTGTTAGGCGCAGGGGTATCAACAGCTATTGGGGTGGTTTCAGGTATTATTCCTGCTGTTATGGCTGCACGAATGGATCCTGTTGTAGCCATACGTTCTACAGGTTAAAATTCCCAATAACATTATGGAAATGGCTATCATAGAAATTACATCTACATTTCAGAGTCACCATTGATGTGGTTTTTAACCAGAGCTAAAAGTTAGCCTGAATCACAATTAAATACCCGTTAGGATACTGAGAGGATTGGTGACTCAAAAGATTCAACGTCTATTTCAGAGACGCTCCTTGAAGAAATTACTATTCTTTCTTCCAACTCATATCTTGTCAAACATAGGATATACTTCAGGAGCGTTGGAGGTAATGTGAATCAGGTTTTATATCAGGATTCGGTCTCTGCTGTTACTTTTTTCGATTTATCCTCAGTTCCGTGAAGTTTTTCCTTGATCTTGTTTTCAAGTTCTTCCATGAGTTCAGGATTATCAATGAGAAGGGCTTTTACCGCTTCCCTGCCCTGGCCAAGCTTTGTACCCTTGTATGAAAACCAACTTCCGGCTTTGTTCATGATGTCCATTTCAACTCCAATATCTACTATTTCTCCAGCCTTAGAAATTCCTTCCCCATAGATAATATCAAACTCTACTACTTTAAAGGGAGGAGCTACCTTATTCTTAACAACTCTTACACGTGTTCTGTTTCCAGTAACTTCAGTTGGAGACTCTTTGATTTGTCCGATTCTTCTAATATCTAGCCTTACAGAAGCATAAAATTTGAGTGCATTACCACCTGTAGTAGTCTCAGGATTACCAAACATTACGCCAATCTTCTCACGGAGCTGATTAATGAAGACACATGAACAACCGGTCTTACTTATTGTACCTGTCAATTTCCTAAGTGCCTGTGACATTAAGCGAGCCTGAAGACCCATTTTACTTTCACCCATCTCACCTTCCAATTCAGCCTTTGGTACCAGGGCCGCAACTGAATCAATTACAATAATGTCAATGGCACCTGAACGAATGAGGTGTTCTGTAATCTCCAATGCTTGTTCACCGTTATCGGGTTGTGAGATGAGAAGATTCTCCGTATCAATTCCAAGGTTCTCCGCATAAGCTTTATCAAATGTATGTTCTGCATCAATAAATGCTGCCATTCCGCCTAGTTTTTGTGACTCGGCAATGCAGTGCATGGCAAGAGTAGTTTTGCCTGATGCTTCAGGACCATAGATTTCTATTACACGTCCTCTTGGTATTCCACCAATTCCAAGTGCCATATCTAATCCAATAGATCCGGTAGGAATCGAAGGAACATCCATAATACTTTCGTCACTCAACCTCATGACGGTGCCTTTTCCGTAGGTTTTTTCAAGTTTATCGATGGTAAGTTGAAGGGCTTTTAATTTTTCAGAATTGTCGTTCATGGATTTATTATTATGGTGCTTATGTTAATTGGGATTGTGAAATTAGTATTTCAAAAAGCAATTAACAAGCTATATTCGTGGCGACATTTCGTTTAAACTTGAATAAGTTACTGATACAAAACAAGTTAGCTTTTATGACCAAAAGGTTACTTTCACTTATATTTTATTTCTTTTCGTTTTCAGCCATCGCTCAGCTGAACAATGAAGCGTTTAATAATATAAGGCCTATCAATCCGTTACGGGTGCACGAGTTGTATCTCGACTTTGACGTTTTACTATTTACAAGAAACAACGAATACTTTAACCATATAGCGGATGGTTATACATTATATGGATTTCAATTTGCACCTTTTATATCCTATTACCCTTCAGAAAAAGTTCGAATTGATGCAGGTATATATCTTCAAAAGGATTTCGGCAATGATAATTTCAACCAAATATTGCCTATTCTCACGGTGAAGTTTGACCTTGGGCCGTTTCAGCAACTATTTGGTAATCTGGAGGGAAGTTTGAACCATCAGTACATAGAACCATTGTATGATTTTGAAAGAGTATTGATTGATCGCCAGGAGACTGGCATGCAAACGAAATTTGTGAACGAGACAACATTCTTTGACCTGTGGGTTTTTTGGGAAACAATGATTTACAAAAAGGACCCTAACCTTGAAGAAGTATCTGGTGGGATTTCATTTTTTAAAGATAAGTGGATAGGAAACCATCGCTTTCGAATACCTCTTCAATTCATCGCCTATCATAAGGGGGGGCAGATTGATTTCAATCCATCCAAAATTTTAACTCTTTGGAATAGTGCAGCCGGGTTATCGTACAGTTATTTTTTTCAGAATGGATGGATCAAATCAGTTCACGCGGATGGATACTTCGTTTATTATGAAAATATTACACCATCGCATCGATTGGCATTTGATGATGGCGAAGGCTGGTTTACAAATATGTCGATAAATACAAAGATTGATTTGGAGTTTATGGCAAGCTATTGGAAAGGAGATGAATTCATGACAATAAAAGGTGGTCAGCTGTATCCATCTCTTTCGAGTGCCGTTCATCACGAAGGGCTTGTGGAGCCCACAAGGGAATTACTTATTTTACGGATAATGCACAACCTGAAATTAACAGACGATATCATGTGGTCAGCAAGGTTTGAACCGGTTTACAGCATTCAAAATAAAAGATGGGATTATTCCTGGGGTTTTTATTTAAACTATTATCCCGATTTCTTCTTGTCAAAAATCAAAACAAACAAACACTAGAATGATTAAGCGCATTTTGATTGGTGTTGGCGTATTAATCTTTGTATTGGTCTTTATTTATTTTGACCTTATTGTTTATGGAATCGGACAAGGAATTGGTCAAATGAAAGTTTTGATAAATGCCAGACCAATTGAGGAAATGCTTCTTGACCCTGAAGTAAGTGACGAAACCAAAAGAAAATTGATAAAGGTTGGAAAAATGAAGGATTTTGCAATTAATAATATAGGGTTAGCAAAATCTAAAAATTATACAACAGTGTATAACCAGGAAGGTAAACCCATCCTTTGGGTTGTGAGAGCGTGTGAGCCTTTTATGCTGAAGAATAAAGAGTGGACATTTCCAATTGTAGGCAGGGTATCATACAAGGGATTTTTTAACCTGAAGAAAGCAAAGAAACTGCGTGATGAATTGAAAGCGGAGGGTTATGATACGTATATCCGAGAAGTAAGTGCTTGGTCAACTCTTGGATGGTTCAAAGACCCACTGATGTCCGGAGTACTTAATGATTCAGAAGGAGGATTAGCAAATACAATAATTCACGAGCTAACCCACTCAACTATTTTTGTAAAAGACAGTTTAACTTTTAACGAGAATCTCGCCTCTTTCATTGGCGATAAAGGAGCAGAAATGTACTTGTCCCATACCTATGGTGAGCATGACGATAAGCTAAAAAATTACATCCATCGAAAAGAGGATAGAGCAAAATTTTCCGAGCATTTTATTTTGGGCACTAAAAAACTTGACAGCTTATATAGGTCGATTCAGGGGTTAAGTGAGATCGAAAAGAAATCATTAAAAGAGGAAATGATCAAAGATATAATCCAGAACATGGATACGGTATCTTTTCATAGCAACGGGTACAAGAATAGATTCACCAAACAACTTCCAAACAATGCATTTTTCATGTCGTTTTTACTTTACCGTTCGGGGCAAAACAAACTGGATTCATTATATACTACTAAATATGATGAAAGCCTTCTTAAAATGGTAGATGCATTTAAGGAGTTACATCCCATTCAATAGGGTGAGTTAATCAAATGAAAAATATAGCTTTGTGCAGCAATTTGAATTACAATGTCTAAACAGAAACGGATATTACTTGTAGATGATGAAAAGGATATCCTGGAATTACTCATGTACAACCTTCAAAATGAAGGATACAAGGTAAAAACAGCATCAAATGGCAAAGATGCTGTGAGCCTGGCCGGTGAATATCGACCTGACATGATCTTGCTGGACATTATGATGCCGGATCAGGATGGGGTTGAAACTTGCCGACAGCTACGGGCAATACCGGAACTATCTGGCACTCACATAATTTTTTTAACAGCCAGATCCGAGGAGTATTCCGAGGTAGCTGGTTTTGATGCTGGAGCAGATGATTACATTATTAAGCCCATTAAACCACGAGCCTTATTAAGTCGGATTCAGGCTTCTTTCAGAAGACAGAAGATTCTCAATCAGTCTGATGATGTAATTAAAATAATGAATCTTGAAATTGATAAAACCTCCTATACAATAAAAATAGATGATCAACAGATATCACTGCCAAAAAAAGAATTTGAACTTTTGTATTTTCTTGCACAACATCCGAATCGTGTGTTTAGCAGGGATGAATTGTTGAGAAGTATCTGGGGTGCCGATATATATGTATTGGCCAGAACAGTCGATGTTCATATTAGGAAGGTGAGGGAAAAAATAGGCAATGATTACATAACAACAGTAAAAGGGGTCGGGTATAAATTTATTGACAAAGGTTGAAAGATTTTCGCTTGGTTATTTTAGGTACGTCAGGATTCATTACACTGACAACATCCCTACTGCTATATTTTAGTGGTACCGATGAAATTAGTACGCTGTCTGTTGCAATAATTTTCTTTGTTTCCCTTGGGTCAATCTGGGTTGTATTCAAATATTTTGTTGCAAATGATATGGATAATATCCGCTACACAGTGAAACAGATGAGTAGAAAGTCATCGTTTAATCTCTCCAAAACAAGAAAGTACTATTTCAAGGGTAACAAACAGCTTGATCGTACAATTCAAGATATTTCGGGATCAATGAATGAAAAAATTCAGGAATACAAGAGAATGGCTGATTTCAGGAAGGATTTTATTGCAAACGTATCTCACGAGCTAAAGACGCCTATTTTTTCTGCTCAGGGATTTGTTCATACTTTACTCGATGGTGCTGTCAAGGACAAACAAGTTCGTACGAGGTTTTTAAAGAAAGCTGCAAAAAGTCTTGATGGTCTTGATATGCTCGTCCAGGATCTGCTCACACTATCTCAAATAGAAATCGGCGAAATAAGGATGCATTTTGAATACTTCGACATCCACAGAATGTGTCTTGATGTGTTTGATCAGCTGGAAAGTAATGCTGAAAAGAAAAATGTGAAGCTTGAGCTGATTTCACCCAAGAGGCAACTGATCGTTTACGCAGATTTTAAAAGGATCCATCAGGTAATTTCAAACCTTATCCAAAATGCGATAAAATACAATAACGACGATGGATGGGTTCAGGTAAGGTTAGAGGAGGAAAGTTCAAATGTGCTTATACGTATTGTTGACTCTGGAGAAGGTATTGGAGAAGATCATTTATCACGAATATTTGAACGGTTTTATCGCATTGAAAAAAGCCGAAATCGTGCAAAAGGAGGGACTGGTCTCGGATTGTCAATCGTAAAACACGTGTTAGAGGGCCACAATTCCAATGTACTTGTTGAATCAATTTTGAATGAAGGAACCAGTTTTTCATTCAGATTACCAAAAGTAAAGGACCTGAAATCCAAAGGATGAACGGATGAAAAGGATTTCATTCAAAGAGCTGGTTTTATTTGAGAACGACGATTTTATTGTTGTTAACAAGCCTCCTTTTATCTCTACGCTTGAAGACAGGAGCAACCCTGTTAACTTACTTGCATTAGGACGTGATTCATTCCCGGAAATTCAGGTTTGTCATAGATTGGATAAAGACACATCCGGATGTTTGATATTTGCTAAAAACCCAGAAGCTTACAGGCACATTTCTTTGCAGTTTCAGGAGCATCAAATTTCAAAAGTATATCATGCGATTGTTGAAGGCCGTCAGTCTTTCTCCAAGGAAGAAGTTACGGCGCCAATACATGTAAAATCAGCTGGAGGAGCTAAAGTAGATTATCAAAGAGGAAAGGAATCGCTTACCTACTTTACCTCAATTAAAAAATACAGGAACTATACGTTACTTGAATGTAATCCGGTAACGGGTAGGCTACACCAGATCCGAGTTCATTGTGCATATCTTGAATGTCCTATTGCTGGTGACGAAAAGTATGGTGGTAAACCATTTTTTCTTTCTGACATCAAATTCGAATACACTAAAAGCAAAGGAGAGGAGAAACCACTAATAAGAAGGTTTGCTTTGCACGCATATACTATTTCATTTATTGATTTGGATGGGGAAAAAGTCACTATTTCTGCTCAATATCCAAAAGATTTCAAAGTTTTATTGACACAGTTAGGCAAACACAATGAAGATAGGAGAAAATGATTTATCTGCTTTGTATTTAAAAATATAAAATTCTATCTTTGTGTCCCTTTTTGAGGGCAGTGTGGGAGAATATAAAATAAGCAAGTGGACACATTAAGTTATAAGACAAAATTTGCAAACAAAGCGACCGCTAATAAGGAGTGGGTTATCGTTGATGCACAGGATAAGATTTTAGGCAGAATTTCAAGTGAAGTAGCAAGACTTTTACGTGGAAAACACAAACCTGATTTTACTCCTCATGTTGACTGCGGAGACAATGTAATTGTTATTAACGCAGAGAAGGTTCGATTGACCGGAAAGAAATGGACCGATAAAATTTATGTGCGGCATACAGGCTATCCGGGAGGACAACGATTTGCAACAGCAAATGAAGTAAAAGAGAAGTCCTCATCATTATTAGTTGAACGTGCTATACGAGGGATGCTTCCTAAAAACAGATTGGGTAGAGAATTATTCAGAAACCTGCATGTGTTTAGTGGAGCAGAACACAATCATGAAGCACAAAAACCAAAAGAAATCAAGCTATAACCGTTGCGGTAAATGGACGTAATCAATACAATTGGAAGAAGAAAAACCTCGGTTGCGAGGATACTTGTTTCCTCAGGGAAAGGGAACATCACTGTTAACAATAAAGATGTGAAAGAATATTTTCCATCTGAAATCCTTCGAATTATTATCAATCAACCTTTGGAAGTTATTAATGAAAAAGGGAAATATGATATCAGAGCATTAGTTGATGGAGGAGGAATTACAGGTCAGGCTGAAGCTATTCGTTTAGCAATTGCCAGGGCATTATGCGAAATTGATCCGGAAAACAGACCCCCTCTGAAGAAAGAAGGGTTATTGACCAGAGATCCTAGAATGGTGGAAAGGAAGAAATACGGTAGAAGAAAAGCACGTAAGAAATTCCAATTCAGTAAACGATAATTGATTTAATTCATTTTTGAATGGAAAACGTAGAGTACAAAGATTTATTGGATGCAGGTGTACATTTTGGACACCTCACCCGAAAGTGGAACCCGAAAATGGCATCATACATATTTATGGAGCGCAACGGGATTCATATCATCGACTTGAATAAAACAATTGAATGCCTTAGTGAAGCCGGAAAAGCAATCAGGCAGGTTGTTAGATCAGGACGAAAGGTGATGTTTGTTGCAACTAAGAAGCAAGCCAAAGAGGTTGTATCGGTTGAAGCGCAAAGATTGAACATGCCTTACGTTACTGAAAGATGGTTGGGTGGTATGTTGACAAATTTTTCCACTATAAGAAAATCCCTCAAGAAGATGTCATCGATTGATCGGATGATGAAAGAAGAGGTGTATCAAAACCTTGCAAAGCGCGAGCGATTGATGATCACAAGAGAAAAGGAAAAGTTGGAAAGGGTCTTAGGGGGTATTTCTGAATTGACCAGGTTACCGGCTGCCCTTTTTGTAGTCGATGTGAAGAACGAACATATTGCAATCAAAGAAGCGCAAAAACTTAATATCCCTGTTTTTGCAATGGTTGATACTAATTCGGATCCTTCAAACATCGATTTTCCAATACCATCGAATGACGATGCCTTCAAATCGATTACTATTATAACCCAGGCAATTGGGAAAGCAATTGAAGAAGGTTTGATGGAGAGAAAATCTGATAAAGACGAAGCCAAAAAGAAAGAAGAAGAAACAGCAAAAGCTCAGGAAGAGGAATCAGGAGCTTCTGAAAAACCAGAAACTGAGGCTGTGGTTCAGAAAGAATCTGCAGAATAAGTTGTTCTGAAAAAACATTTTAAAGTTGAACATCAGACAGCAGACTGGTGTTCATTTTTTTTATTACAGCAATAGTAATTTATAAATATTAATAAGATGATCAGTGCGCAAGAAGTAAATAAGCTCCGCCAAATGACAGGAGCAGGTATGATGGACTGTAAAAAAGCTTTGGTTGAAGCAGATGGTGATTTTGATAAAGCCATTGAGCTTTTGAGAAAAACAGGACAGAAAGTTTCAGCCTCCAGAGCGGACAGAAAAACAACAGAAGGTGTTGTTGTTACCTATACAAACGATGATGGTTCTGAAGCTATCATTATTGGATTAGGGTGTGAGACTGACTTTGTTGCGAAGAACGAAGAATTTGAAAAATTGGCAAACGATATTCTTTCAACTGCTGTTTCTGAAAAACCTTCAACAATCGAAGAATTGAAAGCAGCAAGTTTTAGTGATGTTACACTGGGTGAGCATATTATCGAAATGGTAGGCAAGATTGGAGAAAAATTGGAAATCACAGCTTACGAAGTTCTCAAAGGAGAGAAAGTAATTCCTTATATTCATGCAGGAAGCAAATTAGGAGTATTGGTTGCACTTGAAGGAGCAAATGGAACTGAAGTTTCAGATGCCGGAAAGGATGTAGCAATGCAAATAGCAGCCATGAACCCTATTGCTGTTAGTGGTGATAGTGTTTCTCAGGATGTAATCAGTAAGGAGATGGAAATAGGACGCGAGCAAGCGCGATTGGAGGGCAAGCCCGAAAATATACTTGATAAAATTGCTCAAGGAAAAGTGAACAAATTTCTAAGAGAAAATACGTTGTTAAATATGTCGTTTGTAAAAAATAACAAACAGACTATTTCTCAATATTTGACGGAGGTTCACAATGGTTTGACTGTTTCTGATTTTAAGCGGGTGAGTATTGGGTAAGCCAATCAGAACAGCATTACAAGAAGTTAAAAAAAGCCGTATCAGATGATACGGCTTTTTTTGTCCCCTACATTGTGGCAATGCATTTAAGCTCTATAGCAATTGGAGTTGGGAGACAGTTGATCTCAACTGTAGTTCTACATGGCTGATTGTCCTTAAAATATTGTGAATAAATCTTGTTGTAGGTTTCAAAATCATCTTTCATATTGGTAAGAAATACAGTTACATCGACCAGTTGATCCCAGCTTGATCCTCCTTCTTCAAGAATATATCGTACATTATCAAACACGCTTTTGCATTGAATCGCAATATCATAATCGAGGATTTGGCCATTTTTATCCAATTCAACGCCAGGTATTTTATTAACTCCTCGTTCCCTTGGCCCAACGCCACTTAAGAATAACAAGTTACCTACTTTTCTCGCGTGTGGATATAGCCCAACCGGTTCAGGAGCTTTTGATGAATTTTTAATCGAATCATTTGTCATCTGATGGAATGTTTAATTGCATACATGTTGCTGAATCCGGACAGAACGATTTAAATTCAACCGTATTTCCAATGGATTCTGGCACCTTTGTTCGTTGGATTTCTCTAAAACCTTCTCGTTCGAAAAAGTTCTTTGCTGTAGTAGTTAGTAAATAGAGGTTTTCAATCTGGTTCTCCCTTGCTTTCCTTCGGGAGTGGGTAATAAGCTTACTACCTAAACCAATTCCTTTTTTTGAAGGAGCCAGAACCACACTTCGCAACAAGGCCGACCGGCCAAAAACTTCAAGCCCATAACTTCCCACTAACTTTTCCAAATCATATATCCCATAGTAAAGGTCCTTTTTTAAGTCAATGTCCATGCAAAGTTTCTCAGAATCCAATAAATTGAGAAAAGTAGAGAAAGATGCATTGTTAATTTTTTGAATTTGTGACATTAACAGAACTAAAGTTAAGATAAATCAGGCATTCATAAGGTCTTCAATTTCTTCAGTTTCAACAGGCGTATGGCTCATAAAATCCAGTATTCCATTTTTGGTGAGCGCCACATCATTTTCAATTCGGATGCCAAGTTGTTCCTCCTTTATATAGATTCCCGGCTCTACTGTAATTACCATATTTTCCTTGAAATGATCGAAAAGCTTACCACCGACATCATGAACGTCAAGTCCCAGTTGATGCGAAGTGCCATGCATGAAATACTTACGATACGCCGGCATGCGTGCATTTTGTTTTCTTATTTCTGATTTTGACAAGAGTTTCAACTTTATCAATTCAGCTTCCATTATCTCGCGAATGGCGTTGTTGTACTCGCTCATTTCCAATCCGGGTTTAAGAATGCTGAATGCAAATTTTTGCACTTTCAAGACACTATTATAAACTGCTTTTTGTCTCTTTGAGTATCGGCCACTGATAGGAACAGTACGAGTAAGATCAGCGACATACATTCCATAATTCGCACCAACGTCCATCAAAACCAAATCCCCATTTTTACATGTTTTGTTATTAAATGTGTAGTGTAATATGCAAGCATTTACACCCGAAGCAATAATTGGTTGATACGCAAATCCACTCGATCCCATTCTCAAATAATCCCGGGAAAGTTCAGCTTCGATTTCGAATTCCTTCATACCAGGTTTGATAACACCCAATACGTGAGTAAATCCTTGAGTTGTAATGTTGCAAGCAGCCTGAATTCTGTTTAACTCTTCTGAACCTTTAATTAGCCTCAACTGATGAAATGGTTTACTAATGATTTTTACAGCAGGAAATTCAATTTGGCACCATGACTCCAGACGTTCGGCCGGTGTTTTAACAATCTGATTTGCAGTTGCAGG
>Ga0114950_10000924_pt1 | contig 21470 bp, 14 predicted proteins | sample N075metaG_FD_83503 | JGI IMG/M metagenome (GOLD analysis project Ga0114950, IMG submission 83503) | Deep subsurface microbial communities from Kermadec Trench to uncover new lineages of life (NeLLi) - N075 metaG | ecosystem: Environmental > Aquatic > Marine > Ocean trench > Sediment | place... | reverse complement strand
CGGATGGGAACCTTCAGATTCAGGAACCACGGTATGTCGACGGTGAGTTGGAGCAGCTGCCGATAGGGCATCCAGTATAGCCGATCGTACAACGCGTACTCGAGGTCGGCCTCGAGCTTGGCGATGCGCTGCGCCCATACGTTTTCACGCCGCGCACCGGCGCTGTCCTCCGCACTCGAGCCGTCGGGGCTGACCCAGGTATACTGGCCGACGAACACGAATGTGAGTCGCACGATTTCGTAGGTGTCAGCATCGAACCACACGTCGCCGGCAATGAGTGAGGGGCCGAGTACCTTGGGTTCCACACGCACACCGACCGCGCGGACGGTGCGTCCCGGAACCGTAATGGTGAGCGAGTCCGTGATGGCGTAGCGATAGAAGGCTTCGGCGCCCGGCGCGAGCGGATGCAACGCCGCCGCGGTGGGAAGCTCATCGTCCACCATTCGTATGCTGTCGCCCAAGCTCCTGGGAATGAACCCACGGGCGATCGAACTCCACATCGATGCCCTCAATGGGAAGCGCCGAAGCGACGCGTTGCCCTAATACGTCGACCTTGAGATTGTTGGGTAGAGACCACGAGATCCTGGCTGCTGTTTCATGCGCCAGGATCGGGGAAACTCTGGCGAACCGGCTCCGGCCGAACCCCACGTCGATGCGAGTGCGGACCGTAGCCGAGTAGTCACGAACCAGGGAATCCTGATATGCGTACCGATGGCGCGCCTGCACGATTAGCGCCTCGGTAGCCGCATCCGCAAACGTCGTCGTGTCTGCAGACTGCACCAGCGCCGCGAGGCCGAGGGCCATGAGCGTGTGAGTCATACCGTTGGCCCGCTGAGAGGCCGGCTGCTAGCCGGATGAACCATGCAGAACGCGGCTAACGGGCTCGGGACCAACCGCTCCGCCGGTCGCGATCGATACCGTAGGCCTTCAAGCGACGCCACAGCGTGGTGCGGGAGATCCCCAGCATCTGTGCCGATTCCGCCAGGCGCCAGCCGGTCTTGTCGAGCGTGTCGGAAATCGCCTGCCGCTCCCGATCCGCCAGGGAGCGCGAGCCCGCCTCCGCCGGCAGGAACACAGCCTCGCCCACCGCGAGCGACCCGACGCGGAGGGGCGCCACGCGGCCACCCAATCTCGCCAGCTTCGGCATCAAGCTCTCAGCGTCTTCGACGTCGCCGTTGCTCACCGCCCTGAGGGTCGCCCGAGCATGCACGTTGGCATAGACCACCCGGCCGTCGGAGTCAAACACCACCACGCCTTCGCTGAACGAGTCCAACACCGCCCTCGCCAGGGATGAAAAAACAGAAGCCCGTACCTGCTGAGTCTCAATGCTGCTCATAGTTCTATCTGCGTGCGAGATACGTTAGGGATACGCCCAACCACCCACCAAGGTTTCATGTGGCACACCGGCAAAAGCCCCCAGGGCACCAGCCACAACCGGCCGCCGGCTACACCTGTCGCCGGACGAAGCGGCGACATAAATTGACTGTTCAACCAGTCAGTGAGGGTTCGTGACTCGTTCCAAGGAGGACACGCGCAAATTGATACTCGACGCGGCTGAGGGGGTGCTTCGGCAGCGCGGGGCTCATGCCATGACGATGGACTCAGTCGCGCGCGCGGCCAAGTGTGCTAAAGGCTTGGTGAGCTATCACTTCCAGACCAAGAAGCTGCTGCTCGTCGAGACCGTCCTGCAAATCGCAGCCGCCCGAGAGGCCGTCTGGGCAGAGGCATTCGACACGCAGAATCCGCATGACGCCATCGACCGCACATGGGAGGTGGTGAAAGGCGAAGCCGATTCTGGTACCCTGAAGGCATGGACATCGCTGGTGGCTCTGGCAGATGATGCAGTTGACCAGACGGTCAATAAAGTCTCATTGGCATTCCGCAATCAAATCACCGAGGCCACTAAAGAACTCTTGGCTCGCGCCGGGCTCAGAGCCACGATTGGCAGCGAGCCACTGGGTTGGTTGCTGGCGGCTGTGGTCCACGGAATAGGGTTTCAACTGGCGGCAGGAGGCGATATGGACGTGCTCGAGAACGCCTACGCGGCGGCCTGGCTCGGCCTCCTGTCGCTGACAGAGCCGCTCGACTAGCTGCGGCTGCGGCGGTAGCGCTTACGCGTTACCCGGCGCCGTCCCTTCCGATGCGGGAGCGCCGCCAATGCCTGGTGGAGCTCATCCAGATTCGATGCCCGGACAGCGGCCCGTTTACCCCTCACGACCGTAAAGCGCAGGGGACGATCGACCCTCGGCAAATCTTCTTGCCCCAGCCGGCGGGCTTGTCCCTCGCGTAGCCGCATCCGCACTACCGCCTCGTTGTTCTCGATCTCGTAATCGAGGGGAACCCGATCACCGTGCACCATGGCGGATTTTGGAAGCGCGTCCAGCTCGGCGCGCGCGTCCTCTTGAACGACCCGGGCAACGTTCAGCTCCAGGCGCGTTGTGAGAAAATCCTCCAGGCTGTTCACATCGCCGATTTGTTCTGCCATTCGATGCCGGGTGTTTGTCGGATCCGCCTCCTCAAGTGTTCCACCCGAACGCCGCCAGTATTCTCCCAGATGATCGAGCGCCCGTCGAATCGCTCGCTGATCGGCATGATCCGTTGTCCCGGCAACCAACGCCGCCGTCAACGCCACGCGTGCACCGTCAGCCAACTTCGCGGGGAAAGTGCCAATCAACGGCTCGCGATCGCGGTCCAATTCGAAGCCGAAGTATTCGGTGCTCTGCACGATGAACAAGCCACCATGGCGACCCACTTGCCGATATTCAACCGTCGGAGGCGCCCGGCGGGCGAAGCGTCGGATGAGAGAGAGAGAAAGGCTCGTGCCCTCGATGGCGGCACGCGGCGCACCGGACCGACCCGCAAAATAGCGTACGGTTCCTGCCACAACTCCCCAAGGACCGCACATCGAGCCCCGCGACACTCTGGCTCGCTCCCCGTTCGACATCTGTTCGTCGATAACCAGATCGAACGGCATGATCTCCGCGATGTGGTTCCGATACAGCTTCAATGTCCTTGCACTCGCAAGGGGAAGCTTCTTGGGAAGCGGCAGCTCGAGCGTGCGATAGACCGACGCGGTACCCAATGCTGCGTCTTCGATCACCTTGACGAGAACGCCCCGGTCGTCGGCCCATTCCTCCAGCGAGTCGTGAAAGAGATGCCGCGGCAAACCAAAAACTTTGCCGAGGTATCCATGTTCGTTAACGGCCTCCGCATACACGTTGTACGAGGTGAGGTGATCGCTTCCCCGCACAACCAATCCGCGAAGATCACTCTCCTCCCGTTTCATGCGGTACAACGAGTCAATGTTCGAGGCCACCGCAAGGAATGGGATCAAATCAGCGTCGGCCTGGATCAGCAGCTCGCCCCATGGCCGATCCACGGGCAACGCCTCGATGTCACGTCCGTATCGCGTGAGACGGCCATCGGCTACAACACCGCGTTCCGTCAACCGGTTCACGGCGTCGCGGTAAGCTCCATGATCGAGTGCGACGGGAAGGTCCAGCTCCGTAAGATCGATGCCTAGGGCCGCGGCCGTCAACGCCACTCGCTCCGAGTCGCCCGCCAGCTGAAAAATCGGAGGAGTGGGCCGCAGCGTACCGAATTCTAGGTCACGATCGGTGAGAATGTACACCTCGCCATTCGGGACCCGGCCGTGGACCCGACCCGCCATCTGCAACAATTCATTCTCACCGAGGTAACGCCTGGTGAGCACGTTCCGGCCCCGCTCGATGATGTTTGCATATTGTGCATCGTGAATGACTACGGTGTCCAGGCCCTGCACGTTCAGTGCCGACTGTCCGGCGGCGGTCATCGCCAGGAGGAACGGCTTCTTTACTTCACCCTCGAGAAATGGTCGGATCACCCTAATCGGCTCACCGCCATGGTAGAATGCGGTGTTCAATCCCTGCCACTGAGATCCGATCTGTGCGGCGACAGCTTCGACCTCCGCGCGCGTCGGTAGGAACACCGCCACTCCGCGTTTGTCCCGCTTCACCCGTCGAATGAACTCATCGTCCAGAAACTTGAGCGGCTCACGGAAGTGCGTAGTCACGTGTGCCGCAAGGCTGGGATCAAACGCGCTGGTCTCGAGCACCACGTTCGAACCGAGGTACCTAGCATAAAACGCAGGATCCACAGTCGCCGACAGCCAGATGAAACGGCAACCTACCCGTTTGCCGAGCGCCAAACACAACTCCAGCTCGGCGGATGTCTGGTGGATCTCGTCAACCACCAAAGTGTCTTGCGGGAAAATCAGATCGCTTTGAAACCACCGGCGAGCAATCCCCGTCGTAACGATCACCACGCTCCACGTCGGCGTTTCAGGCGTAGCTTCCCGTTCGCGATTCACCACGCCAACTCTCAACGGCAGACCCACGATCTCCTCGGCAATCGGACGAATGCCGAGCGTCTTCCCCGTCCCCGTCGCCGCCATGATCCCGAAACCCAGTCCTCCCCGAGCCAGCTCTCGCATCTGGTCGCCGTGCTCGCGTTCGAGCACCGTCTCGACGTTCAGGTGCAGCGCAAGCTCGATGGTTTCACACGCCGCGCGCGTGGGAGCGATGACGATTATTCGCCCCGTTTGGAGGTCGGCTCTACGAAATGCCTCTTGATCGGGTGGGAGGTAGTGGTCGCGAATACGGTTGGCACGTGTCACCAAGGAACCGGCAGCCCGTCGAAGATCCTCAATCTGCCGCTGGATTTCGCCACGGCTATTCGCGCCTCAGCCATCGAGGTGCTCGCCGATCAAACGCAAAACCTCACCTTCCTCGGCATGACGCCCGAGGTCTTTCTTCGAGAATACGAGATCCCCATCCACCGTGACCTCAAACAGACCGCCAGAAGCCTCTACGAGGTTCATCTCGGCGTCAGGGTACGCTTCCTTCACTTCGGCCGCCAAACTGGCGGCCTGCGGTTCGTAGTTTCAGACCACGCAGTATTGAATCCCTACTTGCATCGTCCCTCTCTATGTCAAGTTGAGCAGCTGGAACGTCTCGCCGTCAGCCGCCTTGCCAACGAACTGACTGGCCATGCAGTCAATATGATGTGACTCCATCTCAGCCTTGCACATTTGACCGTGCTAGGCAACATTGCCGCCGCTGCCATACAATTACAATCGAGTCTTCTGTGACCAGAATATACAGCCGCACCTGGGCTCCACGGGTACGGGCCGTCGTTCAGGTGGCCGCCCTGGCACTGCTCATCGCGGCTGTTGGCAGTCTGACCGCCGGTGTCGACTTCCAGCAAGGTAGCTTCGCCCTGGAGTTTGTGGTCCTGTTGGCGGCCGCCGGGCTCACCCGTCGTTTTGGCATTCCGCTTCCAGGCCAGGGGTTCTCCTCCTTCGTACTCGCCGTTGCCTTGATAGCGCTGTTCTTGCGGGGCTGGCCCTTCGCGGTGCTGGTGGCCGCGATCGGCACCACCAGCGGAGACATGTTCTTCCGCAGTCTCTCAGTCAGCCAGGTTCGCTCCAACGTGGCCCACGTGTCTGCTGCCACCGGCATCGTGGGGTTGGCCTATGGGCTCAGCGGCGGAGTTCTGGGGAGCGACGCAATCTCACTTTCCAATCTGCTGCCACTCACTCTGGCGCTGGTCGGGCTGCCTCTCCTGGCCCGCGGCACCTTCTATCTCGAGATCGCACTTTCCGGGGTGAGCCGCATCGCTTGGGCACTCACCACCAGATGGGAGGGGATCACCGCGCTCTTCGCTGCGGCCCTCGCCCTAGGGTGGTCTGCACTGGCCACTTCCAACGCTTCAACAATGGACGCGGTCGCCTTGTCCGCCGTACTCCTCCTGTCGACGGTGGCGCTTCACTTCACACTCAAACGAGCCGTTCACGCAGATGAGTTGCGCCTGGTCAACCGGCTGGCGGAGGCCGTCGCCCTGGACGCCAGCATCGAGCGAGGCTTTGAGCGAATCCAGCAGGTCACACAGGCCCTAGTTCCTTGGGAGCACATGTGGTTCGCGCGCTACGACGAGGCCTCGAATGAGATGGAGCTCATTGCCGATACGGCCACGAGAGAGGGCATGCGGTTCGATGCACGCAGCGGCCTCACCAGCGAGGTCGTAGAATCTCGCAAGCCGGCGGTCAGCAGCGCAGTTGCCGGAAGGGAACTTCTCGTGCCAGCCGGTGAACGTGCCGGTGCCGAGATTCTGATCCCTCTCTTGCGAGGAGACACACTGGTTGGGCTCTGGAGCGTGCGACACTCCGACCGACGGGCGTACCGGCCGGCCGACGCCGACCTTCTCAACCTCATCGCCCCTCAGCTGGCACTTTCCCTGGCCTTAAGGGAGGTCCTGCTGCCAATGGCGCAAACGTCAGAGCGGGCAGCCCAGGATGTCTCCGAGATGCAGGCGAGTGTCGGCGAGCTCCAACACGCGTACCAATTCGCGTCGGCCAGAGCACAGAAAGCGTTGGCCGGGGCGGAAGAGACGGCCTCCCACATAACAGCAACAGTCACAGCACTCGTCCAGTTGGTGGACGGCGTCCAGAAGGCCGCCGCCCTGGGTGACGAGACGCAGGAGGCCACACATAAAATGGCTGAAACTGCGTCAGATTTGCACGAATCGAGCGCTGCAGCGGTTGGGCGGTTGACGCGAATCGCCGAGACCCTCGAGGTGGGCGCGGCGGAAGTGGCCAGGCTACGAGAGGCGGCGAACGATGTCGAAGGATTCTCGGGAACCATTGGGTCCATAGCCCATCAAACCAACCTGCTCGCGCTGAACGCCACTATTGAGGCCGCCCGGGCGGGCGTTCACGGCAAAGGCTTCGCCGTCGTTGCCAACGAGGTCCGCCTCCTTGCTGAGGAAAGCGCAAAGGCGGCCCGCAGCATCGCGATGAGCGCCCAGACCACGCGCAAAGTGATCGATAGCTCGGCGAGGTTGATGGAGGAGATAGGCACCCAGCTGAGCGAGCTTTCCCGCCATTCAGAAGCGTGGGGCACAGAACTCAGCCGGATCGCCGAGGCCGCCGAAGATACCCGCCGCTTGGGTCGGATGATGAGCGATCTGCCTCGGGAAAATCTGGACCTGGCCGACCAGGCGAAGGGGATTCTCGGCGGGGCCAAAGAAGCTGCCCAGCAGGCCGCCGCAGATGCCAAGACGGTGTCGGACACCTTGAGGCTCCAGCACCGCTCTGTCAGCACCCTCACCGGCAGCGCAACAAGACTGGCCTCCATCGCCAAGAGTCTCGAAGGGCCCGCCGCCCTGGTCGGTGATGAGAGGCACAGGCAGCAGGACTAGCCCTAATATTCCACCACTCCGCTCATCTGCCGTTACCGTCCGAGGGTGACTGCCATCACTGAGACCCGCCGGTTTTGGTGACATGCTTCGACACCGGAAATTACCGGAGAATGTTAGACTTAGGAAACCGGTTGGACCAGACTCCAACCCCTGAGGCCCTCCATCGAGGGCCCTCAAGATAATGAATCAACGGAGGCCTTCCGATGCCGACTCCGACGCTGCGCAACACACTGGGCGCCATGTGCACCGCCACCTTGCTGCTCGCATTTGCAACTCCCGCGGGGGCCCAGGTGGGCAAGGGCACCCAAATCGAGCTGGGTACTTTCGGGACGTTCACAAAATACGACAATTCAGATCTCGGCTTCCCCAACCAATTCGGCGCCGGTGGGCGGCTGGCGATCTTCTTTAGTCGATTGCTGTCATTGGAAGCGTCGGGAGACTACACGGAAACCAACACCGGCCCTCAGGGCAGTAGGATCACGGCAACCCGAGTCGGTGGAACGCTCTACGCCCACGCGCCCATTGGGGGCAGTGCCTGGGCCATGGGGCTGGGATACGAACGTCTTTTTTATCGGGCGGCCCAACAATTCGACGACAACGGATTTCACTTCGTGATGGGACCGCGACTCTCGCTGGGCGGTAGGGCCGCGTTCCGGATTGAGGGACGCGCCACCTACGTGCCGAGCTCCAACGCACCGTTGGCCAGTGGCAGTTCCATTAACATCAGCGCCACCGCAGGCCTCTCGATCTACAGCTTCGGCGGGACGCCACGGGACAACGACCAGGACCATGTCCGCAACAGCCGCGATGACTGCCCCGAAACACCCCTCGGCGCAACCGTCGACAGCGCTGGTTGCCCCAGCGATTCAGACACCGACGGCGTACTGGACGGATTGGATCAATGCCCTGATACTCCGGGCGGCGCGGACGTAGACGGGGCTGGCTGCCCCTCCGACTCCGATTCCGACGGAGTGCTCAATGGAATCGACATCTGTCCAGACACGCCGGCAGGCGCCATGGCCGACGAGAACGGTTGCCCCACCGACCAGGACGGCGATTTGGTATTTGACGGCATCGACCAATGTCCCGACACGCCGACCGGAGCGATCGTGGATGCCAGCGGTTGTCCCTCGGATGAGGACTCCGATGGCGTGTTCGATGGGATCGACCAGTGCAACGCCACTCCCATGGGCGTAACGGTGGACGATCTGGGTTGCCCCATGGACCAAGACCGCGACGGCGTTTACGACCACTTGGACGAGTGCCCGGACACCCCACCCAACACTATGGTGGACGAGCGCGGCTGCGAGCCGGACACCGACACGGACTTGGACGGCGTCTTCGACCGTCTGGACCGTTGCCCGAGCACGGCTCCAGGCACCACCGTGGACAGCGTGGGCTGCCCGGTCCTGTTCGTGATCGACGAAGTCACGCAGAGGGTTGAGCCGCTGGTATTGCAGGGCGTGAATTTCACCACTGGTAGTTCACGGCTCACGCAAGGCTCGTACGCTGTGCTGAACGTGGTGGCGGTGTCCCTCCTGGGACACCCGGAAGTACGAATTGAGATCGGCGGGCACACGGACGCGACCGGTGGGTACGACCTCAACATGCGGCTGTCCAGTGGCCGCGCCGAGGCCGTCCGTGCATACTTGGCGCAACAGGGTGTACCTCTCGGTCAGATGGATGCGCGGGGGTACGGACCGGATCAGCCGATCGCGACGAACGCAACTTCCGCCGGCCGTTCGGCGAACCGAAGAGTGGAACTGAGACGGATCAACTGACCAGAGGATCGGTGGAACAGCAAGAGCGACGAATCTGTCTGTCGCTGGGTCTTGCGCTGCTGGCGGCTATGCCGCTGGCGGCGCAAGTCGTCCCGGCTCCTGAAACGGCCATCGGCTTCGTGGCGGAAACCGACCGCAAACTTGTCGCGTGGCGGGGAATCCATCGTGACATAGAGCGGCCGGACTACCTGAGGGATCTCGTCTCTCTCGGTTTGCCGAACATAGATATGCCGCCGCCACTCACCGGTGACCCATCCGGCGCGTCGCCCCTCGCGCTAGAGCCTGCAAGCGACACCCACACGTGGAGAGGGATTCATCGCGATACCGATCGGCCCGATTATCTGAGTGGCGTAGTCCCACCAAGTGTACGGCCGATTCGACTCCCGCCGCCGCCGGTGGGCGAAGCCCCGGCTGTCGTGCGCGGCCTGTATCTCAACGCGTGGGTGTTCGGCGGCAAGAGGTTCTATGATCTCGTGCGGCTGGCCGACACCACCGAAGTCAACGCCTTCGTCATCGACGTCAAGGACGCAACCGGCTATCTCACCTACCGCTCCAGCGTACCCATTGCCATCGCAATCGGCGCCAACGGCCTCGTGCGCGCCTCTGACGTTCGGAAACGATTGGCGTTACTGCAACAGCACGGCATCCATCCCATCGCGCGGATTGTCGTCGCCAAGGATCCGTTGCTTGCGAACGGTATGAAGGATTGGTCCGTGCAGCACGTTGATGGCGGGCTGTGGACTGACAGGCTCGGTCATCACTGGGTGGATGCATATCGCGACTCCGTCTGGCTCTATGCAGCCGACATCGCCCAAGAGGCCGTGCTCATGGGCTTCGCCGAAATCCAGTTCGACTACATCCGCTTTCCCGACGAGCCGGCGGAACTGCTGGACAAGGCGATCTTCCCCGCTCGGAGAGCCGGCCAAAGTCGGCGCGAAGCTGTAACCACCAACCTCGCCAAGCTCCGCGACCGCGTCAAAGCCATGGGGGTCCCGTTCACCGTAGACGTCTTCGGGCTCACGACCTCGGCCCGAACCGACATGGGGATTGGACAGTACTGGGAGGACGTATCGAGCCTGGCAGACGTGGTGCTTCCCATGGTGTATCCCAGCCATTATTACAAGGGAGCGTACGGAGTGCCCTTCCCCAACGCGGAGCCGTACAAGATCGTTCACCGGGCGTTGGCGGCCGGTCTGAAGCGGAACGACAAGATCCGCAACGCGGCACGCATTCGCCCCTACCTGCAGTCCTTCTCCATCCGCCGCGTCCGCTACAGAGCGGCAGAGATCCGTGCGCAGATGGAGGCGGCTTACGACCTCGGCATAACAGACTGGGTGCTATGGAACTCCAGCGGCCGCTATCCCGCCGACGCTTTTCTCCCTAATGGCATGTCCGGCATTACATCACCGGGCCGGTAGGGGACAGGCCGCCTGAGCCCTACCGGGGCTGCCGGCAGTGTCGTACCCTACCCGGCCTCTATCGGGTCGGGTATTTGCCCGGGCGTCCATTGGGTGATGTACCCCGCGATCGCGCTTGCCGCCGTTGTGTAGGGACTTGCGAGATAAAGCTGCCCCGGCCCGGAACGGCCTGGAAAATTCCGGTTGATCGCGCTTATCGTCACCGTTTCCGTGTCGTAGGAAACGCCGGGGCCGGCGTTGATGCACGCCCCGCATGACGGCTCAATGAACTGGGCGCCTACCCTGGCGAACAAGTCGAGGTATCCCTTCTCCTCGCAGTAGCGCTTCACCTCCTGCGAGCCGCACTGAATGAAACATTCAACGTCCAGGTGCACTCGCCGGCCCGCGCGTGCTGCATCTTGGAATACTAGGGCGTACATGTCCATGTCCGACTTCTTGCCGGCGGTGCACGACCCGGCATAGGCAACATCCACCTTCACGCGATCTCCCAACTCGTGAATAAACATGCCATTGCCCGGATCCCCGGGAAGCGCCACCATCGGCCGCAACGAGTCGGCGTCAATGTCGATGACTTCCTCGTAATCCGCTTCTTCATCTGAGTACAGACCGGCAAGCAGCGGACGCACTTCGTCGGGGTCCAAGCCTCGCTCGCGAGCCAAGAAGTCGACGACTTTTTCGTCGGGTGCCACGATGCCAGTGAACGCGCCCACCTCTGCGGCCATGTTCGTCATCGTTGCGCGCTCGTCCACCGATAGCTCCTTTACGGCTTCGCCGGCATACTCGACGATTTTGCCGATTGCATGCCCGTTGCGCACATACGGGTGGCGCAAGATCTGCAGCATGAAATCTTTCGCCGTAACCTGCTGTGGCCTCTTGCCGCTGATCCGTATCAACAGCGACGGAGGAACCCTGATTCGCACATCCTTGGTGAGCCAGGAGTTGAAGATGGCAGTCGTGCCAACCCCGAAGGCAACACATCCGATTGCGCCTGCGTGGGGTGTGTGGGAATCGCTGCCGATGATCAAATGTCCAGGTAACGCATACTGCTCCAGGATCTTAGAGTGACATATGGCTTCGGAGCCGCGCGGCACCTCGTTCCGGCCTATGCGCGGCAACTCGCCGTAGAGTTTCACGCCCTGCTTTTCCGCAAACTCCTCCTGCTTCGCCTTCAACTCCAACGCGACATCGAGCAGTCCATCGGCTTTACGCTCATCCGTCATCGCCAGTTCGAGAAACGTCAGGTGATCTCTGAAGAACAACACCGACTCGGGATCGACGATCTTCGCATCCGCACCCACGTGCTGCTCCCAAAAAATCGCCGCCATCGGTGTCACGTACTCGTGGCTGAAACGGATGTCCGTCCGCACAAACCCTTCGTCTCCAGCACGTACATGAGAGACACCAACTTGATCCCTGGAAAGATCCACCACCCAATGACGGACAAAAATCTTCTCCGCAAGCGTCATTGGACGCGGACCTGTTGCAACAGCAGGCACGGTCGCGCTTCCTTGGAGCCGTGCCACGTTGTACTGGAAGAGACCGCCGTATTCGATGACCCCGCGCGTGATGTCCCCCGCACCTTCAGTGAACACGCTCAACGGGATCTCTTCGCCGCTACGCACCCGCTCGATCAGCGAGAAATCGGTGCTGGTCAGAACGCCCAGGTTTTGACAGTTCTCACAGTAGATACGCTCGATGCTCTCCGCGATCACCAGCCTGATGCCGGCACACATCTCGGCATACGGCGACTGCTCGCGTGAAGAACCCTTGCCACGACGCTTCCCGCTCACGGAGCAAGCGAATCCGCCGGCCTTGACGCTTCCCCTCGTAACGGGCAGCTCGTCGCCGCACTTGAGGCCTAAATACGGAAATTCGCCGAGCCTTGCGTCATAGTAGTAGCAGATGTAGGCAGGGGTGATTTCGTCTGTGGAGATGTCGTCCCGCAACTCAAGATCGTCGGGAAACGGGAGATCTTCACCTGCGAGCTGGCGCCGCACCAACTCTGCATCCTTTGTAAGGAAGAGCACGCGCCCGGAAAGGTTGACATGGTCGGGGCGTTTCTTGGGCGAAAGGCTCTCTAAGCGGCTATGCATACTGGAAAGATCATGGGACGCTCGCCACCGGGCAAGCTCTCGTGTACTATTGATGTGCCATGTCGAGTGCTCATAAGTCTCTTGGTCCCTTGTGGTTGGCCATCCTCGGGTCGACTATTGCGATGTCATGCAGCCGGGAACCCGACGCCGAGGCAGAACCACTCATTCCCGAGGTTCTCGAACGTACGGGGTACCTCCCCTCGAGCCTCCAAGAGAGCTCGGGCGTGGCAGTGAGCCGCCGCCACGAGGGCGTCCTGTGGTCTCACAACGACTCGGGCAATGAAAACCGTCTCTACGCAATAAACCTCCAAGGTGTAGAACTCGCCACGTTTCGCGTGAAGAACGCCAAGAACCACGACTGGGAAGATATCGCGATCGGTCCCTGTCCCACCCGGAACGGTGACTGCCTCTACATAGCCGACACAGGGGACAATCTCCACCACAGGGAGACCGTATCCATCTACGTGATACCAGAACCGGAAATAGCGTCCAGCGAACGCGGTCTGCTTCGCGATACAGAGTACATACAAAAAATCGATTTCCGATACGAAGACGGCCCGCAAGACGTGGAGGCCATGGCTGTGGGACCCCGTGGTGAGATACTGCTCGTCACCAAGGGGCGAAGGGCGCCGATAAACACCTACGTTATCTCGCGGTTACAACTGTTGGCAGGTCCCGAGATAATCGCCCGATCAAGGAAAGATCCAGGCGTTCAGCGGCTCCGGATGCTCGGTCGCTGGGTCACGGGCGCCGCCATATCTCCCAGTGGAAAGCGCGTCGTCCTGCGAACCTACACCGAGTTATTCTTCTATACCTACGATGCCAATGGTTATCTCATTCCCCAGGGCGATCCCTGCTTCATAGGTGGATCAGAACCGCAGGGAGAGGGCGTGGATTTCCTGCACGAGGACACGGTCATACTGACGAGTGAAATGCTAACCGGTCGTCCGGGGCCGATTACGCTGGTGAGATGCCCAACATGACTGGCCCGGCGTTGTGCTTACCTGGAATCCTCTCGCGCTGCGCATTAGCAGCGGTGACGCTCGTCGTCGCGGTCACGGGAGCATCCGCTCAGTCAGTTCCGGATACTACGGCACTCCAGCGCGCCCTGGCCGTGCCAACGACTCGCACGGTCGATGCGCACATCAAGTTTCTCGCAGACGACCTCTTGGAGGGTCGAGCACCCGGAACACGGGGCGCAGCGATAGCCGCCCGCTACATCCAATCGCGGTTCGAGGAAGCGGGCATCCAACCGGGTGCTCCGGATGGAACTTTCTTCCAGCAGGTTCGGCTGGTCGGCGTCACTCCGTCGCCGTCACTGGTAGTCGGAGTCGCACGCCGTACCATGGTGCTGCAATACCTGGAAGACTTTGTCGCGTGGCCCCAAGGCCCAGACCGAAGCATGATCGCCGATGGAGAGATCGTGTTCGTCGGTTACGGTATCGACGCACCAGCATGGAGCTGGGACGACTACAAGCTGGAGCCATTGACGGGCAAGATTCTGCTGATGCTCGTCAACGATCCGGGTCTCCGCGATTCGTCCGTGTTCAACGGACCGGCAATGACCTACTACGGGAGCTGGACCTACAAACTCGAACAAGCCGCGCGGCTGGGGGCCGCTGGGGCCCTGCTGATACATACGAACGAAAGCGCAACATATCCCTGGATAGTGGTGCGGAATTCCTGGTCCGGCCAACAGATCCAAATCGAAGGACAAGCTCCCCAAACACTGCGCTTCGGCGCTTGGATCACCGAGCGAGCCGCACGGCAGATCGTCCGAGCGGCGGGCATTGATTACGACCTCATGGTTCGGCGCGCAGCGCGACCTGACTTCCACCCCGTCACGCTGAACGCGCATGCCGTCATCGACATCGCCAGCCGTGTTCGACGATTCACTTCCATGAACGTCATCGGGCGATTGGAAACAGACCACGGAGACGACGAAGAGATCGTCGTGCTGACGGCGCACTACGATAGCCGCGGCATCGGCACTGCCCTCAACGGTGACTCCATCTACAACGGCGCTGAGGACAACGCCTCAGGTGTCGCAGGACTGCTGGCAACAGCTGCGAGTTTGGCCGCCGCCGGGCCGCCTCCAAATCGTTCCATTTACTTCGTGGCCACAACGGCCAAAGAATCCGGGCTCCTCGGGGCGACCGCCTTCATTCGTTCCCCGCCCGTACCATTGGCGCGAATAGCCGCGGCGATAAACCTCGACCGGGCCAACGTGCGGGGTGCTACCAGAGACGTCGTCATGTTGGGTGGGGAGCTATCCACCTTGGGGAAACTCGCCGCGGCGGTCGCCCGTGCGGAAGGCCTTACGCTGCTGGCGGACCCCAACCCCGAGACTGGGGGCTTCTTCAACTCCGACCATTTCCCCTTCGCCAGGGCAGGCGTGCCAGTCCTCTCCCTTGGCGTCGGCCGGGATTTCGTGAACCGCCCGCCTGACTGGGGCCGTACCGAAGCCGAGAAGTACCTGGCCAACCGGTACCATCAACCATCGGATGAATATGACCCCAACTTCCGATACGAAGGCCTGATCCAGCAAGTGGCCTTAATGACGCGCCTGGCATGGACCCTAGCTGGCGATCTCGCGTTTCCCATCTGGAACGAAGATGCCGAGTTTCGCCAAGCCGGGGGGCGGCTGCGGCCCGGCCGGTAAATTCAGCCTCTTACCTTGATCCTGAAAAAACGGTAATTTCCCGCGCGTTTCGCCAGCTTCGCTGTCAATTTATTAGGAGTACATCTGCAACTCCCTACATCACACAGGGTGCCCGTCACTTGGCTGCGGACCCATGCGTCCACACCAATTCGCCTCCGTACCCTGACCGAAATCCTGCCCCCAGAGGCCGTCGACCGAAATGAAGTCGCCGCTCTCAGAAGCGAATTGCTCCAATACAAGGGGGTCACGGAGGTTATCAAGAAACAGCGCGGCAACGGCGTCTGGGCGTCGAACATCCTTGGCCTTGGACCATCCAAGTCATTGGGGATAAAGGATATAGGTACGGTATCCCAGTATCGACGCCTCTTGGAACTTGGCGTTCCAGCCACCGACGGCGCTTTGCGGCTCACCAGCAGGTTGTTCTACCGGCTACTCTCGCGCGATGCGGATCCCAAGCTTCTGTTCGAGCACCAGAAGGCCGCCAAAACCAATCCAGATCTCGTCATCTGGGCCCGGGCGTCCATGCACGAGGCGGCCGCGGCCGCGCTGGCTCACGCCGGGCTGGTAGAAGACCCTCGGGTCAGGGGAGCAGCCCAGCATGTAATCGACTCCCTGTCACATTTCCTCAAGAGTGACGCAGCAACAAAACCCACTGTCAAAAAGGGGCTGAGACACATCCTCAACCCAGATGCACACCCACCCAGCCTCTACTCGGTCGCCCTCCTCGCCTACATGCCGAATTTCCAGCGCGAGCAGGCTAGTTTTATTGAGCGGCTACAGGAGTTTCTAGCCCAACCAGCTCCCAAGAAGTCCTTCGTCATCTTGGTGGGAAAGAAGAGCTACAAGCCCACAACGCAAATACTGGGAGATCCCCTGCAAAACGACAGCGCCGGCCGCCCAACAGATCTGCCGTTTGCACTTCATTGGATGGAGTTGCTGGCCCGGCTTAATTGGCTCGGTGCTTCGGCTTCCGCTCAACGTGCTCTGGCACGACTGCTGAAGGATTGCGATGATGACGGGGTCTGGACGGCAAAGGGGCTCCGATCGTTCCCCAAGAGCCCGACCGGCCGAACCGCATTTACCTTCCCCTTGGAACGCAGCGACAAGAAACACGAGGCGCGCCGGGCCGACGTCACGTTCCGACTGGCCCACATCGCAAAACTGGCCGGGCTGGAATTGGAGTACCGCTAGTAGTAATTAAGGTACCTGTCTATTGTGACTTAGAGTTCGAGCTGTTTTCTACCAGATGCACCGCGGCTCCCTTCACAGCGCCAAATATGGTAGTGTCGGTTGTCCAATATCCTGATGTGCTCTCACCCACCTTAGCGATCACCGCTACGTCCCCAGCCAGAAGGATGAATACCGCACCGCCGAAGAGCACCTCTGCTCGAGCTTCGTCGATCGATCCCCTTGGGTCCACGGGCAGGTCACCAGGGTCTTGGCCGATGATCCATACGGCACTCGGACGGGAGTCCATTGCCCGCCGGTGCCAGGCCGGCCCCAGCGCCGCAATGAGATCGGAAGTACCAACACACATCACCTCTCCCGGCTCCCTGGCCAGCGTCCGCAGTGCGATATCCAGCAGCCCCCTGGTGCCTCGAAGCTCCACAATCGTGGCGCCGCTCGGTTGCCCGAGACTCTGGATCTGTGATTCCAGGACATCGAGCCTTCGGGTCTGGGCGTCGATAATTCTGGCAAGAATGGCATCAGGGCGCTCCGCCCGGTAACGCCGCGGCTGATCGTCACTCGACGTCGCGGCACCCTTGGCCACCAGGCCGTTCAGCGCCTGATAGGCGTTGGCCCTGGCGATGCTCAACGCTTTGGCGAGAGCATACCCGCTGCACGGGCCCAAATCGAGAAGGGCCCCATAGGCACGGTTCTCGGTTGGCGTAAAGCCAAACGGTGTAAGATCGACGTCTGCCATGAGAAGTAGCTGTTACTACTACTAAGCAGACACCGCCGTTATTGCAATAGAGTGAGGTTCCGGTCGTTGCCCAGCCCGCCGCAGGATTTGCCAGCCCCTTCGCCCATCAGCTCAGCGTGGTGACGAGGTCGGGGCTTCGACTCGCCTTGTCCTCCTCCTCAGGGAGGTCGGCCCGCCGGAGGGCTGCGCTGAGTACATCACCGAGTGTGGCTGCTGCATGAACGGTTATTAGCTGCCTCTCGGCTTCGCTGAGGTCCTCCAGATCGGGAAGATTGTCCTTGGGGATGATGACGTTCGTGATCCCGGCCCGAACGGCACCGAGAATCTTCTCCTTCACCCCGCCGATGGGAAGGACCCGACCAGAGAGTGTGACCTCGCCGGTCATCGCCACGTCGTGACGAATTGACACACCGGAAAGGGCACTGACAAGCGAGACGGCCATGGTAACACCGGCCGAGGGTCCATCTTTGGGAATCGCTCCGGCTGGAACGTGAATGTGAATGTCCTTGTCGTTCAAGAGTTCGGGATCGATTCCCAACTCTTCGGCATGGGATTTGGCATACGTCAGGGCCGCCTTGGCTGATTCCTTCATCACCTCGCCCAGATGACCAGTCAGGACCAGTTGACCCGTTCCACCCATGACCGAAACCTCGACGAACATGATGTCGCCACCAGCAGGCGTGTAGTACATGCCGGTTGCCACACCCACTTGGTCTTCCCGGGCAGCTCGCTCCGGATGGACGGTGGGCCGGCCGATCAGATCACCGATTTCGCCCTTCTTGAGCTCGAAGCGTTTCACCTCGCCCGCCTCGATCTTCCGTGCCACCTTCCGTGCAACCCTGCCCAACTCTCGTTCAAGTTGGCGGACTCCTGCCTCTCTGGTGTATCTCGATATCAGAGCAGAGAGAGCCTTATCACCCAGCTCCAGTTGGCTGGCGTCGAGTCCTGCATCTCTCAGTTGGCGAGGTAGTAGGTACTTGCGCGCGATCACCAACTTTTCCGCCTCTGTGTACCCGGAAAACTCCACCATCTCCATCCTGTCCAACAGAGGGCCCGGGATGTTCTGGATAAAGTTAGCTGTGGCCACGAAGAGAACTTCCGACAGGTCGAATGGCACACCGAGATAGTGGTCGGTGAACGTATCGTTCTGCCCCGGGTCTAGTACTTCAAGAAGCGCCGAGGCCGGATTGCCCTGGTGAGACACGCCAAGTTTGTCGACTTCGTCCAGGAGAAAAACCGGATTCTTCGTTCCAACCGTCTTCATCCCCTGCATGAGCCGTCCCAACATCGCACCGACATATGTGCGGCGGTGCCCACGAATGTCGGCCTCGTCCCGTGCCCCACCTAGTGAAATGCGAACGTACTTTCTTCCCATAGCACGAGCGATGGATTTGGCGATCGAGGTCTTACCGACGCCAGGCGGGCCTACGAACAAGAGTATCGGACCCTTCGGCTGCTTGTCGTCCTCGTTGCCTGGTGCCTCCGACATCTCGTCGGAATCGCCAGGCAGTAGCTTCGCTTGACGCAGCTTGCGCACCGCGAGGAACTCCAACACACGATCCTTCACGTCCTGCAGGCCGTAGTGATCCTCATCGAGAATAGCGGCAGCCTCTTGGAGATCTAGGTGGTCTTCACTGCGCTCGTTCCACGGCAGCTCCACAATCGTTTCCAAGTAGGTGCGAATCACCTGAGATTCCATGGAATCTGAAGACATACGGCCTAGCCGAGACAGTTCTCGCTCTACCTCTTTTCGTGCCTCTTCCGGAAGATCCAGTGCCTGCAACCGCTCCCGCAATTCATCGATCTCGCCTTCCGATTCCTCTTCACCCAGTTCCTTGCGAATGGCCTTGAGCTGTTCCCTCAAGAATATCTCGCGTTGCTTGTGGCCAATCTCCTGCTGAACCTGATTCTTGATGTCCTCTTGTACCTCCAGCAGCTCGATCTGACGCTGCACGTGTATCAACACGCGCCGCAGGCGCTCTTCTACGCCCAGCGTCTCGAGTACCGCCTGCCGCTCCTTTGGCGAGATATCGAGATAGCCACCGACAACGTCGGCCAGGGCGCCGGCGTCATTCACCGTTTGAAGCACTTGCTGCACGATTTCCGCCGAAATACCGGTCTTCTCTCCTAGCTCGGCGGCGCGCTCCCGCAGCTCCTTGTACAGAGCGGCAAACGCTGCGTCAGCCGGATCTATCGGCGGGAGATCCAACGCCTCCTGAACGATGGCCAGGATGTGATCAGCTTTTTTGGTGTACTGAAGCACCGTGGCGCGGTATTCACCATGTAGCAACAGCTGGATTCCACCCAACCCCCGCTGCACCTGACCTATCTTCGCCACCACCCCGATCGTGTGAAGGATCTCGGGATCGACAGCCTCCACGTTCTCCCGCTGTGATACTGCGAAGACGAGCCGGTCTTTCGTGTTCACCGCTGCTTCAATGGCTTTCAGCGTCCCCGGGCGGCCGGCTCCCACAGGAGCGGTCACTCCTGGGAAAAGCACCAGATCCCGAAGTGGGAGCACTGGCAATCGCAGGCGTTCCCTGGTCTGTTCGCTCATTTATCTAACTTCCGTACGGGGGATCATCACGTTTCATGAACAGGCCTCACCGCACCGTTCATGCCACCAAGCCGCACGTCTATAGCTAGGACACCGCGCAAAAAGGCGTGTTCCTGACACCGATGGCGGTTGTTGGAGATAATTACCTGCTAAAATGGCAGTAATTGACTGCCGAGGGGGCTACCTTCTTCGGATTTGTCGGGCACCTTCAAGACACGAGAGCAAGTCGGCATCACTGGAGTTGCTCAACAATCCGGCACTCATCGTCGTCTCACGCTCCGCCTCGTCGGGGTCGGATTCACACACAAAACGAATGATATCCGCCGGCCCAAGCAATCCACTGCCACCCTCCTTGGTGCTCACAATCCCAGAGGTTCTGCCGATGCGTTCTACCTTCCAACTTTTGCCCTTGTGGTCACTAAATGTTCGCATGGAGCCTGTCGCTCATTCCGTAGCCGAACGGTTGCCAGAGAGTTAGAGCCGAAGTAATCTACGGTCACTTCGGACCCGATGCCACACTTCAGGCGCCCTGGCGAACATCGGCGTCGAGTCAGGGGTAGTGGTCTATTTGCTAACGCAGGTGCTACGCGGGAAGATCCCGCACGGTGCAAAGGGTTCAAGTCAGGAGTCTGATGGCGGAAACCAACACCCCATCCCTTGCTGCTCGACTGGCCGATTCCCTGACGGACGAGTACACCATCGAGGGCGAAATCGGACGCGGCGGCATGGGGGTTGTTTTTCTGGCCCGAGATCTAAGGCTGAAGCGTCGGGTTGCCATCAAAGTCTTGCCACCCGATTTGGCGTACCGACCTGAGATCCGGACCCGTTTCCGCCGTGAAGCTCAGACCGCGGCGCGCCTCTCGCATCCTCACATTGTTCCGATCCATGCGGTTGGCGAAGCCGATGGGCTCGTTTATTTCGTCATGGGGTTCGTAGACGGCGAGCCACTCGGCGCACGGCTCAAACGCAGGGGAAAGCTCCCCATCGAGGAAGTCCGGCGTATCATGAAGGAAACGTCGGACGCGTTGGGAATGGCGCACACGATGGGAATCATCCACAGAGACATCAAACCGGACAACATCCTGTTGGACGGCACGCGGCGGCGGGTGATGGTTACTGATTTCGGCATAGCCAAGGCGATGACCGATGCGGGTAGCGGCAACCTGACAGGAACCGGAGTCGCTATCGGTACGCCGACCTACATGAGTCCCGAACAGGCCGCCGGCGAGAGAGACATAGACGCCCGCAGCGATCTCTACTCCCTGGGAGTGGTAGCCTACGAGATGCTCTTGGGCCGGGTGCCGTTCAAGGCATCCACGGTACCCGGCATACTCATGAAGCAGATCACCGAGCCCCCACCCGACATCATGGTGGGTCGACCCGAGTGTCCCGAGGAGTTGGCGGCCACCGTCATGCGGTGTCTCGAGAAGGATCCAGAAAGCCGCTGGTCCACGGCCGATGCGCTGCGGCGGGCCTTGGAGAGTCGCACGTCAGCGCCCTACCGAAAACCGTCGCGGCCCTCTGCTTCCAGGAGGCGCCCGGCCCACGACCGCCCACCCCCCAAACGTGAGCGCCCGTGGCAAGAGTGGGACGACGATTCCCGGCCCGTTCCCGCGCGGCGGAGATCACGCGATCGGGCAGCGCGGCGGGAGCGTCCCGCGCCTACGCAGCCGGCGAAGGGCACCGATTCCGCGGAGCCGAAGATCGTCCGTAATTTTCGCAGCAGCTTCGCATCATACGTTTCGGTCAACGGCAGCCTGATGATGCTGAACCTGTTGACGGGAATCGACCAGCCTTGG
>Ga0114950_10000923_pt1 | contig 21471 bp, 19 predicted proteins | sample N075metaG_FD_83503 | JGI IMG/M metagenome (GOLD analysis project Ga0114950, IMG submission 83503) | Deep subsurface microbial communities from Kermadec Trench to uncover new lineages of life (NeLLi) - N075 metaG | ecosystem: Environmental > Aquatic > Marine > Ocean trench > Sediment | place... | reverse complement strand
GGGCGGCCTATAGTGCTGGTTTTGGATCGGCTCTTTCATCAGGGCGCCATTTATACCACAAGAGACGAAAAGTTGCTTATAATGCTTACGCAATTTCATTGGATTAATCACATGGCTGTTAGCCCGATCTTTACAAAGTTATTTGGCCGTTCGCCCATCGCTCCACTTCAGGATCACATGAAGGTTTCCGCCGAATGCGCAGCTCAGCTGCTGCCTTATTTCGAAGCGGTTTTTAATGAAGATTGGCAAGCGGTACAGGCTGAGTACGACAAAATTCGAGCCCTTGAAGACAAGGCCGACACGATAAAGCGTGAAATCCGGATAAATCTGCCGAAGAGCCTTTTCCTGCCAGTTTCCCGGTCTGACCTCCTGGAACTGTTACACATGCAGGACCGCATCCCAAACAGGACCAGGGATATTGCGGGACTCGTTCTCGGCAGGCAGATGTCTGTTCCAGAGCCAGTTTGCAGTATATTGAAAGACTACCTGGAGGTATCCGTCTCCACAACGACATTTGCACTTCAGGCGTTGGAAGAGCTTGATGAGCTCATTATATCTGGCTTTAGCGGCCGCGAGATTGAACTGATTGAAAAGATGCTCGATAGTCTGGGTGACGTTGAGCATGATTCAGACGTGAAACAAATCGCAGTGCGGAAAATGTTGATGTCCGTTGAGGGCAAACTTAATCCCATCGATGTTATGTTTTTGTATCGAATCATTGACTGGATTGGTGATCTGGCTGATGACTCGCAAACAGTTGGAAATAGGATGCTCTACCTGATCGCGAGGTAGACAAACAGGGCACTGCATATGGCTGTAATTGAAAACTATGGCAGTATTTTGTTACTGCTTGCGATTATCTTTGGCTTTTTTATGGCCTGGGGAGTGGGGGCTAACGACGTGGCGAATGCCATGGGAACCTCTGTCGGTGCCAAGGCGATTACCATCAAACAGGCAATTATCATTGCCATGGTATTTGAATTTGCCGGTGCATACCTCGCTGGCGGCGAAGTGACATCAACCATTCGTAAAGGCATTATTGATCCGGAAATCCTGTCTGAAGATCCCGAGCTATTGGTTTACGGGATGATGTCTGCCTTGTTGGCTGCAGGCATCTGGCTGCTGGTTGCAAGTTCCTTTGGCTGGCCGGTTTCCACGACTCACACCATCGTTGGTGCCATCGTTGGTTTCGCCTCTGTCGGTATATCCACCGACGCGGTCAACTGGTCAAAAGTCGGGGAAATAGTGTCCAGTTGGGTGGTCTCTCCAGTCATAGCGGGTACGCTGTCATTTCTACTGTATTTAAGTGTCCGGCATTTTATTCTCAATACCGATGATCCCTTCAAATATGCCAAGCGATACGTGCCGATTTATATCTTTATGGTCGGCTTCGTGATTTCGATGGTCACCATGGTGAAGGGGTTAAAACACGTTGGTTTGCACATTACTTTTCAGGAGGCCATTGTATATTCCCTCATGGCGGCCGCGGGACTATGCCTGGTTGGCATTTTTGCGATTAGCAGGATTAAACGGATAGGGGCGTCGGTGCACTATGACCTGATTAGTGTAGAGAGAATTTTTGGCGTGCTCATGGTATTTACTGCCTGCTCCATGGCGTTCGCCCACGGCTCCAATGATGTCGCCAATGCAATCGGTCCCCTTGCGGCAGTTAACAGTATTCTGACCAGTGGTGGTGAGGTGGCGCAGGAGGCGAGGATGCCGGTTTGGTTACTACTGCTTGGGGGTGGTGGAATTGTTGCCGGTCTGGCCATGTACGGTTACAAGGTTATTCAAACCATTGGATCTCATATAACGGAATTGACACCGAGTAGCGGATTTGCAGCAGAACTTGCCGCCGCCACGACCGTTGTGGTGGCTTCCGGGGCAAGCCTGCCCATATCTACAACCCATACGCTGGTTGGGGGTGTCCTGGGAGTGGGACTCGCCCGTGGCTTGTCTTCACTTAATCTGCGGGTAGTGGGGACCATTTTTGTATCCTGGATAGTCACCCTGCCAGTGGGTGCTTTCCTGGCCATTATCTTCTTTTATATGTTCAAGGCGATATTCGGTACAGGTTAGGCCTGCCCAGGAAACGCCAGGCCAGGAAACGCTAGGCTACCTCAATCTCCACGGGAATACCGGTCATGAATGACTGATTGCTCAGTTTCTCATAGCTGCCCGGCCCCGAAGGCAGGAGAATGTTGGCGTTGGTTCCCGCGTATTTTCTGGCAGTCTGCATACGGGTCTTGTGGTGACCCCAGCCGTGGGTCATCGCAACCGTTCCTGGTTTCAATGTATCATCCACTGATACGGTCGATGTCAGTTCACCGAACTGGTTAAAAATCTTGACCTCCGATCCTTCGCCGAGATTCCTTGCCCTTGCGTCTTCAGAATGCATATAAATCGGGTTGGTTAAGTGTCGTGCTCTCTTCAGTGAATTGATGTTGTGGAACCAGCTATTGAGCATGTAGTTGGTTCGTCTGGAGATCATTTTTAACTGGTTGGCTGGTTCAGCTTTGAGTTCCATGAATATGGATTCACACTTTTCAAGCGCTTCGGCGAACTGTGGCGGGCAACAGTCAACTCGCCTGGATTCGGTTTGGATCGTGTCGTTGAAAAACTGACCGGCAGTTGGCGCGGGTAGAACCGCGGTCTGGCTGTCCATATCCCGTATCATGTCGATGCTGAGTTCGCTATGGCTCAACATGTGGTCGATTCGGCCGAATAAGTCCGGTTCCTCATCGTCGATGATGGAATCAAAGCCCTGGGACTTTTCTATTTTACCCAGTATCCACCATTCCGGTTTTCTCTCGGCTCGGGGAGACACGACAAAATCTGTTACCTGCACGAATGGTTGGGCCTGCAGACCCAGACCACAGAGATTGATATCGGGCCGCTCATACATATCTGTTGCAGGTAGTACATAATCTGCAAATTCTGCCGTGGCATTGGGATAGATATCGATGACACAGATGAATTCCAGTTTGCTGAATGCTTCTTCCAGGCGCCTGGTATTACCCATGGAAATGAGTGGATTGCCGGATATGACGACGAGTCCGCGGATGGGGTTATCCTCCGTCAATATCATGTCGGCCAGCAGGTTTCCCGGCAGGGAACCGCGAATTTTCCTGACATCGCCATATGGAGTTGATTCAAACTTTATTGGCTTTCCGCCGGTTCGCCCGGCTTTGGCCGCAGGATAAAAGCCATCTGAGTAAATGTTCCCACCTGCCTTGTCCAGGTTACCGGTAACGACACTCAGCATGAACAACAACCAATAAGCCAGGGTTCCCTGCCTTCCCATATTGGCGCCAGTGGACATATGGACTGCCGCAGACGGTGCTGCTGCAAACTCATCGGCGAGTTTCCTGATCTCGGCGCTGGTTATCCCAACCACGTCTGCGACGCGTTCCGGTGTGTAACCAGAGATAAATTCAATCAGGTTCTCTATATTATCCGCATGATCGTAGATATAGGGCTGGTCGAACTGCCCTGAGCTATGGAGATGTTGCAGCATTGCGGCCATCAGATAAACATCGGAGTCAGGTTTAACCTGGACTAACTCTCCTATCCCCTTAATGGATTCGTTTTCTCGCGGATCGACGAACCGTATTTTTGCACCTCTCTTCTTTGCCTTACGTAGTGCTGCCATGGGGTCAGCAATGGAAAGGAAGCTCATATGGGATATTCGCGGATTGGAGCCAAAGATCAGAAAGAAATCCGTATTGTCTAAATCAGGGATCGGGTGAATCGTGCTGGATCCAAAGAAGGCTTCACTCCCTGCGAATTTATTGGTGCAATCCTGTGTGCCTGAACTGAAGTTTTTCCGAATTTCATTTTTAATTAGAAAAGAACTGATGGCCGGGCCCGCAGTTGAATTAAACGCCAGGGGATTCCCGGTATAAGATGCCAGCGCCCCGGCACCGTACTTTTCCTTGAGGGAGGCTAACTTTTCAGCAATTTCGTCTGCTGCCTGATCCCAGCTAATACGTTCAAATTTTCCGTCCACGGTTTTTCTCTCGGGATAGTTCAATCTGTCCGGATCCTTGTGCAGGTCCAGGGTGGCAAGACCCTTGTGGCAGGCGAATCCCCTGGTGACAGGATGATTCTTGTCTGGTTTGAGAGAAATGATTTCATCATTTTCAACCTCGGCAATTAATGCGCAAGATGGCTCACAGACCCGGCAAAAAGTACTTATCCTTTTCATATTGGCTTGTCCTCTCTGACGCTTTAGCATAAAGCGTTAGTCACCCAGAGTTAAGTACTAATGTTTAAGAACAGTTGTGTGGTGGTGACATCGACTCTCTGGCGGATGTTGTACTTTCTTAAGAAGTAACGTCAGGAGGTGGCCTGGACCAGGCGAGTGGCGACCGGGTGTGCCTGAAGTGTGAGTGCTTGTCGGCGTTTGAAATTTTCCCTTGCTTCCTCAGGTGGCTGTCGTGATGCCTGCCAGACAGCCAGATCCTTGTACCAGGTGATGAGTAACATCTTTCCATTCGTTGACTCTCGATCACTTTCTGCGAACAGGCCCTGGACTTCAGTGTCGAAACCGCCTTCGAAAGTGACCCAGGCCCTGGCACTGAGCGCTGTAATTTCCTCTACATCCTTGTTTAGAACATCAAACCAGCGGAAGACATAGATCCCAGGTCGCTTCCGGGTTGAATGTTCCCTCGGGCGTTCGGTGGGCACCAGGTTGACACTATTTAACAGCTGGAAACCAGTACCATCGACCTGGTGCGCGATGCTGTTGATTTCTGTTGTCGAACTGATCACCAGGTATAACGCATTGCTGTCGAGACCAAACAGACCCTGGAAAACACCAAACAGCTTCACGCCTTGTGTGGCGAGAGCGGGGGTGAGGGTTCCGTGAACATAGTTGATTAGATTGATCGGCCCCGGGTGGTCTGGGTCTTTAAGCAGATTTACCTGATAATAGTGCATCTGCCAACTTTAACAGATAGCGTCACATGATGGTCACCGCGGCAGAGATATCTCTCCCTGTATGCCGTGGGTACGAACATGACCACTGCCTTTGGCTTCCACTAGCAGATCACCGGAAATATTAACGATATTAATGGTGCCGGATCCATCGCTGCCAATGGTGACGGCCCCCTTAACTTCCCGGATCTTGATGCTGCCGGATCCATCGCTGCCGATTTCTACATCTGAGCCCACATTCTGGATATCGATGTCACCGCTACCGTCGCGGCCTACCAGTACTGTTCCAGTCACGGTATCAATATCTATTTCACCTGAACTGTCACGCGGGATCCACACACTGCCCTGAATATCATAGATATCGATATCCCCGGAACTATCCGTGACTTCAAGATCACCATGTAATTTACGAACTTCAATGCTGCCAGATGAATCCTTAATAGTGAGACTGGTGCGATTATCGCGAACGCGAATATTGCCGGAACTGTCATCAATGAGAGTCGCCGATACCTGCTCGATGTGGATGTCACCACTGCTATCCTTGATCTCCATGGGCATGTTTTCCGGTATCTCCAGATCAATGTCCATGTAGGCATACCGGGCATCGAAATCATCGTCCTCATAGGGAATGATGACCGTCAGTTCCAGAATATGATCATCCCTCGCCACATCCAGGGTAATATATTGCAACCATTCATTTTCATTGCTGCAAGCGCGACCGGAAAAGTGGGCTGATTCGTCCCCTGATGGCGTGATTTCCAGATACCCGGCGAGCGCGTTTATCCTCAGCAGTGAAATTCCCTGCAACGACAATTCTTCTTCTATTTTTTTCTCTGCGGCACAACCAGCTGCGATGACGGGGGTGGACGAAATGGCGGTAATGATTGCAATGACCAGGGTCAGGTTTTTCACGTTATCTGTTTCCAGTGTTGGATGTCGTGATTTAGATGCAGTAAAAGGCGATTTGGTTTAAACGGGGGTGGCTGGCTTCCACCGGAAGAAATCTATACGTTTGTCGGTAAGGTATAGATGTGGAGTTTATTGGTGCGGATCATCTGCTGAATATCACGAACATAATCTTCGCCACGTTCGGAATAGTATTGCAGGCCATGAGCGAGTTGCATGCCCATGTAGTCATTCTGGAGGGTGCGTTGTTCTGCTCGAATGATTCTGAGGTTTTTGTAAGCCTGATGGGTATTAATATTGAGCATATAGGCTTTAACACCTTCCTGTACCGAGGAATAGGTAGCGATTTCATGGGACAATCCCTCCGTTCGCTGACTTGGTTCAATTCCGCAACCGGCACTAAAACACCAGATACCAAAGTAGTTATTGGCTTCGATGGCGAATCGTGAGGTCCCCCAGCCGGACTCATTAGCAGATTGTGCCAGAACGAGAGACGCGGGTACGATATCCACGCGATCCAGAAGCTCATTCACATTTAGCGCGTCGACTTTGACAGGTAACTTGAATCGGTATTGCTTAAACAACTGACTCAATCTGTGGTGTTCCCCCCCAGACAACACCAATCCACTTTCCAACTTAAGGGATAGCGCGATTAGTTCAGATCGGTCACGGCGAATACCGGCGTTAGCCTCGCGAATGAGTGGTAGCATGAATTCGAAAAATACCCGCTTCTTCTGCTGTACATCATGAAAGGCAGAAAAATCAGGTCTTCTCTCGTTCTGGGATACTGTATCCAATGCGGTATGGGCCACATTTTTTTTCGAGTTGTTGTTCGACTTGTTTTTCGAGTTGGTATTCGAGTTGTTGCTGGAGTTTTCCTCTACAGGCGATTCGATGACGATATCTTTTACTGCAAATGTATCATCAGCCGGTGCTTGCCTGACGGTCAGTACGATATTGGCAGGGTTTGCCAGTATGAAAAGAAGTGTAATGGGTAACCATTTCATCGCTATGATGCACCGCACAATATGGAGATATGCCCATTATATTCATAATTTCTTCATTTTCAATAAAAAGGGGCCAGTTCACATAAAAAAAGTGACAGGCGTCACAAAATGCTGCCGTGTTAAGCTTCGATTCCAGGAGGAATTGATGGCGCTTCGGCAACAAGTGATGGTTCTATATCTGGCGAGTTCTGCCCTGGATACCAGGGTTATCGCCTGGAGTTTCTATGATGGGACAGGCCAGAATCGCCATATGGCGGGGGATTGTGACGAGCCGCCCTTCAGAACAGGCCTCGATGCGTTGCAAGATGGGTGGCGTTTGATACAGGCTAACCCACTTGTCAGCCATGTATCGGGAGATGAGTTCAGAACCGATTATCTAAAATATGAATTTTTCTTCGAAAAGATGACAAAAGTGAATGAATGAACAATATCTGTTGAATTCGAACCAGATGGCAGAATTTGCCGCCCGGGGTTTCCTGCGCATGGATGGCATTGTTCCGGAGGAGATAAATCAGCAGTTCCTTGATGATATTGGCCATGTGGATGAAAAGGAAATCACATCACCGATGGATCATTACGGGAAGGTGATGGCGACCAGCGCTGTGCCGGTTGTCAATGCTGGCACACCGCTGAAAGATGCCTACCATGAAGGTAGCGCCCTGCATAAATTGATAAATCTGCCGCAGGTGAAAGGCGCCATCCAGAGTCTGGTAGGAAGCTCCCCGAAACTCGATCACCATTTTTTGCATATCACTTTTCCCCCGGCATTCTATGATGAATCCCGGGCACCCCAGGTATCACAGCACACTCACCAGGATTCCACCATTGATCCGAGAAAGGCATTCGATGTGCAGATCCTGTATTTTCCTCACCTGGTGACCAGGGAGATGGGCGGCACGCGATTTATACCCGGAACGCATCTGAGGGTTGTAAGTGAAGCCGCCATCAGCCGCTACCAGAACATCCGGGGTCAGCAGCATATGGTCTGTGAAGCGGGGAGCCTTTTGTTTATGCACATGGGGGTCTGGCATGGCGGCGGCCTGAATCAGTCAGACAAGTTGCGCTATATGTTTAAAATACGGCTTTGCCCGACAGAGCGGCAGGTAAGGCTGTGGGACGATTCAGACCTGCCGAACGATCATTTTGAACAGCGGCCAATTTTCTGGACAGGCGGTTCGCCGGACCCGGAACATATTCATAGTATTTTGACGAAACCCGAACGCTGGTTTGAGGCGGATACAGGCAGGCTTGAGTACCTTAACCGAATCCGGTTCTGGCGATATCTGCTGGGGGATGATTCTTTTGATGCCGATTATTGGTTGTCGAGAGTGGAAAATGAATTTGCCTGATTATTTCGCTAGAGGCTTCTTATCTCGCCAGAGGCCTCTTATCTCGCTAGAGGCCTCAACCTGACCCACCCCGATTCGATGTTATCCAGGCCGTCTTCATAACCCGGTTCGCCTGGCATGACAATGATCCGGGTATCTCTCATTACCCTTGCTCGATCGTCCGTCTGGTTTGCCGCCGCGGATTCGATGACCTGTTCGGCTGAATCAAACAAGGCCAGGTTCCTGATCATTCTCAATGTTGGGCTCATGAGAACCATCTTTTCTGCATCGGCCTGTTTGAGTATTTCATTCGGAGACATCCACTCGGAATGAACCAGTTCCCCGTCATCGTGGATTGGAGTCTGGTTGGAAGGCATACGCGTGATAAAAAAACGTGCATCGAATCGGCGCGGTGGCCCGAGAGGCGTGATCCACCTGGCGATGTAGTGCATTTCCCCTGCATCCAGAATGAGTGATTCGTCCCTGATAATCTCGATAAATTTACGGCTGGAATCGTTGATATCATCCCGGTGTTGTTGAAATCGACGTTCGGTTGCAGGATCGGTGAGATCCAGCGGTTTCAGGGTTTTTTTGTTCAGTGCCAGTAGAATTCCTGCTTCCTCGAAGGCTTCCCGGATGGCAGCGATATAGTAAGCCAATCCGCCAGATTCAAGGGCCATCAACTCGCTGGCCTCGGCATCAGTTCGATGAATACTTATTTCCTGGAAGGCGCAAGGATCGTCAGCAGCATCGACGGCGCCGCCCGGGAAAACCCACATGCCACCGGCGAAAACGGTATTGGCGTGTCTCTCCATCATAAAAACCTGGAGGTCCGGTCTGTCGTCTATCAACATTACCGTGGCCGCTGGTCGGATTTGAACTAGTTCTGGATCGTAATCATTCATAATGGTGAAACTACCATGAATCATGCGCGGGCGACCAGAGTGGCTGTCCTGAACAGGCATGGCGGTTAATTGGACTCGCCAGGAGAAAAGTCGTGAAAAGGATGCTGGGACTGTATCTGGGCATGATGCTGTCCTTCAATGTGATGGCCGACAGGGTAATCGTGCTAAAGGACGGCAGTCGCATTCGAGGCGAAATAGTGTCTGTAGAAAATGGCCTGTACAGGATCGATAGCGAGTCATTGGGCACAATCCTGCTGGGCAGCAACCAGATTGAAAGTATTTTGTCTGCATCAGCGTCGACAGCATCAGAACCCGCTTTAACGGTTCATTCCGCTGTGGGCTCTCAATCCGCTGTAGGCACTCAATCCGCGATGCAGTCGATGCAATCAACCATAATGAATAATCCGGGTATTATGGGGACTATTATGGCATTACAGAATGACCCGCAGATGCAGGCCGTCCTGGCAGATCCGGAAGTGATGAAAGCGATACAGCGTTTTGATTTTGAAGCCCTTGCCAATAATCCAAAGGTCAAGGCACTCATGAACAACTCCAAAGTAAGACACATCCAGGGATCGCTACAGTAGGCTAACCCTGTAACAGTGGTTTTAAATAACGACCGGTTTCTGATTTCCTGTTTTTGGAAAGTTGTTCCGGGGTTCCCTCGGCGATGATGCTGCCGCCCCTGGGCCCGCCATCCGGACCCAGGTCGATAACCCAGTCAGCGGTTTTTATCACATCAAGATTGTGCTCTATGACGGTAACGCTATTGCCCGCGTCCACCAGGCGATTCAATACGATGAGCAATTTTCGAACATCATCAAAATGCAAGCCCGTCGTCGGTTCGTCGAGAATATAAAAAGTCTTGCCGGTTGCAATTTTTGAAAGTTCCCTGGCTAATTTGATTCGCTGCGCCTCCCCGCCGGACAATGTTGAAGAAGGTTGACCAAGATGCAGATAGTCCAGGCCAACGTCCACCAGAAGCCTGAGTTTTCTGTTGATTTTCGGATGCTCTGAAAAGTGAACCACAGCTTCATCCACGGTCAGTTCGAGAATATCAGCGATGGACTTGTTTTTATATTTCACCTCAAGTGTGGCCTCGTTGAAACGCCGGCCGTTGCATTCTTCGCATTTTACGAATACGTCGGATAGAAAATGCATTTCAATTCTTCGGACCCCGTCACCCCGACAAGCCTCGCATCGGCCGCCCTTGACATTGAAAGAGAATCGACCGGGTTTATAACCTCGCATTCTTGACCCGGGCAGCATGGAATAGAAGAGGCGGATTTCATCGAACACCTTGATGTAAGTCACCGGGTTGCTTCGTGGCGTTCGGCCAATAGGCCGCTGATCTATCGCAACTACCTTATCCAGTTGCGCAAGCCCCTTTATATGGTCGTGGGCACCTATTTTTCTTGTGGAATGGTGAAATTGCCTCGCAAGGGCCGGGTATAAAATGTCATTTACCAGAGTGGACTTGCCTGCACCGGAGACGCCGGTCACGGCTGTGAGTACTCCCAGGGGAAAATCAACATTCAGGTTCTTTAAGTTATTCGCCCTGGCGCCCAGTATGCTAACGATACCGCTAGGTTGTCGTCGCTCAGGATTGAATTCAATCTTCATTCTACCGGACAAATAGTTCCCGGTTACTGAGTTTCGTTTCTTCTCCAGGCTCTTAGGCGTGCCCGCGTGAACGATATTGCCGCCATGTATACCAGCACCTGGTCCAAAATCCACAACATAGTCTGCGCTTCGAATGGTTTCTTCATCATGTTCCACAACAATGACCGTATTGCCGATGTCTCGCATTCTAAGCAGCGTACGAAGCAGCTTCTTATTGTCCCGTTGATGTAACCCGATACTCGGTTCATCCAGAATGTAGATGACGCCTGATAGTTCAGAACCCACCTGGCTAGCCAGGCGAATTCGCTGGGATTCACCGCCGGAAAGAGAAGGGCCGAGTCGATCCAGGGACAGATAGGACAAGCCAACGGAGTTAAGGAAATTCAGACGATTACAAATTTCTTTTAGAATTTCCTTTGCGATTTCGCCCGCCGCGCCAGGTAGCCTGAGTGTCCGGAAATAGTCGTAAGTTCTGTCGATTGTCCAACTGGAAATTTCAACGATTGTTGTACCCGCTACTTGTACTGAAGCACTTTCTGCAGACAGGCGCATGCCATTGCAGGTGGTACAGGGATTGTTAGCCAGAAACTGGGAATACCAGCGTTTCATCCCGTCGGAGCGTGTGTTACGAAAGCGGCGCATTAACCGGTTCATCAGGCCTTCATAACGGGACATGCTGGTGCCGTGACTCCCCCAGTTGATCTTGTATTTTGTCTCACCGGTACCATGGAGAATCTTACGTTGCTGGGTTTTGGATAGTTTGCGCCAGGGTTTGTCGAGCGGAATTTTGAGATACTTAAAAATTTGCCGGTGATAGATGGAACCAGTCGAATTGCGATCTTCATCAATACGCCCAACAGGTTTTAATGCACCATCCTGCAAGGTCAGACTTCGATCAGGAATAAGAAGATCGGGGTCAAAGGCTACCTGGGTGCCCAGTCCGTTACAGTTGTGGCACATTCCCTGAGGGCTGTTAAATGAGAAGGATTGTGGCGTTAAGACCGGAAATGAAATTCCGCAAGACCCACAGGATAGATGTTCAGAAAAAATCCGGTCGCCTGTCTGGCCCAGGTTTGCGATGAGCATACCATCACCCAGAGACAGTGCCTGCTCAACTGATTCAGTCAAGCGTTCCGTCATATCTCCCCGGAGTACTAACCGGTCAATTACTGCTTCCACGGTATGTTTCTTTCGTTTGTCCAGCACATCAATTCCCTCGCTGCGTACCAGTTCGCCATCTATTCTCAAGCGGACGAATCCCTGGGCCCTGGCATCCGCCAGCAGGTCACGATGTTCCCCCTTGCGGTTGACAAGCAGTGGTACGAGTATCAACAAACGGGTTCCTTCAGGATTTGATAAAAGCTCCCGGGTTATATTCTGGGCAGTCTGCCCCTCGACCGTGGCACCGCATTGATGGCAATGTTGAACGCCGACCCTGGCAAACAGTACGCGAAGATAATCTGAAATTTCAGTAATCGTCCCGACTGTAGAACGGGGGTTCCTGCTGGTGGTTTTTTGCTCAATGGAAATCGTCGGCGACAGTCCGCGAATCGTATCGTATTTTGGTTTTTCCATTTGCCCAAGAAATTGCCTGGCGTAGGCAGAAAGGGATTCCACATAGCGCCGCTGGCCTTCTGCATACAGGGTATCAAATGCCAGTGAAGATTTACCCGAACCGGATACGCCGGTAAGCACCACGAGTTTTTTCTTCGGGATTTTTACTTCAATTGATTTTAAGTTGTGTTCTCGTGCACCACGGATCAGGATATGGTCTAATTCTTCTGAGGCTGTTTTCATTTACTTCTTGAGATGATAATTATTTTTAATACGTGTATATATATACATGTTTTTGTCGTGTAAATCACGAATTATCGAACCGGAGCAACCTACCCAGTTGAATCAGAAACCTTAAGGTCAATTCAACCTTGATTTCAGTTTCAACGATCTTCCATGTTTCCGGATAGGCGCCACCCCATGACCAAATCCTCCGTCTGCATTCTGCTATTCACGGAGTGCGTCCAGCACTGAATCAGCCGTACCGCGTTCGAAGTGGAATGCATATCGCATTCGCTGTAAATTATTACCCTTGTTTGCAATCCTTGTTCGCGATAAAAGTGGCTGCCCGTTTCCGGGCAGCAAGAGGCAGTTGGCTCGCCATGGTTGTCATTCGTGTTTGCAGTTCCTGCTTGTAGATCAGGTGGGTGAAAGGCAATGATAGGTAACCCTTACTGACAGCCTCGTGTCAGGCGTCTTTCGAGATTGGGTTACAGGTAAAGAACATGCACCGCGCAGACCGATTATTTCAGCTGAGGTTGTCAATAGCGGTGAATTTTTTGAAGAAACTGAAAAGCAAAACTTGCGAGCATACATCGACTATCAAACTGGAAATAACAGGAGTTAACGATGGCGACTAAGCCAGTAACCGGGTGTCTCATTATTATTGGCAATGAAATATTGTCTGGCAGGACGCAGGATACGAATCTGGCGTACCTTGCCAGGGAACTCAATGAACTCGGTGTGCGCATGACCGAAGCAAGGGTGATTCCGGATGTCGTGCAAACGATTGTGGATACGGTTAATGAATGTCGGGTGAACTTCGATTATGTTTTTACAACCGGGGGTATCGGGCCGACTCATGATGACATCACGGCAGATTGCATCGCGCTGGCATTTAACACTGAATTGGAAATGCATCCTGATATCGTTAAAATAATTCAGAGACGGGAAGCACCACCTGAGGTGATGGAATCCAGGCTGAGAATGGCACGGATACCGAAAGGTGCCTCCCTGATCGAGAATCCAACTGGTGGTCCGCCAGGGTTCAGGATAGAGAATGTATTTGTCATGGCCGGTGTACCCATGGTCATGCAGGCAATGGCCAGTACTTTTAACCGGGAGTCAATAAAGGGAGGTGATCCTGTGCGCTCCCGGTCCATCGGCGCTTACCTGAGTGAAGGACAGGTGGCAGCTCGTCTCAGGGCTATACAGGAAGAGCACCCGGAGGTTGACCTGGGTTCCTATCCGTTCTATCGCCAGGACGGTTATGGGACAAATCTCGTGATGCGCGGAACCAATGAGATAGAACTGGACCTCATGCTCGAAAAAGTCAGGCAGATGATCGTTGACTTTGGTGCAGAACCTTTTCAGGACAATTGAACAGTATCCGAAAAAGGACGAACATAGAGTCAGGACAACTCTGATTTTCCCTATGTCTAGAATATGGCTTTCGGCCGCGATCATGCTCGTTTGCGCAGCTTGTGTTCCACAAGTGGGATACGACTATGCGGGGATCGAAGAATTTTTACTCATGGAACGGGTTCTCGGCAATAATGCTGAGGGCCTGGAAGAAACCCTTGTGGGTGATATTGATATCCTCGCTCTGACCCCGGAAATCAAGACACTTCTCGACTCCGAAATTGACGGTAAATGGAGCACCAGTCGAAAACTCAGAAATCTCCGCGAACTTCTTTATAGCGAAGAACGACTGAATATTCACTATGACACTGGAAACACATTGACCGCTTCTGAAACTTTCACCCAACGGTCAGGTAATTGTCTGTCAATGACAAGTTTGTTCATTGCTTCTGCCCGCCATGTTGGTATCCAGGCCAGATACCAGAAGGTGGCCGTTGATCCCACCTGGGACCATGACGGCAAGACGATGATTCGATACGAACACATCGTGGCGACGGGTAAGATTTCGGGGGGCGGGGTATATGTTATCGATTTCTTGCCGGAGTTTATCATCGGCGATATGCGTGCCTATGTTATTTCGGATGAAGAGGCACTCGCCCTTTACTACAATAATCTTGGTGCTGAAGGCATTATCGATGACAGGATTGATGATGCCATCAAGTTCCTTCGCATTACCCTCAAACTGGATCCACATTCCTCGAATGCATGGAATAATATGGGCGCTGCCATGCGGCGCGCCGGTGAAGATGAACTAGCCGAATTCAGCTATCATCGGGCGATTCTCGAGGACAGTAATAATTACACAGCGCTCACTAACCTCGCCCAGTTTTACACATTCCGTGGCCGTGATGACGAAGCAGCGCAATACGATGCCAGGGTCAAAAGGTACAGGGCGCGGAATCCATACTTTCACTATTTTCTCTCAGAACTTTCTTTTCAGGAGGGAAATTATGCCGAAGCCCAGCGATCCCTGCAAAGATCAATTCGCTTAAAGAGAGACGATCCGGATTTTTATGTGGCGCTCGCAAAAACCCACGAAATGCTGGGCAACAATGCGAAGAGCCAGAAAATGCTGGTTCTTGCGGATAAATACCGCCAGAGAATTCTCCCGGCACCCGAACGTCGCATGAATCATCGATATATGTCGATAGGCATCAAGGTGAATACAAGCTCAATCGACTGGTAAGGACCCCCCGTGCCATCCGTGTTAACGTTTGTTTACCCATAAAACGATAGAAAAAACCGATGCCAATTCGACTGGATAAACCCTGGATTGCCCTGAGCACCAAAAACCTTGAGCAGGTCAAAGGACATTTAGGCGTATATGAACTGGGTTCCGAGATTGATGGAGTCGTATTTATTGGTTGTGCGGATGCGCGCAGCCTGTTTGGATTGAAAGGTGAACTGCAGGATCATCTGGACAAGGGGGCGCAGACCTGCTTTCGAATAGAGATCACCAGTGCGTACCAGACGCGATACAGGGAACTCCTGATGGTGCATTATGCAGATTTCCAGGCGTATCCACGGGACAATATTGAAGCAGACCTGCCACGCCTCGGCAAATTATCACCCCTGTAAATAACAGCTGCTTAAGAATAGTCGGAGAAGCAATGGACCTACAACAGAGCGATGAGCAGAAGTTAATCGTTGCCACGGTGCGAAGATTCGTACTGGAAGAGATTCTGCCCCTGGAGATGAACCTTGATCCTGATGCGGATTCACTTGAACCCGCAGACAGGGAAAGGCTGGTGGGGAAGGTCAAGGAAATGGGCTTGTATGGCCTGGATATTCCGCAAGAGTTCGGTGGGCCTGGCCTGGATATGGTGACCAAGACACTTATCTCGATCGAAATGGCGCAACATCGCGCCGGACTATACTCGCCCTGCTATGGCGTTTTTGGTGGCGCAGGACTCGCACAATTGTATGAGGCGACTGAGGATCAGAAAGAGCGATATTTATACCCGACGTTAAGGGGTGAAAAGAGAGGTTTTTTTGGTTTAACGGAACCATCCGGCGGTTCCGACCCGGCCCGTGCAATCCAGACCCGGGCGATAAAGGATGGTGACGATTGGGTCATTAACGGTTCCAAAATCTTTATCTCAGGCGCGGATGTCGCTGACTTTGGGCTGGTCTTTGCCCGTACATCGCCAGACAAGGGGCGCGGTGGTGTGACCTGTTTCATCGTGGATACGGACACGCCGGGATTTCACGTTCGCCGGGTTATTCATACATTAAGGTCCGCACATTACGCCACGGAATTACAATTCGAGGAGATGCGGGTTCCTGCCCGTAATATTCTGGGTGAAGTGAACAAGGGATTCTCAATTGCAAATGATCGCCTCTCCAGGCAGCGAATTCCTTACTCGGCCGGATGTATTGGCGTCGCGATAAAAGCCCATGAACTGGCAGTGGAATATGCAAAAATAAGAGAAACATTCGGCGCACCGCTGGCATCCCGGCAAGCCATTCAGTGGATGTTGGTTGACAATGAACTCGATATTAAACAATCGCGATGGGTTACGCTCGAAGCAGCCGATATGGCGGACCGTGGCATGCCCTTCCGAAAAGAAGCGGCAATGGCGAAACTGTTGGCCTCGGAAGCCGGTAGCCGTGTTGTGGATCGCTGCATGCAGATCCATGGTGGTTATGGTGTCACCAAGGATTTCCCGTTCGAGCGGTGGTACAGGGAAATGAGGATCAGGCGGATTGGTGAAGGTCCGAGTGAAGTTCAGCGGCACATCATTGCCCGGGATATATTAGGCAGCAGCCTGAGGTAATTGGCGACATTGGAAATCAATGCGCTTAACGACCATCGCTGGAACAGGGTTTTTTGCGGCGGTCGCACAATGGATAGCCTGGTGAAACCTGAATAAAACGCCTCAGGTGGCAGGGGTTAGCTGCACCAGGATTCCATTTGCAGATTTTGGATGGATAAACACCTGTGGTCCGCCAACACCAATTAGTTTCACGCCCCTGGCTTCAAGATCTTTGACCGTTGCATCCAGATCATCCACTGCCATGGCCATGGTGTGCAGACCCTCTCCCCTGGATTCAAGGGCGCGGCCCACAGCCGACTCTTCATTGATCGGCGCCACGATTTCGATGAATCCTCCATTTGCCATGGGAAAAAATGCCTGCTTTATACCGAGTGCCTCGGATTCTGCGGTGCGTTCCAATTCCATCCCCAGATCATCGCGCCAGGTCTTAATGCCCTGGTCAATATCCTTTACCCTGATGACGATGTGATCTACACCTTTTATGCCCATTGGTAATTCTCCAGTTACAATAGTGAATGCTGGATTTTAAGTTACAGTATTTCCGCACCAGATACTATTTTAGAGAAGCTTCATGTGCCAGGAATAGCCATATTGATGCAGATTCAGCTTAAATTTGTTACCTTGATTCAATCCAGTCCATTGTGAATGAGCTATGTCACTTTCAACCCAACGTAATTCAATCTGCCCTGAGGGCGATGACAATCGACATGCCGGAGATGCTATTGGTATAGACAGTGTCATAGTCAATGGTGCCGTGGTCTATCAGGAGGCCACCGGCTATCGTGATGAACAGCCTGGTCAAATTATTGTCGGGCAAGGTCGTTAGATGAAGAATATTCCCGGGCGAAGAATTGCAACAAATGGCATCGAACTCTATATTGCAGAGCTTGAACCAGCAGAAAAGAAAGATAGCCCCCTTGTTATAATGATTCATGGGTTCCCGGAATCCTGGTATTCCTGGCGGCATCAATTTGCACCCATTGCGAATGCGGGATTTCATGCCGTTGCGCCCGATATGCGCGGTTATGGCAAGAGCGATAAACCGTCTGAAATTTCAGCCTATAATCAGGTCGAGGTGGTAAACGATATCATCGGGCTGATACCGGCACTTGGATACGAGACGGCAATAGTGATCGGGCATGATTGGGGCGCGCCCACTGCATGGAATTGTGCACTTCATCACCCGGATAAAGTCACGGCGGTCGGTGCCTTGTCTGTACCATTTTCTCCAAGACCTGACGTATCGCCCATGAAAACCATGAAGGCGATGTTCAAGGACATGTTTTTCTACCAGATGTATTTCCAGGAGCCGGGTGTTGCCGAGGCTGAACTGGAGGCTAATATTGAAGTTTCATTGCGCAAGTTCTTTTACCTGGCTTCAGGGAATAAAGAGGCAACTGAATTCACACCAAGACCTGTTGATTCGGACCTGTTGTCAGATGCGGTTGACCCGGGTGAGTTGGGTCCCTGGTGTAGTGAGGATGACCTTAAATTTTATGTTAACGAATTTAACCGAAATGGTTTTCGCGGACCCCTGAACTACTACCGCAATTTCGACTTGACCTGGGAACTGACAGAAGGAGCGCCGAAAACTATTTCACAGCCTGCGATGTTTGTGGCTGGCGAAAAAGATGGCGTGATTGTCATGGCAGGTGAAGCCTTGAAATTAATGCCGGAACGGGTGCCTGACCTCAGGATTAATGAGCTTATTCCGGGTGTGGGGCACTGGACCCAACAGGAAGCGCCGGGTGCGGTGAACGATGCTATCCTCCGATTCCTGGATATGGTGGCTCAGGGATGAATAAGCATATTTCAATTGTTGGTGCGGGGATGTGCGGGTTGTGTACGGCGTTAGCAGTTGCGAGAAAGGGTTGCCGGGTAACGATCTACGAACGCGATGTACCGCCGCCGGATGGAGGAGCCCACGAGGCGTTTTTCCAGTGGAACAGAAAAGGTGCCGCTCAATTTCGCCACCCTCATGCTTTCCTTGGCTTGATGTGCAATATATTGCAAGACAACTACCCGGACCTGGTAGAGGACTTCTGGGCAGCAGGCGCAAGAAGGGTGACCTTCGAGGACATGCTCTCGCCACAGCTCATGGCGCAATACAAACCCGAACCCGACGACGAAAAGCTCTGGCTTCTGATGTGTCGCCGGGCGACGATGGAAACAGTTTTAAGGCGGTATGTAGAACGCCAACCAGATATTGAAATTAATAATTCGGCGAATGTCATCGGTATTGTGGCGGATCGCGATAACGATTCTATCAATATCAAAGGATTAAAACTGGTCCATGGCGGAGAGAAAACTGAAGTAGAAACAGATTTAGTCGTTGATGCATGCGGCAGGACCAGTAAATTCCCTGGCTGGTTTGCCGAGATGGGAACCGAGATAGATGTGGAGGATGATGCTTCCGGGATCGTCTATTACACTCGTCACTACCAGCTGTTACCCGGCGTTGAGGAACCCAAACGGGGAGGCAAGGATCGGTCTGCCGGTGACCTCGGTTATATCAAGTACGGGGTGTTTCCAGGTGAAGAAGGGCATTTCGCCATTATTATTTGTTTGCCTGATGACGAAACCGCGTTGCGGGAAGCAGTAAAAGATGGTGATCAATTTGATCTGATCTGTAGCGCCATTCCGGGTCTGGTGCCCTGGGTTCGCAAGGACGTCTCGGAAGCGACCACTTCTTCCTTCGGCTTCGGGGATATTCACGCTGTATGGCGCCACTTCATCAAGGATGGCAAGCCGGTCGCGCTTAACTATTTTGCCGTGGGAGATGCAGCGGTTAGAACCAATCCCCTCTATGGACGTGGTTGCAGTATTGGCATCCTGCATGCACATCTGTTAGCAGACGTGATTGACGAAATTGAAGATCCTGTCGAACGTGCAATCGCTTTCGACGAATGTACGGAAGCTGAACTTCGGCCAATATTCAAAACCAGCCTTAACCAAGACAGAAGCGGAATCAAACGTGCGGTTGCCATCAGGGAAGGCAAGACGATTGATAACGCGGGTTCCTTTAAAAAATGGCTTCGCCTGGCTTTTGGCGATGCGGTATCCGCGGCGGCAAGAGATGAGATACACGTGGTTCGTGGTGCCATGCGGACGTTTAATCTACTGGAGAAGCCCGGTGAATTCCTGAAAGACTGGCGAATCAGGATGATAGTTTTTCGCTATTTACTCAGGGGTCGCACGACAAATGCCCTGGCCAGGATGCAGCGTGGACCCAGTCGAACTGAAATGACAAATTTGATAGAGGAACAGTAAAATGATTAGAACAGAACTATCCAGAACCGGGCTATCCAGAACCGGGCTATCCAGAACCCTGTGTGCGCTTGTACTCGTTGTATCCACTTCATTCTGCTTTGGCCATGACGCCCCGGCTGTACCTGAACCGATGGATCTTGACCAGTTACTGGAAGTTTTTGGCTGGGATCTGGATAACGCCAAAATCGAAACTCACCAGGTAGGGGATAACCTCTACGTCTTATTCGGGCTGGGCGGCAACATTGCAGTCAGCGTTGGCGAAGATGGCGTGTTAATCGTTGATGACCAGTTCCCTGAACTCATCCCTGATATAAAGTCCGCGATCAAAAAGATTGGCGGTGACGGCGTTGATTTTGCGATCAATACCCATTGGCATTTTGATCACGCAGAGGGCAACCTCGCTCTCGGTCCGGAGGGCACATGGCTGGTATCCCAGGCGAACTCACGGCAGATGATGTTGAATGATCATGTGATCAATCTGGTCATTGCCTCCTATGGCCAGAAGGCATATCCGAAATCGGCATTACCCACCATGACCTTTGATGACACGATGCAATTCCACTTTAATGGAGAATTGATCGATTTGAAGCACTATGGACCGGCTCATACGACAGGAGACACAGCCGTTATTTTTCGCGGCTCGAATGCCGTGCATCTCGGCGATGTATACAATAATGCGGGCTATCCGTTCATTGACGCCGGAAATGGCGGTACGATTGATGGTGTGATTGAATTCTGCACTGCTACGCTGGCGGAGATAAATAAAGATACAGTCGTTATTCCGGGGCATGGACCCATTGCCGACTACCAGGCGCTGGTCGATTATATCACCATGTTGAAAACCATTCGCCATCGAATGATGGCGCTCATCGAAAAGGGCGCGTCCCTGGAGGAAGTCTATTCCGCTAAAGTCACTGCTGACTGGGATGATAAAAATGGTGACAACAAGGGGTTTATCAACCGAGCCTATATGAGCCTTACTCATAAAATTGTGGACCGCTGAGCGGAGTTAGTTTTCGTCGTGGTTGAAGTTTACGACAAAATTGGCAATAGCTATTCGATCACACGTAAACCCGACCCGCGTATTGCACGCAGAATTAATGTCGCGCTCGGCAATAGCACATCCGTTATCAATATCGGTGCAGGATCAGGGTCTTATGAACCCTTGGACCGGGCGGTGATTGCCATAGAACCATCGGTCACCATGATCCAGCAACGTACCGCCGGTTCTGCACCAGTCATCCAGGGAATCGCGGAACGGCTCCCTTTTGCAGACAAGACTTTCGATGCTTCACTGGCATGTTTGACCATTCATCACTGGGAAAAGCGGGGTCCTGGCCTTGCAGAAATGCGTCGTGTAGCGCGAAAACGTGTCGTTATATTTACCTGGGACCAGGATATCTGGGAATCCTTCTGGCTGATTCAGGAATATTTTCCTTGTGTTAATGAGCTTGACCGGCCAAGAGCAGTTGCCATCCCGGATATCGTTTCCGAACTCGGGCATTGCCAGGTTCTAAACGTG
>Ga0114950_10000922_pt1 | contig 21476 bp, 25 predicted proteins | sample N075metaG_FD_83503 | JGI IMG/M metagenome (GOLD analysis project Ga0114950, IMG submission 83503) | Deep subsurface microbial communities from Kermadec Trench to uncover new lineages of life (NeLLi) - N075 metaG | ecosystem: Environmental > Aquatic > Marine > Ocean trench > Sediment | place... | reverse complement strand
GGACGTCGCGGCGACCGCGCAAGGGGCTGCACCGATCGAGGGCGTGATCGAGCTTGCTGTCGAACTGGCGGCCGAGCGACCGGCGGGAGCTGTGCTCTTCGTGATTGCGCGGCCGCAGGGCAGCCAGGGAGGGCCGCCGCTGGCGGTCTTACGGATCCCGAATCCGGATTTTCCACTCGAGTTTTCGATCGGGCCGGAGGACGTGATGATCCCGAGCATGCAATTCGTGGGACCGATTTCGCTCTCGGCACGGCTCGATGAAGACGGGAATGCGATGACCCGCGGCGCTGGAGATATCTCGAGCGTGACGGTTGCGCCGCTTGAGCCGGGCGAGACGGGCATCGAGATCATGCTCTCGAAACGGGGCGAACGGGGTTAACGGGGCGTACGAAGTCAGGCGATCAAAATTCGGTCGTTTTCGGCGGCGGTTGCGCGCTCAGCGCATCGAGCCGGTTGAGTGAGGCCGTCGTGCCGGCAACGATCACCGCATCGCCTTCGACCAGCACATCGTCTCCGTGCGGGACGCGCAGGGGTGTACCGCCATCGGGTTTCTTCGAGCGTACCAGCAAGACCTGCACGCCGATGCGCTCGCGGAGGCTGAGTCGACGCAATGAGAGCCCCGTGACGTGGGGTGGCGCCATGATTTCGCGTAGCTGGTAGCCGTCACCGAGCTCCACGGTCTGGCCACTACCCGCTGCGCCGATGCTGGTGTGCATTCCGCCCGCGAGGTCGCGGCGAAGCTGTTCGCGGTTGCTGGCTTCGATGACGTCCTTTTCCCGGACGGTTCCGACGAGTCGCGCTCGGTCGTCCGCATCCACGACCGCGATCTCGTCGACGTGACTGGCGCTGAAGATCTGCATGACGATGGAGAGATCGACATCGTCGGTCACCGCAGGATGATTCGAATCGACGAGGTCACCCGCGACGACGACGTGCTGCAGGGTCTCCTGTTCGTAGATCAATCGACGCAGCTCGAGAAGTGAGATCGCGCCCAGGTAGGCGCCAGACGGGCTCTCTACCTAGAACTGGCTATGCGAGCTCTGGACGACGAAATCGAGCACGGTCTTGAAGTCGGCCGCGGCGGGCACGATGACCGGATCCAGGGAGATCACGTCGCGAACCGAAAGGTCCTTGAGCACATTTGGATTCTTGGCCTCGTAGATGTCGACGCCCTGGGCTCTCAATTTCGCCGTGTAGATCGAGTCTCGATTCAGGAGTTGAGAGACGAGCGTGCTGATCACGCACGCCGTCATCAACGCGGGCACGATATCGATCGTTTGCGTCAGCTCGAAGATGATGATGATCGCGGAGATCGGGGCATGGGTCGTGGCCGCGACGACGGCGCCCATCGTGACGAGCGCGTAGGCGCCCGAGCTGGCGGTTGCGCCCGGAAAATACTTTTCGACGAGGATGCCGACCACGCCTCCGGCCATCGCCCCCAGGAAGAGGGACGGCGCAAAGATGCCGCCCGAGCCACCGGATCCGATCGTGACCGAGGTCGCAAGAATCTTGGCGACGATCAACAAGCCCATCAGGCCGACCGTCATGCTTCCCGCGAGGGCACCCGAGATCGTCGTGTATCCGACGCCGTAGACATTGGGCAGCCAGATCGCGATCGTGCCGACGATCGCGCCGCCCAGGGCGGCTCGCGATCATTCGGGCAAGGGCACCTTCTCGAAGAACGCCTCGGCGAACGAGAGCGCTCGAATGAACGCGACGCCGACGAGTCCGGCGACGATACCGGCCAGCATATAGGGCAGCAGCTCGAAGGGGCTCACGATCTCGTAGTCGGGCACGATGAAGGCGGGGTGGTTGCCGATCGCATAACGCGTGACGACCGACGCGACGACGGAGCTGATGACGATCGGCGTGAATTGCGTGACGGCAAAGTCGCCGATGATGATCTCGACCGCGAAGAGGGCACCGGCAATCGGAGCGTTGAAGGTCGCGGAGATGCCGGCGGCGGCTCCGCAACCGACGAGGGTCCGGATACTCGCCGCATTGAGCTTGAGCCGCTGTCCGATCGCCGAAGCGAAGGCCGATCCGATCTGGACGATCGGGCCTTCGCGACCCACCGAGCCGCCGCTGCCGATCGAGAGCGCCGACGCGAGGGCTTTGACCGCGATGACGCGCGCGCGGATGACGCCGCCGCGGATCGCGACCGCTTTCATGACTTCCGGAATTCCGTGGCCCCGGGCTTCTCGCGCGAAAAAGTAGATGAGCGGGCCGACCAGCAGACCGCCGATCGCGGGGATCGCGATATTCCAATATCAGGCGAGCGTGCGCGCCACTTCGAGCGGGTCGTGGGTCTCGGCGGCGAGGCCCTCTTCGAAGACGGCGAGGACGCCGTCCATTCCTTCGAAGGCGAAGCCCTGGACCAGGCGAATCAGCAAGCGGAACAGCACGGCGCCGAGCGCACCCGCAAGACCGACGAAGATCGCGGCCACCACCATGAAGAAGTGGCCGCCGCGTTCGAAGAGCTGGCTGCGCTCGGCGGTGGAAATGCTCAAGGGATCGGGTCTTCCGAAAGGCGATCGACGTGCCTTCGAATCGAGTGGTGGGTCACGAAGCAGGCTGGGGAGGGCGGCGGCAGATTAGCACCGCCGCGGGGGTACGGAGGGTGCACATGGTAGGCTGGTGCGATGGCAAGACTCGATCCCCTACCCTGGCGCGTCCTCGAAGAGGAACATCTCCAACATTGCAAGGTTTTCGACGTCCACCGGGCGATCATGGAGTCGCCGCGAACCGGTGCGCCCCATCCTTTCTACCGGATCGAATCGCCCGCATGGGTGAACGTGGTTGCGCTGACGGCCCGGGACGAGCTCGTGATGATTCGCCAGTTTCGGCAGGGGTCCCGGGTCGTGACCCTCGAGATTCCGGGTGGGCTGGTCGATCCCGGTGAGGCGCCCATGCAGGCCGCCGCCCGCGAGCTCTTCGAGGAGACGGGATACCGCGCCGGCCGACTCGAGAGTCTGGGCTCCATCAATCCGAACCCCGCGCTCTTCTCGAATCGTTGCCACATGCTGGTCGCGCTCGATTGCGTTGTGGCCGGTGAGATCCAGAACAGTGCGACCGAAGAGACGAGCGTCGAACTCCTGCCCCTTGCGGAGTTGCCCGAGGTGCTTCGCGGCGGGGGAATCGATCATGCGCTCGTCGTCGCCGCCCTGTACTGCTTCGATCTCTGGCGGAGACAGGCGCGCTAGCCCTTTTCGTCTCGGGCCTCGTGCGCATCCAGGCGCTGGATCACGATGTCGACGAGGCGAGGATCATGGCCGAGGGGATCACTCGTTGCGATCTCGATGCCCGGGTGCCGTTCACGTGCGGCCTCGACGAGATTCGGGATCGACTCGCGGACGTGAAAGCCGGCTCCGAGAAAATGCAGATGGACGAATATTTCACTTGCCCCCGACCGGACGAGCGCGTCGATTGCCTGTTCGAAGTCGGGCGCCGCGAGCTCCATGTGAGCATGCCGAACCAGCCATTCCGGCCGCTCGTTTGCGACGGATTCGGCGAGGGCTGCGAGTCGCTCGTTCGCGGCCTCGCTGCGCGTGCCGTGGTCGACGATCAGTAGTCCTCGAGATCTTGAGACGGGCGTTTTCGACATCGGTCTACCGATCTCTACCAGTAGCTCGCGCGGACCGTCAGGTCGTCACGCGGGCGCACACGGCAGGCGAGACGCAAGTTGGGGTCGATCCGGTTGCGCAGCTTGATCCGCTTCTCGCGATCCGTCTCGGCCTCGAGGGTTTCGTTGCCGACCAGGATTTCGAGACCGCAGCGGGCGCAGGCCCCGAACTCGCCGCAGGCGCTCGCGATCGGAAGACCGGCTTCGCGCGTTACTTCGAGCAGCGTCATCTCGCCTGCCTCGACCTCGATCGTCCGTTCCGACGGTAGAAAGCGCACATGAACTCCCATGGTCGGAGAGTCTAGTCGACAGAATCGCCCGTGAACCGCGAAGCGTGATTTCCCGCCCCTCGTCCTGCGCGCCGGCCGCCTCGACCTCGATCGACGGATGGCTCCCTGCCCCGGATTGCTGGGTTACGCTATCGGCCATGTCCACCGCGGCCCTTCTCGTCATCGGCAATGAGATCCTCTCGGGCAAAGTTCGTGACACGAATTCGGCGTTTCTCGCGGTCGAGTTGCGCAAGCTCGGCGTCGATCTCGAACGGATCCTGACGATCGCGGACGAGATCGATCTGATCGCGCGTGAGACGCGCGCGATGTCCGAGGCGTACGATTTTGTCTTCACGTCGGGCGGGATTGGCCCGACCCACGACGATATAACGATGGATGGGATCGCTCAGGCCTTTGGACGCAAGGTCGAGTTCAATCAATCGATGCTCGATCGCATGGCACGTTATTCGGAGAAGCCCCTCAACGACGCGATGAAGAAGATGGCCCTGATTCCGACGGGCGCCGACGTGCTCGACGTGGGTGGACTCTGGTTTCCGGTCGTGGTCGTCGAGAACGTCCACATCTTCCCGGGGATTCCCGAGCTTTTCGAGAAGAAATTCCATTCGATCAGCGACCGCTTCTCCGGAGTGCCCTTCGTGCTTCGCAAGCTCTATGTGCGAGAGAACGAAAGCGATATCGCGGAGATCCTGAACGCGCTGCTCCGGGAATTTCCGGAGCTGATGCTCGGCTCGTATCCGCGGATCAACGAAGAGCATTACCGGGTGATGTTGACGTTGGAGTCCCGCGACGCGGAGTACGTCGGCCGCGCCACCCAGATGCTCGTCGAAAATCTGCCCACGGACGCCATCTACAAGCTCGAGTAGCAGGGAGCGGCTCGCCAGTTCTTCGCCGGGCGGAGCGTGGTCGGCGCCGGTCGACTCGCAAAATTGGTGAAGGTCGTCGAGGGGGCGATGAACGAAACAGGCTGGCTACGTGGGCTCGCTTTCGTACACCCGGCGTGGATGACCGTGAGCCTGACGCTCGCGGTCGTGACCGCACGACTGGGTCTCGAGATCCGCCGTCGGCGCGCCTATGGGAAACCGGTGGGCGCGTCGCTACGCGCGCGCCACCTGCGCTTCGGAAAGCGCGCGATTCTCATGATCGGGGTCGGCTTCGTGGCGGGCCCGCTCTCGATGTTCTTTCTCCGGGAGCGCGAAATTTTCGACAGCTTCCACGGCATTCTCGGAATCATCGTGTTGGGTCTCTTCTCGTGGACCGGCTGGAGTGGTCGCGCGTTGGCGCGGGGCGACCGCGAAATGCGCGTTCTCCATCGCATCGTCGCGGCGAGCGCGATCGGCGCGGCCATGCTTTCAGCGGTCGCGGGTTTCGTGCTTCTGCCGTGATGGCCGGGCGCCCCGGGCACCTGGTTGCCGGGCGGACGCGCGGCCCTTGATCCGAAGGCGCAGTCAATCCTCGCGCGGAATCGCATCCTGCGCGCGCTGCCTCAGCCAATGGTCGGCGAGCGTCAGGCAGACCATCGCTTCGACTATGGGTACGGCGCGGGGGAGTACGCACGGGTCGTGCCGCCCGCCCGCGGCGAGGGTAACTTCCTCACCGGATGAGGTGACGGTCTGTTGCGCCGTGCGAATCGTGGCCGTCGGCTTGAAGGCGACGCGCAAGATGATCGACTCGCCGTTGCTGATGCCGCCCTGGATGCCGCCGGAGCGGTTGGTCACCGTACGTGTGCGGCCTTCGGCGTCGATCTCGAAGGGGTCGTTGTGTTCGCTGCCCGTGAGTGCGGTGCCGCCGAAGCCCGAGCCGATCTCGAATCCCTTGGAGGCGGGCAGCGACATCATCGCCTTGGCGAGGTCGGCCTCGAGCTTGTCGAAGACCGGATCGCCGAGGCCCGCCGGTACGTGGCGGGCGACGCATTCGACGACACCGCCGACGCTGTCGCCCTGACGCCGCATCGAGTCGATCAGCGTGTACATCTTCGCCGCGGCAGCCGGATCCGGGCAGCGGACGTCATTGGCTTCGACCTCTTGCAGACTGACGGAGTCGGGATCGACCTTGGAGTCGATGTCGCGCACGCGTCGCACCCAGGCGAGCACTTCGATCCCGGCGACTTCGCGGAGCAGCTTGCGGGCGATCGCGCCGGCGGCCACGCGGCCAATCGTTTCCCGTGCACTGGCGCGGCCACCGCCCTGCCAGTTGCGAATCCCGTATTTGGCGTCGGTCGTGAAATCGGCATGGGAGGGGCGGTAGGTTTCGCGCATCTCCTCGTAGGCACTCGGTCGAGCGTCCTTGTTTCGGACGAGAATCCCGATCGGCGTCCCCAGCGTCTTGCCCTCGAAGACGCCTGAAAGGATCTCGGCCCGATCGGCTTCCTGGCGCGGGGTCGTGAGCACACTCTGGCCGGGTCGCCGGCGGTCGAGATCGCGCTGGATTTCGGCGACGTCGATCGGCAGCCGAGGCGGACAGCCCTCGAGTACGACGCCGACCCCGCCGCCGTGGGATTCGCCGAAGGTCGAGATACGGAAGAGGTTGCCGGTTACGCTGCCCATGAGGGTTCGAGGATGCTCCGAGGGATTATTCGGACGGGTTCCGGGTCGATCGGGTCAGCCGTGACCTTCGCTTCGACCCCCCACCGATGGGGTGGCCGCGAGGGTACCGTTTGTCGGCTGAGCCTGCCGCGCGCTGGTCGAATTCCGACGCAGATCGAGCAGCCGTCCGTCGAAGACGGCGTCTGGGGGTGTGCAGCCCGGGTCCTTCGGCGTGCGCAATCGGTTACGTTTCCGACCCCGACGACCCCGACGACCCCGAGGAGATTCGATGCGCGAGTGGTTATTCGACGTCTTCCGCGAACGTCCCTGGTGGATGAGCGCGACGATGATCTTCTGCGCTTATATGGCTTTCATCTACATGCCCTGGGATATTTTTGTGAAGCCCATCGACCAGGACGAAGAAGTCTGGTTCGGCATCCTCTTCACGGGTTTCTGGGCGAAGCTGCTCGCCTTCCCCCATTGGTTCGTGTACTCGGCGGCCGTCTATGGATTTCGGCGGCGCAGGCCTTGGATGGCCTTCTGGGCACCGGCCTACACGGCTCAGGTGGCGTTCGGGTTCTACCTCTGGACCGCGATCGAGACCGGCGGATTCAGCGGGGTCATCGTCGGACTCTTCCCGGCCCTCCCGTTCATGGGCCTGACCTACGCCTTCTGGAACACCCGCGACTACTTCGATCTGAAGCCCCTCGCATTCACCGCTCGCTACGGCGAATGGGCACTCGTCACGGGCGCTTCGTCGGGGATTGGCGCTTCCTTTGCGCGCCAGATCGCGGCCGATGGAACGAAGGTCGTGTTGACGGCCCGCCGCGAAGCTCGACTGACGGCGTTGGCTGCGGAGATTGAACGTGACTTCGAGGTCGAGACCCGGGTCGTGGTGGCCGATCTAGCCTCCCCGGAAGGCCCGAAGCACGTCCTCGAGGCCGTCGCAGACCTGGAAATCGGCTTGCTCGTGAACAATGCCGGCCGGGGCTACGCCGGCCGCTTCGATCTGCTCGACGGTGAAACGTTGCGGCGTCAATTGGTCGTCAACTGTGAGGCGCCGCTCGTGCTGACACACGCGTTGGTCCAGGGAATGCGCGAGCGCGGGCGAGGCGGAATCCTGTTCACCGGATCGCTGGCGGGACGTCTCCCCCTGCCCCTTCACGCGGTCTACTCGGCGACCAAGGCCTTCGACCGCTTCCTGGGCGAGGCCCTCTGGGCGGAGCTTCGCGCGAGCAATATCGACGTGGCGGTACTCGAGCCGGGCTCGACCGAGACGGAATTCCAGGATGTCGCCGGCGAGCTTTCACACCCGGGCCACGACGCGGATGATGTCGCACGCCGGGGCCTGCGCGCGCTCGGCGAACAGCCGTCCGTCGTGGCGGGTTGGCGCAACTGGATCATGGTCAACGCCGCGAGTCGCCTGCTGACGAGGCCGGTCCTGGCGCTCGTCGCCTATGCGCGGACGATCAAGCAGACCCCGGAAAGCCTGCGCTAGGAGTCTGCGCGACCTTTCGGGCGATCCCGTGTGTGCGATGCTCACGGCCTTCGGGTCCGACGGCGCCTGGCAGTGGCCGGTCAAGGGAGGTCCTGCGTGGCACGCGGCTATTGGCTCATGAAATCCGAGCCCTTCAAATATTCCTGGGATGCGCTCGTCAAAGACGGCAAGACCTGCTGGGATGGCGTCCGAAACTACGAAGCGCGCAACAATCTCGCCGCGATGAAGAAGGGCGATCTCGCCCTCTACTATCACTCGAACGAGGGCAAGGAAGTCGTCGGGATCGCCGAGATCGTGGGCGAGTCCTATCCCGATCCCACCGCGGACGATGCACGCTGGGTGGTCGTCGATATCGTCCCGGTCATTCCGTTTACCCGGCCCGTTACGCTCGCCACGATCAAGGCCGATCCGAAACTTCCCGATATCGCGCTGGTCAAGCGCGGACGACTCTCGGTCGTACCGCTGACGCCGGCCGAGTTCCGGCACGTGGCGAAGCTCGGAAAGACGAAGGTTCCCGCGACGATCAAGGCCGGGGCGCGATGAGGCGGCGCCGGGTGGGGGCGTTCCCGCTGCTCGGATTCATCGTGGCCTTTGCGGGCTGCGCGGCGCTCTCGGATGGCTCGTCCGCGGGCGAGGGGACGGCGTCCGGGGCGGAGCCAAGAGAAGAGCCGAGGGCTGAGGCGATGACGCCGGCCCGAATGGAGCTCATCTTCGCAAGCCAGGTGTCGGCGATCGAGGGGCCGACCGGAGCGATTCGGACGCGCATCGACGGGATCAACATCTACCTGATCAGCGACCCGGCGAACGATCGGATGCGGATCATGGCGCAGATCGCGTTTCTCGAGGGGCACGATCCGCGAATCCTCAGCGTATTGCTCGAGGCGAATTTTCACGACACGCTCGACGCACGTTATGCCATTTCGGGAGGTGTGATCTACGCGATCTTTCTGCACCCCATCTCCTCGCTCACACCCGAGCTGGTCCGGTCCGGGCTCGCGCAGGTCGTGAGCCTCGCGCAGACCTTCGGAACGAACTTCACGAGCGGGAAGCTCCATTTCTGCGGTCGTGGGGTGGGCGTGCGTTAATCGACGAGCGCGGCCAACGCGTCCGCATACTCGTTCCAGCGCGTGCCTTCGTGGGCGCGGATCCAGCGCAGATCGACTCGCGGCTTTGCCTGTGCGAGCGCATACAGCTCTTGCACCAGCTCGAGGTTCTTGATCGGCCCGCCCTTGCGCTTCCAGCCGCGCTTTTCCCAACCCTGCGCCCACTCGTTGATCGTGTTCACGCAGAGCTGGCTATCGGAGTAGGCGACCAGGTCCCGATCATCCGGCAGCTTCTTGAACACCTCGATCAGCGCACGCAGCTCCATCCGGTTGTTCGTCGTATCGGGTTCGCGGCCATGACCCCGATCGAGGATCTCACCCTTCTCGACCCACACCCATCCCCAACCGCCGGGCCCCGGATTCGGATCACAGGATCCATCCGTGAAGATGCCCGTCTCGGGCCCTCCGAATTGGGTTTCGAGCACTTCGTCCGGAGTCATCTGTCGAGTATTGCGTTTCGCCACGGCGCGCGACTGTAACGCGCGTCGTGTGCGCACGCCGCCCGAATCGCCTACGCGCTCGTCCTGAAAAAGATCACGTCGCCGTCGTTGACGGTGTAATCCTTGCCCTCGACCTGCATGACGCCCTTGGCCTTGGCACCCGCTTCGCCCTTGCACTCGAGGTAGGTCTCGAAGGGGATGACTTCGGCGCGGATGAAATGCTTTTCGAAGTCGGAGTGGATTTCGGCGGCGGCCTGGGGCGCGGTGGTTCCCTGTCGGATCGTCCAGGCGCGGATTTCTTTCGGACCCGCCGTGAAAAACGTGACCAGTTTGAGCAGCGTGTAGGCAGCGCGGATCAGACGGTTCAGGCCGGGCTCTTCGACGCCCAGGTCCGCGAGGAATTCGCGCTTGTCGTCGTCGTCGTCGAGTTCCGAGAGTTCGGCTTCGACCTTGCCGCAGATACGGACCGTGTCGCCGCCGGCCTCTGCGACGAAGTCGGCCAGGACCCGGCTGTGGTCGTTGCCTTTGGAGAGGCCGTCTTCGTCGACGTTCGCGACGTAGAGAACCGGCTTGGCGGTCAACAGGCAGATCTCGTCGAAGACGGCGCGGAGGCTGTCGGGGACCTCGAATGTCCGAGCCGGTTGGCCGTTCGAGAGATGGTCGCGGATGGCCTCGAAGAAGGGCTGTTCGATGCGGGCCTGTTTATCGCCGGATTTGGCGACGCGCTTCACCCGGTCGATGCGCTTCTCGAGCGTCTCGAGATCGGCCAGTCCGAGTTCGAGATCGATCGTCTCGACGTCGCGGAGGGGGTCGGTCGTGCCATCGACGTGAACCACGTTCTCGTCTTCGAAGCAGCGGACCACGTGGATGATCGCGTTGGTTTCTCGGATATTTCCGAGGAACTGGTTGCCGAGGCCCTCACCCTGCGACGCACCCTTCACGAGTCCGGCGATGTCGACGAATTCGACGGTCGTGGGAACCACCGATTTCGAGCCGATCACGGAGTCGAGCTGGCCCAGACGGCTATCCGGCACCGTCACGATGCCCGTATTGGGTTCGATCGTACAGAAGGGGTAGTTCTCGGCTTGGATCCCGGCGGCGGTGAGAGCGTTGAAGATCGTGCTCTTTCCGACGTTGGGGAGGCCGACGATGCCGCAGGTGAGTCCCATGGGAGGCGCATGGTTCCGAATTCATGGGCTTTTGTCATCTCCAGCGGGGCACGGGTGTGAAGATTGTCGATTTGCGGGCGGCGTTTCTCGTAATCTACTGCCGGACCCGATGGACCTCTGCCCCCGTTTGCCCCCGTCTGGCCAGGTGGGGATGGGTGGAAATTCCGGATGCGACCGGAGAGGGCCCCCTCCGATTTGTATCGCCGTTTACAAAATCCCCTTATCTAACGCGGCGTTAGTTTCGATTCAGCACATTTTCCTCTGGCTTCGCGCCATGCTTCTGTGGGATAGTCACGACTGGAAGCAGGGGTGAGAAAGGCGGAGAGAGGCACCGTCGGCTCGTTCAGCCGGGGCCAGTTTCAGGAGCGGGAAAACGTGGAACGCGCGCGAGGACCGGCAGGGTTCGGCCAGACCGTAGGCCGTACGGAGCTCGAGCAATTCGAGGCGTTTGACGATCTCGCTTTTCCGAGGATCGATCGGTTCGCCGCATGACGGATGGATTCCGAGGAAAGAGCGGAAGCGCTCACTGAGCTGATTCCGGACAGCTCTCTCACCTTGCTCGGCGGGGCCCGCGCATCGGACAACGGTCCGCGCGGCGACCCTGCCGAGCCCGCTTTCCAGCTTTTCGCCTTCTCAGTTCGGCTGGATTCGCGCCAGCTCTGAATCGACCACGCGGCTGAGGTCGTCTGCGTCGCGAGCACCCTTGAGCGGAATCCCGTTCACGAAGAAGGCCGGCGTTCCGGTCACGCCGGCTCGCTGGCCCGCGCTGAAATCCGTTTGCACGAATTCCGCGTAGCGTCGCTCGGCGATACACGTATCGAGGGCTTCTGTGTCGAGTTCGAGCTCGGCGCCGATCTCCGTGAAGGAGCTCTCTGCCAGCCTGCCCTTCCGCGCGAAGATCGCATCGTGGAATTCCCAGAACTTCCCCTGCTCGTCGGCGCACATCGCAGCTTCGGCGGCCGGTCGCGCGAAGGCATGGATGCTGTCGAGGGGGAAGTGGCGATGGATCACGCGCACGCTCTCGGGGTAGCGCGAGAGGACTTCGGCGAGGACGGGCTCGGAGCGAATGCAGTAGGGGCATTGATAGTCGCTAAAGGTCATGATCGTGACCGGTGCGTCGGCGGGCCCGCGAATCAGGTGGGTCGCGGCGAGTCGTTCGCGCGGCGGTTCGAGGGTCATCCGCCAGTCGAGGGCTTCGATCCGGGGGCCTACGAAGTCGGCCCAGGCCCTGGATCGGGCTTCATCAGCGAGCAGATCCTTGATCTGGCCGGTGACATCTTCGAGTCGCGCGCCGCGCAACCGGGACTGATTCTGGCTGTACCAGTCGGTGATTTCCACGAGGGTCGGTTCCGAAGCGGCCCCGGTGATCTCTTCGAAGAGCGCCTCGGAAGTCGTGCCGCGCTCGGCTGCCACGCCGTCGACCACGTATCGCTGGACGAGATCACGCACCGCGATCTCCCGGCTCTCGTAGATCTGGGCTTTGGGTTCGCGTAGAAACTCCTCGAGGAATTGATCCCGCATGTGATCGTGGAGTTCATCGAGCGTAATCGATCGCCCTTCGATCACGAGGACGACCTCCCCGTCACTCGCGGTCTCGGCCGCCGAGGTCGAAATCATCTCGTCGTTCGAAGGCTGCCCCAGTGCGAGGGGTCCGCAGGCGGTGAGCCCGGTGCCCAACAGCAGCCATGCGGCCAGGGGTGCCAGTCTTCGCAAGAGCCGAAGGCCGTCTGCGCGCGGATCGCCAGGCCTGGGACGGGATGGGAATCGAGGACGAAATGGATCGATCGAATGGCTCATGCCGGGAGACTATGTGACTCCGTCTCGGCGGGCTCGTTCTGGTAGCGCGCCATGAACTCCCGGGCGAAAGCGGCGTAGTCGTTCGACAGGATCGCGGCGCGCGCGTCGCTCATCAGGCGCTGGTAGAAACGAACGTTGTGAATGGAGCAGAGAACCGCGGAGAGCACTTCGTTGGCGGCGAAGAGGTGATGGAGATAGGCGCGCGTGAATCCGCCGCTGCAGGTATAACAGTCGCACGAGGCATCGACCGGAAACGCATCGCGACGGAAACGGCGATTCGTGAGCCGGATCCGGCCCCTGGCCGTAAAGACGGTTGCCGAGCGGGCGTAACGCGTCGGAATCACGCAATCGAACATGTCGATCCCGTATCCGATACACGCGATCAGATCCTCGGGGGTTCCGACGCCCATCAGGTATCGCGGCTTGTTTTCGGGCAGCAAGGGGGCCGCATGGTTCGTGACCTGACACAGCAGTTCGTGGCCTTCGCCGACGGACACGCCGCCGATCGCATAACCCGGGCAATCCATCGCGACGAGCGAGGCGGCGCAGGCCTCGCGCAGCTCCGGGAACGTCGAGCCCTGCACGATTCCGAAGAGCGCTTGCTGCTCGGGTCGCGCGTGCGCGCGGTTGCATCGTTCCATCCACTGCAGCGTACGCCGCACACCCTGGCCGGCCTGCTCGCGGGTGGCCGGGTAGGGCGTGCACTCGTCGAAGGCCATGATGATGTCGGCACCGAGTCGATTCTGGATCTCGATCGAACGCTCGGGGGTGAGGTCCATCGTCTTGCCGGTGACTTCATTCTTGAAGCGCGCCGACTTGTCCGTGATCTCGACGCCGGGCAGTGAAAAGACCTGAAAACCGCCGGAGTCGGTCAGGATCGGACCGGACCACTGCATGAAGGCGTGTAGCCCCCCGAGTTTCTCGACCAGCGCTTCACCCGGGCGGAGCGCCAGGTGATAGGCATTGGCGAGCACGACTTCGGTCCGGGTCTCCGCGACCTGTACCGGGGTCATCGCCTTGAGCGCGCCGTGCGTCCCGACCGGCATGAAGGCGGGCGTGTGGATGGCCCCATGCGGAGTCTCGATCCGAGCCGCTCGTGCGCGATCGCTGGTGCGCTTGAGCTCGAAGGAAAGTGCGGCTTTCGGGGTCCGGTTCAGCGTTTCGGTGTTCGGCGTCTCGTCCATCGCCGGCAGCGTAGCCTTCGCCCGCCGGCGTGCCGCGTCGTCGGAAGCCGGGGCTGGGATCTGCGCTGCGCGGAGGTCCGGATGGGAGCGGGGAACGGGGGGCGTAGGGTAGGATCCGGCCCGACCGCAGCCGATCGTCCGTGGTGTCGATCGAGTCACGAGGAGCGTCGCTTGTCCGAGACCCGCGTCCGCCCCGGCCCGGCCCCCGCATCCCGGCCGGCCCCCACGAATTTTGCCGACCGCCTGATCGGGCGGATCCGCGACCTCGGCCATCCACTCTGCGTCGGCCTCGACCCCCATCTCGCTCCGATTCCGCCGCTCTTCCAACAGGGCTCGATGGCGCCCGACGACGAGCGGACTGCACCGGCAGTCGAGGCCTTCCTCGCGGCGGTGCTCGAACGGGTGGCTGGGCGGGTGGCGATCATCAAGCCCCAGATCGCCTTCTTCGAGCAGCTCGGCTGGCGTGGTATGCGAGTGCTCGATGGACTCTGCCGGAGCGCGCAGGACCAGGGTGTGATGGTCCTGCTCGACGCTAAACGCGGAGATATCGGCTCGACCGCGGAGGGTTATGCGTCGGCCTATCTGGCACCGGATGCCGCCCTGCCCGTCGATGCGCTCACGCTCAATCCCTATCTCGGTTTCGACTCGATCGAGCCCTTCGTTCGGGTGGCGAAGATCGCGGGGCGTGGGCTTTTCGTGCTGGTCAAGACGAGTAATCCAGGCAGCGGTGATCTGCAGGATCGTGAGGTCGACGGCGAGCCGCTCTTTGGGCGGGTCGCGGAGGGACTCGGGCTATTCGAGACGACGCTCGCGGGATCGGAAACGCCGTGGTCTGCGCTCGGGGTGGTATGTGGTGCAACCTTTCCCGAACAGGCGCATCGCGTGCGCGAGGCGCTTCCCCACGCGCTCTTTCTCGTGCCCGGTTATGGCGCCCAGGGCGGCTCGGCGGCGGCGGCGGTCGAGGGTTTCGTGCCCGGCCCGAAGGGCCGCGAGGGGGGCATCGTCAATTCGTCACGCGGGATCCTCTTCCCTGCGGCGGCCGGCGGCGCCACCGAAGCGAGGCTCTGGGAGCAGGCCATCGACGCCGCCCTCGACCAGGCCGTCGACGAACTCGCCAATGCCATTCAAAGCTGAGGGTCTGACGGTTGCGGCGAACGCCGCTTGATGCTGTGCCGGGCGTCCCGGCCGGGGGCCGCATCGCACGTCAATCACGGCAACTTGCTAGCCGAGACCTAATATCAAGGCCGGGCGCCGAAGGCGTCCACCCCAGCCTCGTCCGCCAGGGCGCACCCACGCGACCTACCCGCAGCGCCGCACAGATTCGAGCGCGGCGCGGGTTTTGGCGAAATAAAGCGCAGCCGAAGGCGAGCCATTCGCCAAAATTCGCGAAGTGCTCGGATCCTGGGCACCCAATCGATGTGAGACGAAACCAGTCGCGACCTACCGGTAGTATTTCCGCTCGCCACCGGTCACGCGCTTGCGCGCACGCCGATGTTTCGCCTTCAGCTTGGCGCGATAGCGGTTGCTCTTGTTGCGCTTCAGGTGGCCGCGGGATTTCTTGGTCAAGCTCATCGGGGATAGCCTCTTGGAATACGGTCTCGGATCGAGCGACGAGCGTCCGTCCTGTCGGATTCCGGGTTCCGGAGTCCTCGGAAGGGATCCCCTGGATCGGGTCGGCTCGCCGCGATGGATCGATGGATACGGGGGGTTCGCGAAGGCGGCGAAACTTAGGCGAGTCGCGCAGAGATTTCCACGGCCCGCGGGGAAAACCTGTCGCCCATCGCCTGAAAATCCGTGGTTTTCGCCTGTTCGGGCGACGAGCGGCTAAGCTCGCTCCGACGCGTACCCCGCGCCCCCTTCGATGCGCAAACTCTTCCCGAAGCGATTCCGACGCGGCTCCTCGAGGCAGGCGGTTCCCGATCGGATCCCCGCCGGAAAGCCGATCTGGGCTGTCCGAAGCCGGCGGATGGGGGACGGTGGAAGAAAGGACTGATTTCTCTCCATGTCGGCCCCCCTCGACCGAATGATGGATTTCGACCTCACCGACGAACAGCGGCTGGTTCGCCAGACGGTCCGCCAATTCGCCGAGGCCGAGATCCTGCCCTACGTCGAGCAATACGAGCGTGAAGAACGCTATCCGACGGAGCTGATCGCGAAGCTTCCCGCGCTCGGCCTGCTCGGCCCGATGATTCCCGAGGAATATGGCGGGTCGTTTTCCGATGTCGTGAGTTATGGCGTGATCTGCGAGGAGCTCGCCCGGGTGGACTGGGTCGTGGCCTCGGTCGTGTCGGTGGCGAACTCGTTGGTTGCGGGGTCGTTACTCAAATTCGGCACGCAGGAACAGAAGGACCGCTACCTGCCCGGGATCGCGCGCGGCGAAATCATCTGCTCCGCCTGTCTCACCGAGCCTCGCGGCGGAACCGATCTGGGCAACATGGATACGACCGCGAAGAAGGTCGACGGCGGCTACCTCCTGAATGGCACCAAGGTCTTCATCTCCCACGCCCAGTATGCACGACTCTTTTTCATCGTGGCGACGATCGACCGCGGCCTGAAGCACAAGGGCGTTACGGCTTTCGTCGCGGATCCGACCGAGATGAAGGGAATGACGATCAGGGATTTTCCGATGCGCACGCTCAAGCGTGACAACCTGGCGGAAGTCCATTTCGAGGACACCTTCGTTCCGGATGAATCTGTGTTAGGCGAGGCGGGTCGCGGCTTTCCGGTCCTGGGAACGGCGCTCGACATGGGCCGATTCTCGGTCGCGGCGCGCTGTGTCGGGCAATCGCAACGCGCGATCGATCTCGCGTTGCCCTACGTGATGGAGCGCGAAGCCTTTGGCCAGAAGATCGGTGAGTTCCAGCTCGTCCAATCGAAGATCGCGGACATGGTCGCGCGCACCGAACAGGCGAGGCTGCTGGTCTATCGTCTGGGCCGTATGAAGGATGCCGGGATCGAGCGCTGTTCGATGGAGTCTTCGCTCGCGAAGCTCAAGTCGAGCCAGGCAGCGACCCAGAACGCGCTCGACGGAATGGCCGTGTTTGGCGGCTATTCCGTGACGGCTGAATACGAGATTGGACGACTCTTGATGGAGGCGAAGGCGCTCGAGTTCGGGGAAGGCACTTCGGACCTGCACCAGAAGATCATCGCCGAGCTCGCCCTGGGCCTCCGAAAGCAATAGGTCTCTGCAACGCTCGACCCTCTGAATATTCTCACCGCTCTCACTCCTCTCATCATTCTCATCCCTTTCAGCTCTTCAGCCCCTCTCAACCCCAGAAGAACGATGATTAACGCAAAAGGAGCCGCTTCCAGACATGACTCATGCGACCCCCGCCGATCGCCAGGCCTTGCTCAACTTGATCCTCGACGTTTCCTTCGAACGCAAGGATGTCACGCTCGCAAGCGGCAAGAAGAGCAATTTCTATCTTGACCTTCGACAGACGCTGATGCGGCCGAAGGGCATTTCCTTGGCCGGGCGGTTGGTGCTGGATCTCTTGCAGACGGGACCTCCCGTGGAAGCGGTGGGTGGCATGGCGGTCGGTGCGGTTCCTTTGGTGACGGCCGTGTTGAGCGCTGCCGCGACGGATCCCGCGACGGATTCGTTGCTCGGATTCTTCGTTCGCAAGGAGAAGAAGAAGCACGGGACCGGCAAACAGGTCGATGGCGCCTTCGAGGCGGGTCAAACGGTCGCGCTGCTCGAGGACACGACGACAACCGGCGGCTCGACGCTCGAGGCGCTCGATCTCGTGGAGGCGGCGGGTGGTAAGATCGTACGCGTGATCTGTCTGGTGGAGCGCGGCGAGGGAGCGGTCGAAGCCTTCGCCGAAAGGGGCGTGACGCTCGAGGCGATCTTCCACCGCGAGGACCTGCCCGTCTAGCCGGCTAGCCAGCGGGTCCGCTGGCGGCCGGTATTCGCCTGCTCGCTGGAGCCGGGAATTCGCAGTAGGCCGCTCCACTACGCCGTCGACCGACACGCCTGCGACCTCGAATTTGAGCTCTACCGCGACTTTCCAGATCCCCATCGTCTGCGCGGGGGCTAAACTGACGATCGCGTGGGATCTGGGTGGCTTCATACGGGTCGCAAGGTTTCGTGTTCGGGAGATCGACGAATGCAGATACGACACGGGGTGGAAAGTGATCTCCCGCGCCTGCTCACGATCTACAACCACTATGTCGAGCACTCACACGCGACGTTCGACACCGAACTCGTCACGCTCGAGCAGCATCGTGAATGGTTCGATGGCTTCTCCGAGGAAGGGCCGCATCAGCTCTATGTCATCGAAACTCGCGACGGCGTCGAGGGCTATGCCTCGAGTCGTGTCTTCCGCGCGCGGTCGGCCTATGACCGGTCCGTCGAGATCACGATCTATCTGGCTCCCGCGAGCGGCGCGTCGGGCCTCGGTAGCGCCCTTTATGCCCAGCTACTCGAGGTGCTCGAGGAAGAGGAGGGGGTGCATCGCGCCTACGGCGGTGTCGCCCTCCCCAATGAATCTTCGGTGGCACTTCATCAGCGCTTCGGGTTCAAATGGGTCGCGACATTCAGCGAGGTGGGATTCAAATTTGGACGCTACTGGGATGTCGCGTGGTTCGAGCGAGCGGTCTGAATGCGACATGAGGAAGCGGACGTGAATCCACGGAGATCGCGACGAAAGCGACGACTGCTCGGCCGGGCCCGGAGGCTGTTCGTTCTGCTCGTCGTTGCAGTTGCGCTCGGGTGCCAGTCCGAGGTCGAACCCGGCTCGGTTTCCGCGAGTCTCGTGGCGTATGGCGAATTCGAGATCACGGATGGCTTGCCGATCCTGATCTCGACGATCTCGACGATCCCATGCGAAAGCGGGCAGCTCTTTGGCGTCGACTATCGTATCGATGTGGCGAACGGTGAATACGGGATCGTGCCGGTCGAGTTTCGCTGGATCCACCCCGAACTCGCAGTGCCAGCGCTTCGACTCTGGGGTCGAGAAAGTTCGGCTCGTCGCCCGAATCCGCGGCTCGCGTGGCGTGAGACGTCACTCGAAGGCCGGGTTCTATGGAGTCTGGAGCACCCCGACGAGATGGTGTCGGGCCAATACGAATTCCAGATTCGACTTCGCAACGAGGGAATGGTACTCCTGTCTCAGAAATTCCAGATCGAAGGATGTTAGGTCGAGTATGCGACTGATTGCCGCCTTCTTTGTTGCTCTGTCGATCATTTTCGTTGCGTTCTGGGTGGCGGCGCGAATCGCTCTGACGGTCGAGCAACCCCATCGAGAATACAACGACTTCACGGTGGGTGAGAAGATGATGCTCTGCAATCGCGTCGTCGACACCCGCCACATGGTTTCGGGCTACGACTTCGACGAGTGGCAGGGACAGCGGTGTGAATCGCTGTCGAAGCTCGATGAATGTCTGCTCGATTGTCTCTCGCAGGCGGGAACAATCGATATCGGTGCCGCCTGCTATTCAATTTGCGTCTCGAAGTCGACGCATCTGCGCGGCGTGCTCGATTCGAGGTTGTGATACGATCGGACTCTGATTGGGTGGACTTAGATTGAGTGGACTTTGATTGGGTGAAGATGGATTGGGCGGACGAGTGTCAGCCGATTCGAGGGGGGTAGAGCAATGGCAGCGATCGCGCGAGTACGGGCATCTCTTCGGGTTTTTGGCGATAGCCTCGAGCCGGAAGAAGTCTCCGCATTGCTCGGACGACCGCCCTCGCGAGAGCACATCAAGGGCGACAAGGTTCGCGGCAACAGCAACGCAGTCGAACCGACAGGCGCCTGGATCCTCGATAGTGGACTCTCGGAGAAGGACGAGATCGAAGAGCACATCGAAGCGCTCCTCGGACCGCTCAGCAACGACATGGACGAGTGGTCGAGATTGACAGACGGCTTCTCCGCCTCGATCCATTGCGGAATCTTCCTCGATCAATACAACGAGGGTTTCGAGCTATCGCCCCGGGTCGCCCAGGCGCTCGCCGAGCGCGGACTCGTCATCGCTTTCGACATCTACAGCGGGGACGCCGACGCCTGAGCCCATCGGTTCGGGCCGTCGTCCCGGTCTCAGCCCGTCCGGCGAACACGAAGCGCGTCGGGGCATCGCAGAACCGTCCGCTTCGGGACCGCCGCCGCTGGGTCCACGAGTTCGAGGTCCGGCAGCCGACGGGTGAGAACCTCGATCGCCACAGACATGTTCTTCTTGGCGAGATGGCTGCCGGGGCAACTCTTCGGACCGCGTCCGAAGACGAGATTCGGGGGCTGCCCACGCTCGGGATCGAAGCGGTCGGGATTCGCGAAGACCTTGGGATCGCGGTTCGCGCCCGCGACGGCAAAGAGCACCCATGAGTCGGCGGGAATCTTCGTACCGCGAAATTCGATGGGCTCGCTGCGGCTGATACGCGGGAGCACCGCGATCGGTGTCTCCCAGCGCAACCCTTCGAGGACCGCGGCGTCGATCCGGGTCGGATCGCGGACGAGGCGCTCCCATTGGCCGTCGCGCGTGAGGAGTGCGTAGAGCAGATTTCCGAGCGAGCCGTGGGTCGTCTCGCCACCGGTCGGAAAAAGCAGCCGGATATGCGAGAAGATTTCGTCGTCCGTCAGGCGACGTCCCTCGACCTCGGCGTGGACGAGTTCGCTGATCACGTCGTTGCGGGGGTCTTGACGACGTTCTTCGACGATGGGTGCGAGAAACTCGGAGAGCGCGTCGCGTGCTTCGAGGGCACGTTCGGGGTCGTCGCGGAAGCTGAGCAGCGCGAGTGCCCAGTCGTGAAACTCGTCCTCTCGTTCACGTGGGAGCCCCAGTAGGCGGGTGATGACGAGGTAGGGAAAGCGAGAGGTGAACTGGCTGACCAGATCGAATTCGTCCTGGCTAGCGAGTTCGTCGACCAGCTCATTGGCGAGAGCGGCGAGTCCCGATTTCTCGTAGCTCGTGATGGCGCGCGAACGAAAAGCGGGGGTGGCGAGCCGTCGGGTGCGAAGGTGATCGGCGGGATCGGGATTCGAGATGAAGCTCTTGCCGATCGCCGGTTCGAAGGAGTGCTCGTACATGCGGTGGCCGGGGAACGCATGATTATCGCTGAAGGCCTCGCTCAGGGCGTCGTGTTCGGCGATCACGAAACAGGGCATGCCGAGGAACTGGGTCGGCTCGACGGGACCGTGCTCACGATAGCCTCGGAGCAGGTCGTGGAGCATGTCCCCCGGCATTTCGTCGAGTGCGAAGTCGGCCTCGGCGAGGGCATTGTGGAGGGCATTGTCGGAATCGGTCACCGGGCTTGATCCTCCATGGGATGCGGCCCGAATGCGGGCGCGCGAAGCTTCTTCTAGCGTAGCAGTCGACGCGTTAGGGCAGAGGGAGAGCTGGCGATGCGGGAGGGCAGAATGCGTCGTTTTCGGCCGAGGCGCACGAGAACCTCGGTGCCGGATTGCGTGATCATCCCAACGCGTTCGTGCTCTTCGGGTGCCTCGAGGGCCGGGTCGTCGGCGCGGCCATCTGCGTCTGGAGCTTTTCGACACTTACGGGCCGCCCGTCGGTGAACCAGCATGATTTTTCGGTCCTGCCGGAGGTGCAGGGCGCGGGGTCGGGACTGCGCTCCTCCGGGGGCTTTCGCGGAGGCCCCGGAGCGGGTGCAGCAAAGATGACGCTCGGGGTCCACGGTACGAACGAGGCCGCGAAGCGGCTCTATGCCCGTTTTGGATTCGAAGGATGGTCGTCTCCCACCCTGTTCGTGTCGAAACCGCTGTGGACGGTCCGCTGGGGCGTTCGAGAGGCTAGGCCTGAAATAAGCGCTTAGCGTCCGTGAAGGACGCACCTGAGAGCATCGCGGGATGATTGGGCTACGGAAAGAATAAAGGGGAGCGGGGGAGGATGAAAAGCGGT